>MDTE01025787.1_pt1 | contig 19428 bp, 19 predicted proteins | sample 811231 | NCBI WGS metagenome assembly MDTE01 (sample SAMN05326651, study PRJNA326480) | marine metagenome | isolation source: seawater | place: Indian Ocean: Red Sea | collected 2010 | reverse complement strand
CGTTGTTTCTGCATCTCTTTTTGGAGATCCCAAACTTCTTGATAAGGGCGATGACCCAAGTCATTAATAATGATTTCGTTTGTAAGAGTTTCAATCATTTAATTAATTATCTGCAGCGAAGCGCACTTAGTGCCAAATAACTTTTACTGGTGTATGGCTGAACCAAATGCATCTAATGCTGCTTCCATAATTGCTTCCGATAACGTGGGATGTGCATGAATCGTCATGGCAATATCTTCCCATGTTGTTTCCAATGCTTTTGCCACACCCAATTCTGCAATAAGTTCTGTCGCCTCCGACCCTACAATGTGTGCTCCCAAGAGTTCACCATATTTGGCATCAAAGACCAATTTCACAAAACCGGTTGTATCTCCCACTGCCATGGCTTTCCCACTGGCTTGAAACAAAAATTTCCCAACTTTCACATCATGTCCTGCTTCCTTCGCCTTAGCTTCCGTGAGTCCCAATGAGCCCACTTGTGGTTGACAATAGGTACAGCCAGGAATGTTGGTATAATCCACCGGTTTCACAGAATGTCCTGCCGCATGATCTGCAGCTACATGCCCCTGCGCCGAAGCAACATGAGCCAACCAAGGTGGGCCCGACACATCACCAATGGCGTAAATATTCTGAATGTTGGTTTGATTGAATTCGTTGATAACGATAGCACCTTGGTCTATATTGATGCCCACTTTTTCTAAACCAATATTTTCTATATTTCCTGTGACGCCTACAGCAAGCAAGGCAATATCCCCTTCCAGAATTTCTTCTTTCCCATTTTTTTCTGTATGGACTTTCACTTTGGTTTTGAGCGATTCAATTTTTGAAACTTTCGTTCCGGTTGAAATTTTGATACCGGATTTTTTAAAACTTTTCGCCACTTCTTTGGATACATCCGCATCTTCCACGGGCAGAATCCGATCCATCATTTCAATCAAATGGACCTCTGTTCCAAATTCATTATAATAATAAGCAAATTCACTTCCGATAGCGCCGGACCCAATGATAATCATTTTTTTCGGTGGTGCATCCAACGTCATGGCTTCTTTATAACTGATGACCCTTTTGCCGTCCAGTTCCATTCCCGGGAAAGTGCGCGGACGGGCACCAGTTGCAAGAATGATTTTCTCCGCATCAATCTTTTCTTTCTTTTTTCCATTTTGCAATTCAATGGTTGTATTTGATGTCAGTTTCCCCGTGCCAACAATATGAGTCACCTTATTCTTCTTCATTAAAAATTCGATACCCTTGCTCAAGCGGTTAGACACATCTCGGCTGCGTTTAATATTCTTTTTAAAATCAACAGTAACTTTCCCGACATTGATCCCATACGTGTCAGCATTTTTAATATGATGATACACTTCCGCATTTTTCAACAATGCTTTGGTTGGGATACATCCCCAATTCAAACAAATGCCACCCAACTTATCTTTGTCAACGACACACGTTTTGAGTCCAAGTTGTGTTGCACGAATGGCTGCCACATACCCACCTGGGCCGCCGCCCAAAACTGCTAAATCATATTTTGCCATAAATCTATTATTTGCTAATAATGCTTAAAAATTCTGCTCTTGTTTCTGCAGATTTACGAAATTGGCCCAACATGGAACTGGTTGATGCAAAACTGTTTTGTTTTTCTACACCGCGCATTTGCATACACATGTGAACGCCTTCCATCACAACTGCTACTCCCAAAGGTTCCAATACTTCCTGAATTGCTTCAGCAATCTGATGCGTCAATCTTTCTTGAACTTGCAGCCTCCGGGAGAACATATCAATAATTCTTGGAATTTTTGATAGACCAATCACTTTTCCATTTGGGATATATCCCACATGTGCTTTCCCGAAAAAGGGGAGCAAATGATGTTCGCAGAGTGAGAAAAATTCCACATCACGAACAATAACCATATCTTTGGCATCTTCTGAGAAAACAGCGTTATTAATAATTTCCTTTAAGTTTTGACTATAACCTTTTGAGAAAAAGTCCCAAGATTTTGCAACACGTTCCGGAGTTTTTAATAATCCCTCTCTTTTCGGGTTTTCTCCAATCTCTTCTAATAAAGATTGTGTCAGTTTTTTTATGTTTTCATGATTTTTCATTAACTAATCCTTCTTTGTAAGGCGCAATATCAATTTTCCCTTTTAATGCATATATCACACCATAAATGATGGGTGTGTCTAAAAAGGCCACAATTACCTTGAATAAAAATCCATTTTCCAGCAGCGTCCAAAATCGACTCCATTCAATAGCGCCGGCTGAACACAATAATAATAAAACGGTTGCTGTGTCCACCAACTGACTCACCATGGTTGATCCATTATTTCTGAGCCAAAGATGCTTTCCTTTGGTGAGTTTTTTCCAAAAGTGAAATACTCGAATATCAATAAACTGAGCTGTGAGATAGGCAATCATAGAGGCAAATACCGCCGGGCCATACAATCCAAAAACAGTGTGAAATGTTTCATTCTTCACTGGAGACCATTCTGTGCTGGTGACTGCATCTGCAATTAAAATTATTCCCATAACAAATACGCTGGAAATCAAACCTGCAATGACAACTTGGTCTGCTTTCTTTTTTCCATATAACTCAGAAATTAAATCTGTGACCAAAAAGGTAATGGGATAAGGCAAAATGCCTACAGAAATTTCAAACGTGTACAATCCAAATGGGGTCCATGTGAAAAATTTCTGAAATATCAAATTGCAACTCACCAAAGATGCAATAAAGATCCCAGCAAGGATCAAATATAGTTTATCTTTAAAATTCATTCAGCACTTGGACCATAATAATCGGTATGAATGGAATGCGTTTCTACCAAGCGCAACCGGTGCAATTTCCCTTGTTCGAGTCGTGGGGCAATTTCTTCCCAAGCCCAAACCAAAATATTTTCGGAAGAAGGTTGTTTCCCTTTAAACCAATCTATGTCTTCTTCAATCTGGGAATGGTCCAAAACATTGACTACATGTGCTTTAACAATATGACCAAGTTTCATTAAATCTACCAACCAACCTGAACCGGGATCAATAGGTCCTGTGACAGATACTTCTAACACATAATTGTGACCATGATTATTATAATCTTTCCCAAAGACTTCTAGGTTTTTTTCTTCAGACCAATCAGGATTCCCGTACTTATGAGATGCGCAAAAATGATATTTTTTTGTAATAATAGGATATGACATACTTGTATGTTGCAAATAATAATTGAGTTAAAAATTACCGCCCATTTTTGACGGAACAAAAGGAATAGAGGGATAAGGAAATAAGATTAGGACTTGCCCGCCTTTGGCGGGGAAGGAATTTGGAATATGCCTAAACTTGAGACGAAGGGCATAAATCAACTAAGATGCATTCACTACATTGGGGCCGTCTTGCAATGCAAACTGCTCTACCATGGTCTATCACCATGTGTGTTAAATTCACCCAATCTTTCTCTTCAAAAATATCCATCATTCCAAGTTCAATCTTTTTGGCATCTTTTGTTTTCGTAAAGCCCAACAATCCCATAATGCGAACCATGTGTGTATCAATCACCATGGATGGCACATTATAAATTTCGCCTAAAACGCAATTAGCTGTTTTCCGTCCTACGCCGGGAAGTTTGATTAATTCTTCCAAAGTATCCGGGACATTTCTATCATGCTCTTCTACTATTTTTAAACTGGCACCTTGGATACTCTTCGATTTTTGATTGTGGTATCCACAGGAATGAATATCTTTTGATAATTCGCCCAAATTACAATAAGCAAAATCTTCAGGTTTGGTATATTTCTTAAACAAATCTTTTGTAACAATATTGACACGATGATCCGTACACTGCGCAGATAAAATGGTTGCCACCAACAATTCATGAGCTGATTTGTAATTCAAAGAACATTTTGAATCGGGATATTCCACTTTAAGCCGTGATACAATTTCAGCAGCAAGAGCTCGTTTTTTTGCTTTGGATTCTCTCAATCGATTAATTCGTCAATAAGGGTTGGTAATGTTTTTACCAAACTGGCTCGCGGAAGTATAATATCGCAACCTGCGGACCGGAGTTTTGATTGATCTCTGTTATTGATCTTTTTCATAGTACCAACAACTTTTAAACCTTTCCGCTTTAGTTCTGCCACGAGTCCCACAGATGAGAACACTTTTTCATCCATATCCACTACAGCTAGTTTCACTGTTTCCGGAAATGATTTAGGATTTGAATTTTCATCAGAAAATTCAACCTGTTTATCCACATCCACACAGGAGGATGAAAGTTTTGATCCCAATTCAAAATCTTTTACAAATAATAAAATGTCTGCCATAGTTACTCCAATGTTGGCACAACGTCCCAATCAAACTCTTCCGGATTTTCCAATCCGTCATAAGTGAGTCGCACCATTTCCATTTGATTTAATAATGTGGTTACTTGGATGCCGCGATGGACACCTTTAAAGTCCTGAAATTTTTCTTTTGATTTTCTTAAAAGATTTTTTGCACCAATCATATTGCCATTTCCCAAGTGAACAAAGCTCACAGCCAATTGAATAAGCCCTTGAATGAATTTCCGATCTTCATTATAAAAATCTGACCATAAATCTTCCCAAACTTCATGTGCTTCGAAGAAATCCATTGCTTTGTACTGACGCATCCCTTCTCGAAACAATGCTTCCTTTTTTTCTTCTTCACTCACTGATAACGATCGACTCTTTCATTTTGAAATGTTTCCCATCTTGGTGAATGGTGCATGCTTGAACATTTGGATCATGTTCAAAAAATAGAATCCAATTTTCATCCACCATTTTGGGAAGCAATTTTTCTTTTTCCTGAACTGTTGTAACGGGATTGATATCATAAGCCATGACCCACGGCACTGGAATATGAGCCGCCATGGGAAAAATGTCAGCACCATAAAATATGGATTTGTTTCCATCACTCACAATTGGATGCATGAGTCCTGTGGTGTGTCCATAAGTCAGGTATGTTTCAATCCCATCAATGAATGATTCTTTTCCATCCACTATTTGAATCATGCCATTTTTCGCCAACACTGTCCAATCAATATCCATAAAACTGCCTGAATCTTTTTGGCTTGGATGATTTGCTAAATCCCAATTTTCTTGTGACACCCAATAAGTAGCATTTGGAAAAGTGGGAATGATTTTTCCATTTTCGAATTTTGTATTTCCGCCCACATGATCAAAATGGAGATGAGTGCAAATCACATCGGTAATATCTTCAGCGGAAAATCCATACTTTGCCAGTGATGCTTCAATACTGTATCGACTGGTATCGATGTTATAAATCTTTTTGAATTTTTCTTCCCATTTTGTACCGTTCCCTGTATCTATAAGAATCTTTTTCTCATCACTCACCAATAGCAAGGATCGTGTTACCATGCCAATACGATTCATTTCATCGGCTGGCGCTTGTTTTTCCCAAAGAGGTTTTGGGATGATGCCAAACATGGCACCACCATCCAATCCGAATTCGGAAGTTTCAATGCTGTAAAGTGTAAATGGACCAATCTTCATAAATGTGCATCCAATCGTGCAGCTAAAATATGTTTTTGTTCAAGGGAAGCCTTTCGAGATAAAGCTCTCACCGATTCTAAAATTACGATTTTATCTGCACGGTCTGATTTTGGATTGTTTGCAGAAACAATTTTTTCTGTAGCTTCAATAAATTTAGTTGGCTCGTCAGAATTCAGCCAATGGTTTTCAATAGGCTCGACATCTTGTTCTAAGCTGACGGCTTGGCTTAAACCATAACTCAATTCTCTTTGATAACTCCGAATGCGAACATAATCCCCTTCCCACAAACGAGTCACAGCACCAAACCAATTTAGGTCGCCACCCTTCACTATATTATCAAAAATATTTTCCGGTTGTATAGGTACTTCATCATGTGGCACCGGTAATGTACTCTGTTGCATCCAATCAAAAACGCATGCGGTATAAGCCCAATTATCTTCTTTCAATTCTTGGAATTGGTAAGCTCGCAGAAAATGAAAAATAAATAAGGAATTTCTCTTTGAATCTTGGAGTGCCAATTCACAAAGAGAATCCATGACGCCTCGAGAACTATCCGAGGCGAGAAATGTTTTCGCTGTTATCAATTCTGCTTCGTTTCGCTTCCCTTGTTGACATGCATCTTCTAAATCACCCAAAAATGCAGTGAGTCCAATACCGTCTTTTGCTGCTACATCTAAACTGGATTGATCGTTTTCTCTGAAATCAAATTCCATTAAATAATTCATTCCAAATTCTAAAAGAGTAATGGAAGGATCATTCCTATCATCTCCCAGAATATTTTTAATAGAATTCAATACACAAACAGGGTGCAATGTCATGTTAGGTGATTGATTTACCTTGATGGAGGTAAACAACAAATCATTCAAAATTGGAATCAGATTTTCCTGAAGATTAATTGCATGGAGGTGTGCTTTGGCTTTTTGAAAATCTTTAGAAAGTAAAAAAGACCGAAACGGAGAATCAGCCATTATTTATAATTATTTTTTCTTCTTTTTGGTTGGCCCCAAATACATAAACAATTGAAACGACATTCCTGTGGACCGGGAAAATTCTGAGGGAAACCCTTCAAACTTGTGTGGGTATTGTTTATAACTGGAGCCATATTTATTGATGATGGTCGTATCGGCCGGATCCCAATTTGCTGTAAAGACTTTTGAAAAAGGCATGGATTTGAAATCATGGAAATAGCCAACTTCCACGCCCCATTTTGTACTGAAGCGCCTTCCGTAAAGCATGCCAAACCTGACACTTTGTCCGCCAGAGACTCCCTTGGGAATAAGCATGCAGCGGTAGCCTGTCCAAGCGGCGCCAAATGGGTTTTTGGGGTTAGCTCTTTTGTCTCCTTTGAACTTGTAATAGGTAAAATCAAAACTGGAATTAGGCGCCAGGTTATACGACACATTCACCACGTCCCATTTCCGATCTCGTTTATACAGCACTCGATTCAAATCAATCCCCGTACCGGATAACGGAATGCCTGCCCGCAGTCCCAAGTCTGTGTATCTGCCCAATCCGTGGCGGTACCAAATCACCGGGATCAAATTTTCAGCAGAAAAAGTGAAGCCCATATTGGTTTCCCCTTTTTTGGGCATTTGCGGAAAAACCGGCGGATGGGAGGCGCAACCATTTACCCAAAGGATGATTGCAAAACTGAGAAGGCATAAATTCCGTTTCATCATACAGGCGAGGAAAATACAGAAATCTGCACAGAGAATAAAACGGAAAAGGAGAGAGTTATTTCAAATAGATCATTTTACGGCTGAAGGTCGTAGGCGGACGATTATCAACCTGAGCATGGATCGTAAAAAAGTAAATCCCTGTAGATCGTCCTTCACCATTCCAGTTGTAATGATATGTACCAGATGTGGTGAATTCACCTTCCATAAATTTATCGTGGATACGGCCTGTAGCGTCTGTGATGTAAAGGGAAACGATAGCATCCTCCAGCAGATCAAACGTAATGCGAGTCATGCCGTTGAATGGATTAGGGTAATTCTGATAAAGTACAAACAATTCCGGCAATAAGTCCGTTTCAAAAGATTCCCGGACCGGCTCATTGGAAATTCCTAACGTGGTTGATTCCGCATAATGCCAGGGCCCGCCATCGGGCATACGGCTGATGGCAACCGGTAATGAATCCAAAACTAAATGTTCAATGGTGACCAATTCCTCTTTCACCATTTTCTTAAAAGAAATGATAATCGGGTATTCAAATTCTTCCTGTAAGGCTAAAGTAGAATCCTGAAATTGGACTTCAAACCCGGGATTGGATTCCACCTCCCAAAGTGGCTCATCCTGAATTAAAATAGAATATTGATCTTCAAATTCTGGATTCCCTGCTACCTCGAGTTGAATGGTCTTTGAATATGGGTTCCAGGTTAATTCATTCATCCAAAGTGTGGACTCAGGCCGCCCCACCTTCAGATTCAATTCCTCCACCGGAATAAAATCACCGTCCAAAGTAAAACAAATTGATTCATTAAAAATGAGAGGACTAGATTGGATAAAAATATCATCCATCATCAAATCAACCATTTGCCATTGTTCCGGGAGGATGACTGTGAATCGGGAATTATTTTCAATCAAGTATTCACCTAAGTTGACATACTCATCGCCTGAAAGGAGAAATATTTCAGAAGAGGTAATTTGTTCAGGATGAAAAATATGCAGCATCAATTCCTTTTGATCTTCTTCCGTGATTCGATATCCAATCATGCGTATGGGTGCAGTTGTTTCAAATCTTTCCAAGGCTTTTGGGTATTCTGTCATTAACTGCTGCCAATAAATTTGAACATCAAGAAGCATTTTTTCAACGTTAGTCAGCCACGTTTCAGGACTTATTAAAAACAGATTGCGGTAAAGTGTTTCCTCCGCCAGAATTTCCTCCATCAGCATCGGATCTAAAATACAAGTTTCAAGGATTTGAAAAATGGGTTCTGCAGATTTAAGCTTTTCAATGGGATAATTTTCAAACCAAATCGAGTTGATGGGTTTATTCAAATTGATTAGATCTAAAATAGGATCATACACTTGATATGGATCTATTTCATTCGCTTTGGCCAAGATTTTGGCCAGGATTAAATCCTGAACGGATACAATGGTGGAATCGTAGGCTGTGGAATCTTCAATTAAAAGACAAGTGCCAAAAGCCGGGGTGAGCGTATCGCTGGTGAATATGTTTCCAAAGGTATCTTCCAATTCAATTTTATAAAAATAGCGCACATCCTTTTCGCACATATAATCCAGATAAAATGTCTGTTGGGGCGGCAATTCAGACAATAACTTAAAATCAACTTCGCCGGATTCATGGACGAAAATTCGAAACTGGTTTGCAAGAATAGAATCGGGATATGTCCAATGGATCAATAGGGATCCTTGTCCGTCAAATACAGAAACATCGACTGGGAAAGGATGGATTTTCTCTGTTTGCGGCTCAGTGGCCCCAACAAAACAGAAAACGAGAGTGGCTTTCAGTGCGATGAATTGTAGTATGCGTCTCATGAAGAAATCGCTAAGGCGAGACGCAATTTCGAGGAAATATTAAATGGAGGCAAGTAATTCCTCCACCGAAGAGAAAATTATTTCAGGTAAGTTATTTTTTGGAATTGGGATGTACCGTTCACTACAGTACGAATCAAATAGATTCCGGCTGCATTATTGTCCGGAAACCAAGTAACCCTTTGTTCGGACCGGAAAAGGGTTCCTTCATATAATTCAGCAATCTTTTGACCGGATAAAGAAAATATGTCCACTGTAAGGTCCGAACCGGGAACACCTGAAACTTGAATGGTTACGGATGGATTAAACGGATTTGGGTAGGCTTTTGTTATATGAAACTTGTAGGGCAAATCATCGGAATCATCAACAACAGTTGAGGTCTCATAAGTTAAGGCAGCAGCAGCATCCATGATGCCATAACCATAGTTATTATCAGGCAATTCCGCTTGGGATGCGGTCATTATGACTGATTCCCTCACGTCCATTGCTGACCATTCCGGCTTTGCCTGGCGAATCAATGCAACAGCGCCTCCCACTAATGGACAAGCTAAAGAGGTTCCGCTTAAGTTGGAATAATCTGTGGTGCTGTTCGGGTTAATACAAACGGTGGAAACACCTCGGGCACATACTTCCGGTTTTATTCGTCCATCATACGTTGGGCCATGAGAACTGAACCCGGCAATCTGACCATTTTCTCTGACAGCGCCCACAGCAATGACAGAATCTGCATCAGCCGGTGCAATAATGTAATACCAAGAACTATTCCCAGAGTTTCCCGCAGCGGTCACACATACCATCCCAAGCCCTACAGCAATATCTACTCCAATAGTCGTTACTGCGGTATTCCCATCCATATCTTCGTAAGCGTACCAGTCTAAGTAACCAAGACTCGTAGTAACTACATCGGCCCCGTTGGCTTCGCCCCATTCTAATCCGGCCACATAATTATCTTCTTCCTGTTGGACTTCCTGAGTCACATCTTCTGTTTTGGCTAACAGGAATTCCGCATCAAAGGCTACACCGATCAAATTCCCCGGGGCATAGGCAGCAATGGTAGATAAAACCGCTGTGCCGTGATAATCCTGGCCTTCATCATGTTCCGTGGATGTTTCATTGGCTGTTTCATTATCATCATTAATCACGTCCCATTGGGCAACCACATTTATATTGTCCATGGCAGTGTGGGTTAGGTCAAATCCAGTATCCATGACCAAAATTCGAACGCCGGCCCCAGTGTAACCTGCGTTATGCAATTCATGAACATTAATTTGCTCAATCTGTGCTTGGGAGTCGCCATAATCATCATCTCGGGTGTTAGCGTTATTTGTCTCCGGAAACTTTGGTTTTTTATAGCCAATCACCGGTTCAATTTTTTTGACACAGGGTAATTCTGAAATATTCTTTAAATCATCTTTCGCACAGATCACAGACACTGCATTGAGCCACCGGCTTTCATTTTTGATGGTGAGTCCCATTTCCATAATTTCATTTTTATATGTAGAAGATACATTCAAGTCATACCAGAGATGAGCAGAGTGGATGCCACTCTTCGCTCGGCGGTCAAATGATTTGGGAGATATTTCAGTCCTTTCAGAGTCTGCTTTATCTTTAAAATAAATCCAAACGCGATAGGTATCGCCCCGGTTGCCTAATTCTATTTTTTCGGAATGATATTTCTCACCAAAAACAAATGTTGTTAGAAAAATAAAAAGAATTTTTTTCATATTTAAAATCCAAGGATCTGGTTTACAAGTAATAATGCATCAATAATGTCCAAATCACCATCATGATTTAAATCGCAAAAATTTTGTTGATAAGATGTGGGAATAACATTGTTGGCAATTAATTCTATCAAACCGAATATATCTAAAATATCCACAGAATTGTCTGCATTAAAATCACCAAATAGATAACCGGTGACACCCAGAATTGAGAAATCATCAACAATGAAACCGTCTTCCTCTACATAGTTGTCAGAGGTTTGGATAAAACGAAATCCAAAAATCCTGGCATCACCTAATTGGTCTAAATGAATACTTTCCATCACCCATTCTTCCTGGAAACCATCATATCCCGACTCGCCTGACGGTTGTGCCGGTTGGCCGCTCCCGGGTTCAGTATAGAGCCCTTCCAAACTGACCCAGCCTTCTCCTTCCACATCCGCTTGAAACCGAACAAAATCATAGTTGGATTCGATTTCCCATTTCGCTTTGAATTCCACCATGGCGACGGAATAGTAAGCCAGGTTCAATTCCATTTCAAATTCAGCAACAGTTTCCTGTGCTTCATCGTATTCTCCATTGGGACTGTCAGATAAAGCATAATTTCCGCTAGATGCATCATTGGTTAAACCCCAATCACCGGTCACATACCAAAAATCAAGTCCATTTTCAAAATCGTCAAAAAATACGGTTTCGGGTTCACCAACCATGAACCGAATTGTATCCTGTCTAACAAAACTGGATTCATTCGCAAGGGTGATTACTGCACCCACATAAATACCATCAACCGTTTCATCATCAACAAGAAAATTCGTAGAAATAGTTTGGGAATTCCTAGCATCCAATCCCGTAAAAGTGAATGATGTATCAGAAATATCTGCCCATTCATTTAAAGACGAAAGTTCGATTAAAATTTCATCATTTAAATCTGTCAGACCTCGGTTTTGGATCGCAATCTGGATGCCAATTTCATCACCGGGATTAATCACTTCCTGTGTTAATTCATAATTGTGAACCACCAAGTCCGGACCCGCAACAAAAGCAAAAATCTTATTGGGATGAACTTGGGCTTCACACAACGGAATTACATCACTTTCTGAGGGCCAAAAGCCTTGGGAAGAAGAACCCACTTCCGGTGTAAATGCCACCAATTCTTGATCACCGTACGACCAATCCACTGCATCACCATTAACGGTGTAACCAATTGTTTCATATCCTGTACCAGCGGGATAACCATTAAACCGTGCCATTTCTTGTCCAATCTCCCTGTGGGTGGTCAGGTCTGGCTCATCCGGCAAAGAAGCATCGCCAAAGGCATGGATATACACATTGGAATAGGTGTGATAATGAAGCACATTCTTGAATTCCCACTCCATCATAAAATCCCGGACAGTTTGAGTTTCAGGCTCAGAAAAAGCAGACGGACCGCGATAGGTTGTTGCACAGGGATTGGGGGATGATCCTGTATCATTAGCACCCCAGCCAAAACCGTAATTTCGGTTTAGGTCAACTCCCCGTCCCGTGCCGCTGCCACAATTGGTGTCTTGCCGGTTTTTGCGGTGCATACCACCACCATTGGGTTGGATGGACTCGTTAAATACATAGCCGTCCGGGTTGATTACAGGGATGAACCACATTTCCCGCTCGTTTACAATGTATGTTAACTCAGGATCATTCCCATATTCTTCACCCAAACGTTGGACAAAATAAAACAAGTTCATCATCCCTACCGGCTCACGAGCGTGGGTCAAGGAGGTGTACAAAACTTCCGGTTCATCCTCATCATCTTCCGGATTATCCGACACCTTAAAAGCCCAAATATCACGTCCTTCAACCGATTCTCCAATGACAACCCTCTGTGATATGATTGAAGAATATTCTGCCTGAAGTTCGTCAAATCTGTCGTTCAATTCATCCCAGGTATAATTCCCCATCATGGATCCTAATGGAAAATCTCGTGATTCTGCGGGACGGTTTCTTTCTAAATAATGTGCCGTCATATCGGCAATTCTCACCTCCGGGTTTAGCCCTAGTGACATGAGTTCTATAGTTTGTTCATCCGTCACGGTGAGATCAATATAAACGCCTTTTTTCCCGGTGATGTGATCCATGGGAATTCCAGCTTGAGCAATCATGTCCAATCTTGATGGAGAAGGATCAAGGATGCGTACCGATTGATAAACCTCAGCAGCAATCATGAAATGGGTTAAAAAAATGATTCCGGATAAAAGGCCAGTTATTTTCTTCATAAGAATTATATGTTTTGTTTGATCCAATCGGTGGTTACCGATTTCGGGCGAGTGATTGGAATGCCTAACGCCCGTTCCCAAACCATTTGGGAAATCATGCCCATTGTGCGGGAAATACTAAACAGGACTGTGTAAAAATTGAATTCTTTCAATCCGTAAAAATACAGCAAAGAACCGGAAGCCGCGTCCACATTTGGCCAGGGATTCTTGGCTTTTCCTTGCTCTTGCAGCACATCGGGAACCACATTGAATAAACGTTCTACGATGGAAAAGACCTCATCATCCTTGATGTGTGCTTTTCCAAAATCAATAAAGGCAGAAAAGCGGGGATCGGGGCAGCGCAAGACGGCGTGCCCATAACCTGGAATCACACGGCCACTATTCAATCGATTCCAGCAATATTGCTTTAATTCTTCCTCACTTGGCGCACCTTTGAATTCATCCCGAATACTTAATACAAATTTCAAGCATTCCTGATTTGCTAATCCATGAAGGGGACCGGCCAATCCATTGAGACCTGCCGAAACCGCATAATAGGGATCGGACAAAGCTGAGGCAACGGTGTGGGAAGCGAAGGCGCTGACATTCCCACCCTCATGGTCACAATGGAGCATAAAGTAAAGCTGCATGAGTTTGTGGAAATCACCTGTCTCATCCTCCAACCCGGTCATGTGGAGAAAATTCCCTGCCCAGTCTTGTTTTGGATCCGGAGCGATGCGTTCACCTTTATTATACCGCATGCGATAAATCCCTGCGCCCAAAGCTGGGAGTTTTGCTAAAAGCCGGATCCCATCCTCTAGGATGGCTTCCCAGAATTCTGTCTTGGGCATGCCGCCATCATATTTCTCACGGAAAACACTTTCGCCCTGCATAGCCAAAATCCCGGTATTGAACAAAGTCATTGGATGGGCATCATTTGGCATTTCACTTAACACATTCCAAACATAATCCGGTACCTCCAAGTGGGATGAAAAATCTTTTTGCAAATCAGCAACTTCATCTTCGTTGGGCAGACGGGCAGTTAAAAGTAAAAAGAAGACTTCTTCAGGTAAAATATGAGTGATATTCAATAGCGGCATGCCGCGGATGATTAATCCTTTATCTGCGGAAACTGAGGAGGTGTCGCATACAAATGCTTTGATTCCACGCAATCCTGAGTATGCTTGCGACACCGTTACATCACTGATTTTTTGGTCGCCCTTTTCAGCAATCAGTTGTTTAATTTCATTCTGTACGTTCGGTATTTGTTTCCGTAATTCTTGTTTCAGCAGGCTCATGCTGTCCACCTTAATAAATTAGATTAAAAAATGTTTGGCTGAATTTACTCAATCAAGCTCTTCCAAAAAACGAATCACATGGTCAAATGACTCAATCACATGATCGGCTTTTTTTACCACGGTTGGCCGTGTCACATTCTCCGTAAATGCAAAAAAAGTGACATGGTTTCCTAATTCTTTCAATTCTGCGTCTGTATTGCCATCCCCCACCATAACTACTTTCCCTGAGAAGTTCATAGATTTCGCTTTTTCCAGTTTACCACCGGATCGGCTGAAAGGATTGGAATTGTAAACACCTTCAATAAGCCCCAACTCAGAATAAATAAAATCATTGGCGAAAACGTGGTCACGATGAAGTCCTAATGATTCTGCCACCTGAAATATTGTTTCTCTGAATCCGCCCGAAAAAATGAAAATTTTGTCTGCATGTCTTTCTAGCCAATTTGAATTCTTTTTGAATGAGGGTGTAATGGTAGAAACAAGTTTTTCACTTAATTGCCGAACGTGGCTCCTATTCCCTTCCAAAAGTGATAATCGTTTTTGGAGAGATTGTTGAAAGGTGATTTCCCCTTCCATTCCCAGAATAGTCAATTCTTTGATTCGGGAAGTGATTGCAGATTGACTCATATGATTCTGCAGGGCGATTTCTGCTAAGACATCCAATGATTCGACCCGGACAACTGTACTGTCAAAATCCAGGATCAGCGTCCAATTCTGTTTCATAATCCTTTAGAACAATTCTCGGGCGGATTCCAAATCTTCAATGAAATCAATCTCTAAACAGGGATATTCTGAAACATCCTCATAATGGACATTTGTTTTTTCCAACAAGGGTTGGATTCCTGCTTCGAAATAATCATTTACGCCACCGGCATCAATCAAGTGTTCCAGGGATTCAGAAAAAAGACCGGTGAATTCCTTAGACAATTTTGCAACGCCGATGAATTCACCCAAACACTGGGTTTCGATCAAATCCTTGCCAATGGCTACAATTTTATTTTCACCACCATCAATGACTTTTACTTCCTCTCTACCACAAGCTTTCGCATCTACTGCCAATGCAGTGGTGAATTTAGAATTCACAGTTTTTTCCAATAATGCCTTGGGATAAACCACATCTGCATTCATGAGCACATGATCATCAGCGCTCAAAATATCCCGACCTAAATAAACGGAATAGGCTGTGTTCGTTTCAAAATAATGATGATTGGTTAAAAAATTGAAATTCAGGTTTGGGAAATTGGATGCTACATGCTCCATGAGCATCTCACGATGGTAGCCAACAATTATTGTTACATCAGTAATTCCTAAATTTTCCAAGGCTTCCAACTGGTAATGGATAATGGGTTTTCCCCCAACATCCAATAGACATTTTGGCGTGTTGTAGGTATGTGGATAAAGCCGACGAGAAACGCCGGCAGCTAAAATAAATGCTTTCATAACGGGGGCGAAATTAAGGATTCAATTCAAAAAATTTGATAGCAATATTTATATCTTTCTGGGATATTTCCTTAAAACACAAAAGAGGATCTTCCCTATTAAAACATTGGTTCTTCCGACACGGACTGCAATGAACGTGCTTATCAATAATGCCAGATTGAGTGCCATTGGGTTTTGTGATGTCGCTGTCTCCGGCGCCAAACAAGGAAATGGTCGGAATTCCTAAGCCTCCAGCTATATGCCCCAAACCGCTGTCTGCTGCCAAGGCAAATTGACACCGGGAAATGAGTGCCATGGATTCCCGCATGGAATATTGGCCACATAAATTGATCAAGTTTAGAAAGGGACATTCATTGATGAGTACTGAAGCTCGCTCCGCATCAGCACCGGAGCCAAATATGAAATAGAGATGACTTGAGCCTGAGAGCCATTCCTTAATTTTGCTATTTGGGATAGATCTTGAGGAAGCAACGCTAAATGGAAAAAGTGCCACGGGATTTTCATGTCCCATTTTTTCCAATTCTTCTTTTGCCCAAAGTTTTTCATTTTCTGTTAAATGAATTCCGGGTGAATCCGATGTCCTTTTTTCAGGATCCAAGAGGCATAAATATTTTTGAGATCTGTGCATTTTCTTTTTTGGGATCTCGATGGCTTCCGTTAATAATAGCGACCGCATTTGAGATTTAAATCCGATTCGCTTTTGTGCTCCACTCCACCACATAATTGCAGCGCTCCGGAAAGAATCCGTTAAGGTATAAAAAACATCTAAATTTTCAGATTGCAGTGATTTTCCCGTTTTCCGCGTTCCTGAAAATCCATCTATATCATCTTTTGAAACCGGAATTATTTTTGAAGCAGCCGGATGGTTTTCATACATATCAGCCACCCAATCTTTACAAATAATGATGATTTCAGCCTGTGGAAATGTCTCTTTTAATCCTGAAATAAAAGGCAAAGCCATGACTGCATCGCCAATCCAGTTGGGACTGTAAACACCAATTTTCATTTTAATTTTTCTTCAATGGCATCCACCAGCCGTTTTGACGCTTTTCCGTCTGTTTTATATAAAAATTGATCATGTGCTTCCTGTCGTTGTAATGACATTTCGTCCGGAATATCCAAAGCAAATTGGATTCGGCTTGCAAGTTCCGCGGGGGTTGAGATTATATAAGTAAAATCCATATTCTGCATTCTGTCCACATCTAATTTTTTCCAAAAACGACCGGAAAAAATTTTGTGTTTTAAATGAAGAGTAAAGCAGTTGGCCTGGATGATGGGCTTGTTCAGGGGCAAAAATTCAAACAGCGTGGAAGAAATATCGCTCACCAAAATATCTGCGATTTGAAAATAGGGAGTCACATCAAAAATATCACCACCAAGGAGGTGAATATTTTTACATCGTTCAGCCATGTCAGTTGCCAGTTGACTTTGATATTTATACCGCTTTTGATGCCAACTGAAATGATGCAGTTTAATGATAATGTTATACATAGTCGATAAAAATTCAAATTCAGGGAAAAGTTTTTCGATGGAACTGGGGTAAAAACTGGGTGCATAGAGAATTGTTTTTTTATGGGGATCCAGGTTCAGCTTTTTATGCATGTCCGGAATGTCTGATTCTTGCTGATGAAATAAAGGATCCAATTTGGAAAAACCCGTCAATACCAGATTTTGGTGCCCCGCGGCTTGGAGTTCATCGAACCGATCTTGCGATTCAACAGCACGCAGATTGATCCTGTCATCCATATCACGATAATATGATTGTTTGAGACCAATACCATGATACACCATCACTGCTAAAGTTTTCTCGGAGGTAATTTGTTTGAGTTGGCCAACATTCCCTACAATGATGATATCAAATTTTTTCTTTTTTATTTGAGATGTCCGCTCTTGTTCATCTGAAGCCATCATGACCTTAATTGTAAGTTTTTTGCATGCTTCATAAAAAAGTTCCCTTTCCTTCTTAGGCATGGTTTGGGGAATAGATGCAACAATATCATAATCACCCCTGTTTTTCAATTCCTGTATTATAGGTGAGAAATTGGGTAAATAGTAAAGATGGTGTGTTTCAAATAGGATGGAATACATAAAATTAAACTCTGTCCCGGGCTTTCAGGCGGCCTAAAATCGCATCCCTCACCCGTTCCGATGCTTTACCGTCAAGTTTAAATAACATTTTAGCCTGATATTCTTTCACAATATCCAAGCGATAATGGTTTTCGGTGAATGCTTTTTCAAGGGTTTTGGGGAGGTGTCGCGCTCGTTTCATCTCAAAACAAAAGTTGCCGATATCCCGATCCATTTCCTTGCTCAGTCTTTTTTTGAATAAACGATAACGAAACAGTTTATGGGATAATTTTAGCTTGAAAAATCGGTTCACAATCACAGGTTTATCCAAGGCGATCATTTCATAAATCGTACTCGAGGCTTCCGTTAGAAGAACATCTGCAATTTTGTAATAAGGTGTAATGTTATATACATCCGGACCTAAAACTTTAATATGGTCAAATTTTTCCGCCAGTTCAAAGACCAGATGTCGCTGTGGTATTAAATTAACTTCGCCGAATTTGTCAAGAAAATATGTCCACATATGAGGTTTTAAAATCAGGTTATAATCCCGGGTATAATCTCCAAGTTTTAATCCAAATCGTTCAATGGAACTGGGATAAAAGGTGGGTGCGAACAGAATTGTTTTTTTCGTTGGATCCAAGCCTATGGATTGAATCAGATCTTCGTCTGAATGATTTTTGAAATTGAATAACGGATCCAATTTCGTGAATCCCGTGAGAGCTAAATCTGTTTCTATGCCGTGACTTCTTAATTGGTCTATGCGATATTGGCCTTCCGCAAATCTTAGGTTTAAGCGGTAATGATTGTCCCGCCAGTAAGATGGTTTAACGCCGATTCCGTGGTAGATCATTCCTGCCAGTGTTTTTTCCGGCATATAATTCTGCAATTCATAACGTGACCACCCGCAAATGAAAACATCCAAATCCAATTCTTTGATCTTTTGTGCTCTTTCTTTTTCTTTGTCTTCGTAAATAACCGTGCCGGGCTTTGAGTCTAAAATTGAAAGACAAAGTTCTTTTTCTTCTTTTTTATTTAATGCAGCAGTCGAATGGTAAATCTCAAATCTATCGTCTTGAGATAGAAGATCAATAACCGGATCAAATTGTGGAAGATGATATAAATGATAACTGTCAAACAGAATGGAGAATTTTTCAGCCATATCCCTATTTTGATATCATATTTTCATACAATTGGGAATAGAGTCCTCCGCTTTGAATGAGGGTGGAATGAATCCCCGATTCAACAACTAGTCCATTTTCCAAAACAATAATTGCATCTGCCCGCTGAATTGTTGAAAGACGATGTGCAATAACAAGCGTTGTGCGGTCTTGCATGAGATTTTCCAGAGCTACTTGTACTTTCTTCTCTGATTCCGTATCCAATGAAGATGTGGCTTCATCCAGGATCAGGATAGGTGGATTACGCAGAATGGCCCGGGCAATGGCAAGTCGTTGTCGCTGTCCACCGGATAATTTGATTCCTTTTTCACCAATAATGGTTTGAAATCCTCGGGGCTGTTCCCGGATAAAGTCCAGCGCATTAGCCGCTTCCGTAGCAACAGTTAAATCTTCTTCAGAAACGCCCTCAATTCCGTAGGTAATATTGAACTCAATGGTATCATCAAACAAAATTGTCTCTTGCGTGACGATACCCATTTTATCCCTG
>MDTE01140760.1_pt1 | contig 19430 bp, 20 predicted proteins | sample 811231 | NCBI WGS metagenome assembly MDTE01 (sample SAMN05326651, study PRJNA326480) | marine metagenome | isolation source: seawater | place: Indian Ocean: Red Sea | collected 2010 | reverse complement strand
TTTATTAATCCATTAAAGTTTAAGAATTTTGGAGGCTCTGATATTTTTTTCGTATCAGTTTTGCAAAAAAAATAATGTCAATAATTATTTCCCCATCAGTTTTAGGTGGCTCATTCTCCAATATGGAAAAAACTATTTTAGAAATCAACGAGTCTAGAGCAGAATACATTCACTTCGATGTTATGGATGGAGATTTTGTTCCTAATTTAACATTTGGTCCCCAGTTTATATCTAATTTGAGATCATACTCTAACAAAATATTTGATGTCCATCTCATGATAAAAAGAGTCCAAAAATATATTGATGATTATATCCAAGCTGGATCAGATATTATTTCTTTTCACATAGAAATTGAGGATGATATAAGAAGTCTTATATCAAAAATAAAAAAAAATAATATAAAATGTGGGATTGCTGTGAAGCCCAAAACTCCATGGGATAAAATTGAACCTTACTTAGATGATATTGATCAAGTTATCGTAATGACAGTAGAGCCCGGATTTGGAGGTCAAGTCTTTATGAACGATCAAATTAATAAAATTAAAAAAATATCTGAATACATTAAATCTAAAAATTTGGATGTTAAAATAGAAATTGATGGTGGAATAAATTATGAGACAGGAAAAACTTGTGTAGAAGTTGGAGCAAACATTTTAGTGGCTGGCTCATTTTTATTCAAACAAGAAGATCTTATAGAAGCTACTAACTCTCTATTTGATGCAATGAGCTAATGGGTAAGAATGTAATTATTTCTGTTTTTGATAAATCTAATTTAGATATTATTGCAAAGTTTCTTGTCAATAAAAAATTTACAATTTATTCAACAGGAGGTACATCAAGATTTTTAAGAAAAATAAGTGTCCCACATATAGAAATTACTAAATATACAAAGCAAAAAGAAATACTGGGCGGACGTGTCAAAACCCTTCATCCTAAAATCTTTGGGGGGCTCTTGGGGACGAATGCCAAAGATCACAAAAAAGATTTGAAAAAAGAAAAGATCGTCGAATTTGATCTATTGGTAGCAAATTTGTATCCGTTCGAAGAAACAGTTAAACATACAAAAACTAAGTCAAAAATTATAGAAATGATAGATATCGGTGGCCATAGTTTAATTAGAGCAGCTGTTAAAAACTATGAAAAAACTACACCTCTTATTAACCCCAAAGATTATGATTATTTTATAAAAAATTTTCCCTTAAAACCCATATTGAAGAAGAAATTTGCAATAAAAGCAATTGATCATATTACAAAATACGATTTAGAAATTTCAAATTGGTTTAAAGGTAAATCATCAACCATATATCCGTTGAGATATGGGGAGAATCCTCAACAGAAAGCATCTGCTATAATTAATAACAATAAATTTTCACAAATTAGTGGTGATAAAAAGCTTAGCTATAATAATCTTTTAGATATAGATGCAGGTGTACATCTAACGTATGGTTTTCAAACAAAGAGTAATATTTGCACGATAATAAAACATGGCACTCCCTGCGGTGCATCATTAAAAAGAAATCAAGCCGAAAGTTATACTAAAGCACTTGCTGGCGATCCATTAAGTTCTTATGGTGGTGTCGTTGCATTCAATCAGAAATTAAAAAAACAAACTGCTGAATTATTAACAAAAAATTTTTTTGAAGTTGTAACTGCTCCTGAATTTGAAAAAGATGCTTTAAAGTTGCTTAGAGAGAAAAAAAATATGAGAGTTATAAAAGTTAAAAAAGGTTTAAAAAAAATTGAGGAAAGATCTTTTTTTGGAGGGACATTAATTCAGGATGTAAATAGTAAAAACTCTTATGTAAACTCAATAAACGGAAAAAATAAATTAAATAAAGAAAAAATAAGTTTTTTTATAAATGTAATAAAAAATATAAAATCCAATGCTATTGCTTTGTTTGATCAAGACAGTCTTATATCACAATCAGGAGGTCAAACATCTAGAGTTGATGCATTACTTATTTGTCTTAGAAAATTTAATTATCAAAGTCAAAAGAAGAAGAAAAGAAGCCTTTTTTTATTTTCAGATGCATTTTTCCCATTTATAGACTCACTATCGATAATTAAGAAACAGAAGTTTAACATCGATATTTACGCGCCTATGGGTTCAAAGAATGATACAAAAATTTCTGATTATGTGAAAAAGCATAAATTAAGTTTTTTTAAATTGAGCGACCGTCATTTTAAACATTGATAGATATATACAAAAATAAGCCTCCAAAAGAAAAATACAAACAACTAATAAGATACCAAAATAAGACATTTTTTAAAAAATATAGTCTAAAAATTATTTATGATTTTTTTAAAGAATATCCTGAAGAAAAAAGAGGAAGGAAAAATTTTAAAAAAAAGGAAATTCAAAATATAAAGTCCTTGATATATGAGGAAATTTTTCAGAAAGCTAAAGTTATAAAAGCAGACTGCATTGGATCTATAAAAGAAAAAGTGTCAAATGACAAAATTATGATTACAGTGTCATTTTTTAAAAAAAATGGATGACAATAGAATTTTATTTGTTGATTTAGATGGAACTTTAATCAAAGAGGACTTATCAAATCTAGCGTTTATAAATTTTTTGAGGAAAAAGCCTTTTTTACTTTTAATTTATTTAATTATCTTTTTGTTTAAAGGTAAATCATTTCTCAAAGAAAAGATATCGACAGGTTTTGAAGTGCCAATAGAAAAATTAAAATTTAATCAAGCATGCCTCGAATATATCAAAAAAGTTAAGAATCATCACAGAGTAGTATATCTAATTTCTGGAAGTCACCAATTACTTGTAGATCAAATAGATCAGCATTTAAGAATTTTCTTCGAATCATTTGGTACAAAAAAAAACTTTAATATGGTTGGTATTAATAAAGTAAAATTTATAAATGATGAATTGAAAATTTTAAACTTTGACTATTTAGGAAATAGCAGTCAAGATTTACCAATATGGAATTACACAAAGAGAATTATTTATACAAATGTATCAAGTGATTTAAAAAAAGTTATTTTTAAGTCTAAATTGGATAAGTTAGAAATAAAAGAGAAATTTATATAATTATGACTATTTTATTATTCTCTCAAATTTTTATAGTGTGCCTATTAGGAGCAATGTCACCGGGCCCAAGTATGGTTGTTGTTGTAAATAATGCAATTTTCAAAAGTAAGATCAGTGGCATTTTAACAGCAATTGGTCATGGTTGTGGAATTAGTATTTACGCTCTTTGTGCAGTTATTGGAATTGGGGTAATTCTGCAAACAAATATATTTTTTTTTAATTTAGTTAAATTATTATCAATTTTTTTCTTACTTTATTTAGGAATTCAAACAATCAGATTTAGAAATAAAATTGAGTTTGGTGAAAATCAAAATCTGAATGTAACCAAGTCTTTTTCCCAAGGTTTTTTAATATCAATATTAAATCCAAAGATTTTTATTTGGTTCTTGGCAATTTACTCACAATTTATGTCTTATGATAATGATTTATTTTTGAACATTGCTTTAGTATTGATTGCAGGGACTGTTGACGCTCTATGGTACATACTTTTAGTGAATTTAGTGACCTCAAAAGTTGTTCTTGATCAAATTAAAAAAAAAGCAGGTATTATACAAATAATTGTAGGTTATTTGTTAATTCTAATATCTGCGTTCCTCTTATTAGAAGTTTTGATTTAAAATAATGAGTGAGCAAGAAATACTAAACCTTCTAAAAAAAAATAAATTTAATGCGGCAAAAGAGCTAATAGAGGCTTTATTAAAGTCAGAAAAAGAAAATCTAACTTATACGTTTTATTATGGTCTAATATTAGCTAATGAAAGAAAATATAGTGAAGCTATTTCTTATTTTGAAAAAGTACTGTCTGTAGACAAGAACCATTTCGACTCTAATTTTAATATAGCAGGATGTTATCAAGGTCTTTTAATTTATGACAAAGCAATAAAATACTATAGTAATTGTTCTAAAATAAATTTAAAGAATTTTGAACCTTGTCACCAAATAGGAATTTGCTATAAGCAATTAAGGGAATACGAAAAATCAATATTTTATTTAAAGAAAGCTCTCGAAATTACTTCCAACGCAAAATCATATTATATGTTGGGTAATGTATATAGAGAAAATGGCCAATTTGATGAAGCTAAAAGATGTTTTGAAAAATCTATAAATATAAATAAAGAATTCACACAATCAAAATTATCTCTTGCAAATTTAGAAATAGATAATGGTAATTATGATCTAGCTACCAGTATGTTATATGAAATAACTCGGTCTAATAATGACGATCAAATTTTGATATCCGCAAATATTATGATTGGACAAATTTTGAAATCAAAAGGTGAGTATGAAGAAGCAATAAAAGTTAATCAAAATATTTTGGAAAAAGACTCAAGCAATATAGATGCATCTTATAATATTTCACAATGCTATTTATTTACTAAAGAATATGAGAAAGCATGGGTTTTTAATGAGTCGAGATACGATTTACAAAACTTAGTACTTTTGAAACAGATATATGAGAGTTTTAATAAGCCTAAATGGGATTTAAGCAGACCAAAGAAAAATGTTCTGTTTTATGGAGAACAAGGTATTGGCGAGCAAATACTATACTCTCAATTTTTTGAAATAATTAAAGATCAATTTGATAACTCAACTATTGCTGTGAATGAAAAATTAATACCATTTTTTGAGAAGATTTATCCGGATACAAAGATAATTAATTATAAAAAAATTTTTGAATATAACGATTATGATTACCATTTACCAATGGGGTCAATGGGATTATATTTTCAAAAATTCATTAGTTACCAAAACCTAAATAGAAAGATTGCATACCATTCAAGCGATAAAGTTCCTGATAAAACAAAGATTTTGAGATGTGGTATATCTTGGAAGAGCACAAATAGAATATTTGGGAACAAAAAATCTATTGAGCTAGAAAGTCTTAAGAATATTTTATCATACGATAATGTAGAATTTGTAAACCTCCAATATTCTGATGAAACAAAAGATATTAATTTAATCGAAAAAAATCTTAATAGGAAAATTTTTATAGAACACCAAGTAGATTGTTTTAATGATATTGATGGAGTAGCAAGCTTAATTAAGTCATGTGATTTTGTTATTACAGTTAGTAATTCAAATGCTCATATATCAGGAAAATTAGGTATCAAAACATTTTTATTGCTTCCATTTAATGATGGTAAGTTGTGGTATTGGGGATTGAATACTGACAAAGATATTGTTTGGTACCCGTCAATATTGCCAATTAGACAGGAAAGTGTTAATGACTGGAATAGTTGTATATTAAAGTTAAATAAAGAAATTGAAAATTACTTGTAAATAAAATTAACATCAATAGGGTTAAATTATGGATGTTTATATTGGTTATGATAGTAGAGAAGATTTAGCCTACCAAGTTTGTAGCCACAGTATTAAATCAAAATCAAAGTCTGTAAATGTTTATCCTTTGAAATTAAATGAATTAAAAGAAAAGGGATATTATAAACGTGGGGAAGACAAACTCGGGTCAACAGAATTTACATTTTCTAGATTCTTAGTTCCAATACTCAATGAATATAAAGGTTGGGCTCTGTTTTGTGATTGCGATCTATTATTCTTAAACCCAATTGAGGAGTTATTTTCTTTAGTTGATAATAAATATGCAGTCATGTGCGTTCAACATGACTATAACCCTACAGGAGATACCAAAATGGATGGAAGATTACAGTCTATTTATCCAAGAAAAAATTGGAGTTCCTTGGTGCTGTGGAATTGTGGTCATCCATCAAATAAAAAAGTAACCTCAGATTTAGTAAATGATCCAGATACAACTGGAAAATACTTACATCGTTTTAGTTGGTTAGAAGATGATGAAATTGGATCTATAAATCACGAGTGGAATTGGTTAGTGGGATGGTATAAAGAACCCAAAGATGGCTCTCCTAAAGCAATACATTATACTGAAGGTGGCCCGTGGTTTCCTGAGTATCGTTTTTGTGATTACCATGATATTTGGAAGAAAAAATTACTAGAAATGATGAACACTTCTGTTTAGCCTTTGCGTGATTTTCCATCTATAGTTTTTTTTTGGATTGGTGAAAATACATCTATACCAAAATGTCTAGTTCACACTACAAGACTAGTTATGGGAAATAGTGTGAACATAGTTCAACTAACAAATAAAAATACTGAAGAGATTGATGGTGTTACTTCTGTTAAGAGATATGAGCTACCAGAGCAAATAATGCTAGCAAGATTAAAAGCTTACTCGAAATACGAACCTGAAACAGAAGAGGTCTTCTTTTGCGACGCTGACAGTATTTTTATAAATAAATTATCTCTTCCTAAAAATAACAAAAATAAAATATTTCTTACTCCTAGACAGCAAGATTTTAAAATAAATGCTACATATCCTGAATATTATGAAGAATTCGTTAACAAGAATGCTAAAGAAGTAATGCCTTTTTTGTTTGGCGCAATTGCAACTATAAGTAATCAACAAAGTTTTTTTAGAGAACTTTATAATATTTGTTTAAAACTTCCAGATAGATTTCATAGATGGTATGGAGATCAATACTCTTTAAATAAATTCCTAGATGGAGGATTTGATGAGTATGAAAATCTAAATACAGAAATATATTTGAATATTCTCAAAGAACAATTAACTCTTCGATACCTAGAAAATGCAATTAATGAAAATGTTCAACTTATAACGTTTAAAGGACCAAACTCTAAAATATATTTGGAACAGTCGACAATTTTAATAAATTACTTTTATGAAAAAATGAGTATATAAATTTTATTTTATGTAAAATTTTGATGGTGATTTTGTTGTTGCATAACAATTCGAAGCGTCATTGTCTATCAATTCTTTATCAAATTCATTTATTTCAACAAAATGTTTTTTTTCTTCACTTATAAAGTAAAATTTGTACCCAAATCTTTTAAGAAAATTAGTGCACAAGTCAAAGCTTTCTTTATTTATTTCAAAAAGTATTTCAGGCTTATTATATTGAATTATTTTTTTTGCTCCCTCTAAAACTTTATATTCATGTCCTTCTGTATCAACTTTTATAGCAATTACATCTTTAGAAAAATTAAAATTGTCGATCATTACAGCATTCACTGACATGCTCCCTTTGTCAGATATCTTTCCACCAGAGGTATGATAAGTGTTAATAGATGCATCGAATTTCATAGTTCCATTTTGATTTGATGCAGCAGCCATATAGCAGTTCTTGGCACTAAGCGAATTTATTTTTAAATTATCTAATAATCTTGCAAAATTTAAAAAATGAGGTTCTAATGAAACTGTTAAGGGTAATTCTTTATTTAAATTCCCTATAATAGAATAGATCCCAGTGTGGGCACCAATGTCAATACAATAACCATCCCCCCGTGTGATATCGTACCATATATTTAGTGACATGTTTTCATATTCATCTCTCCATAAGTATTTTAATACCACACCATCATCTTTTGCTATGTTAAGCATATAAAAATAAAATTCTTTAAATTTAAACTCTGCAATTCCATTGTAACTTGGCAAATTTCTTAATTCTTTTACTTTCAAATGACTGTAATCACTATTTAGTTTTAAATTATTTATCTCTTTAATAATTTCGATAGAGTTTTTAGCATTCATATCTAAAAAAAAGTTTGATTAATAAATAAAAATATTTTTTAATCTTTTTTCCTTTTAACCGATATCTAATAATCGCCTACTAAATCTGTTTCTTCAATACAAAATTTTCTTTTAAATATGTTAAAATCTATAAGAAAATGAAGCGATAAGAGAGTCGAAAACATTTGCTTTTTGGAGCGGGCGAAGGGATTCGAACCCTCGACTTCAACCTTGGCAAGGTTGCGCTCTACCCCTGAGCTACGCCCGCAGTTTTAGAGAGTATTTTATAAACCTCCTTTTTAAAGCTATCAAGGTAAATTAAAAATTAAAATAATAATGTTTCTTGTAAAGTCACCTTTTGTTACTATTTAAATATTATGAATTTTGTAGTTGATATAAATCAGGATCAATTCATAGAAGAAGTAATAGAAAAATCTAAAACAATTCCAGTAATCGTAGATTTTTGGGCCCCCTGGTGTGGACCTTGTAAACAATTAACACCGACACTAGAAAAGGTAGTGGCCAGAAAAAATGGTAAAATCATCTTAGTAAAAGTTAACGTAGATGAAAATCAAGGAATTGCCTCTCAATTAAATATTCAATCGATACCTACGGTTTATGGCTTTGTTGATGGCAAGCCAATAGATGCTTTTCAAGGAGCACAACCCGAAAGTAAAGTAGAAGCAATGATGGATAAAATGATTGAAGCAACACCTGGGAATGAGATACCAAAACTTATTAAAGAAGCAAATCAATTATTTATAGATCAAAAATTTGAAGAGTCCTTAAAGCTATATGAAAAACTTGTAGGTATGGATCCAGGTAATCCTAAAATTATTGCAGGCTTATTAAGGTCTTTAATTCAACTCAAACAATTTGATGATGCACTTGAAATGTTAGACTCCCTTGATGAAAAAATTGTTGAGAATGAAGAAATAATAAAAATAAAAAAACTTTTAGATAGTAAGAATGTAACTGATAATGATGATCTTGATGATAAATTAATCGAAGAGGTTAATAACAAACCTGATGACATGGGCTTACGATTTAAACTTGCAAATAATTACCTAGCTCTAAGTGAGAATGAAAAAGGCTTTAATGAACTTTTAACATTATACGAGCAAAACCCCAGTTGGAATGAAGAAGCAGCAAAGAAAAAGCTTCTAGAGTTTTTTGATTTGTTAGGTTTTAATGATCCAAATGTTGTAGAGGCTCGAAAAAGATTGTCTAGTATGATGTTTAAATAATGGATGATAATATTAAAAAACTTTTTCAGGTAGACTCTAAAAGAATTCCAAACTCAATACCTATATTTCCACTTGATAATGTTTTGCTTTTGCCTTTTGGAAAGCTGCCTCTTAACATTTTTGAAGAGAGATACATTAAAATGACATTAGATAGTCTTAAAAATAATAGGATGATTGGTATAATTCAGCCTAAAAATAATAATAATGAATTATTTCAAATGGGTTGTATTGGTAAAATTACGTCGTACATAGAGACTCCGGATTATAGGTTAGTTTTAAATCTTGAGGGAATTTGTAGATTTGTGCTACATGATAGAAATCTTACACCCCATGGATATTATCAAGCAAATATTGATTGCCAAGATTATCTTGCTGATTTAAATAATATGGAACCAAATGTTGATCGAACAGTTCTAATTCAGAAATATACTAATTTTTTTAAGATGAAAAAATTAGATATTGATAAGGATGTCTTAGCAGAGACTTCTAACTTGCAACTATTATCAACTTTGGCTATGTTGGCTCCCTTTAATAAGATTGACAAACAGGCGATACTTGAATCACCAAATATTTCAACAAGAATAAATACTATTAACTCTATTCTTGATCTTAATACTTTCCAAGTAGTCAGCAATAAGGACTCTAATCAGTTAAATTAACTCTACCCATTGCTTGTTTAATAAATAAGTTTCTAACAAGTTTAATATTTTTTAAAATTTTAAATCCTAAATCTATAACTCTTTTGTTCAATGAGATTTTACTTTCATATAAATAATTCAATGTGGAAGTAAAAGTAAGATAAATCGTGCTCTCTAATATCCTCCTAGAATAATATATTTTATTGAAATTTTTTGCTTCTATAGAGTGACTGTCTAATAGTTTACATAAAGTCTGGATATCTTTAATGCCCAGATTCCATCCCTGTCCAGCAACAGGATGTATGGATTTTAAACTATCACCGATATAAATGAAGTTGTCATTATTTTTTGTAATGTGAGGGGCTATTGGAAATTTAGATATTGATTTATCAAAGGTTAATTTACCGTGAGATTTATTAATTTTTTTTTTAATTAAACTTTCCAATTGAATTTTGTTTATTTTTTTTTTTTGATGAATAAATAAAAGTCGATTTATTTTTATTTATATCAGGTGCTGGCAGAACAGCAAGGGGTCCGGCACTTGTAAAAAACTCATAAGCTATATCGTTATGTAATTTAATGTGTTTAAAAAAACCTACATACGAAAAGTGTTGTTGATCAAAAATTACGCTCTTATGCCTCTTGTTAGTTGTAACATTTTTACCAATACTGAATATAATTTTTTTAAATAAATATTTTTGTCCATTTATAAGAATATTTTTATTGGGAGAGATTTCATTAGTTTCCAAGTTAACATTGGTTTTTAAAATTTTTAAATTTTCTAATTTTTGTCTTGATATTTTAAACAATTCTTTATTGAAAATTACATTTCCCATAGGTTCAATTTCGTTTTCAAAAATTAGAGAATGAACACTGGTATCATCTTTTATAACTATTTTATTAATTGGTTGGGGATTCGATTTAAGGTTATTCCAAACTCCTATTTTTTTTAAAAAATCAGTAGAATTTGCATTTACAGCTAAAGTTCGATTATCAATAGGTGTATTATTTTTCTTATCTATAACTAAGACTTTATTTTTTTTTTGCACTAAAGCCAAAGCAGCAATAGACCCAATAAGTCCAGCACCAACCACTAAGAAATCATATTTATGTATTTTATTTTTCATATAGACGCATATATTTATCCAAAGCAATGAAGAATAACTATATTCCTGAAATCTTAAAAGCAAAAATATCTGAACTATTTACCTTTATATATGGATTTGCGCTCTTATTAGTTTCACTATTAACTGCCATTTCACTATTTTCCTTTAGTATAGATGATAACTCTTTTTTAACTAGTACAAGTAGCACATCACAAAATCTACTTGGAGATCCTGGCTCATATTATGGTAGTTTTCTTTTTTACACGTTTGGTATTTTTGCTTACTTAGTTATTGTATTTTTTCTTGTCTATTCAGTTTTTGTATTTATAAGAAAAAGTCCTAAATACATATTTATTAGATTATTAATTTTTTTTGCAAGCTTAGTCTTGATACCTCAAATTCTAATAGAGTTGAAACTAGAATTTCCATTTATCAACTCTATAAAAATTTGGGGGGCTTTTGCTAGTCAACTGTACAATATATATGACTATAATTATATCAGCTACATTTTGAGTATAATAGGGATATCGTTGTACCTGTTATCTCAAAATATTTTTAGTTTATTAAAATTATCAAGACCACGATTTAAAAATATTTTTAAAAGAAGCGCTCTATCAAATAAATCTCAACAAATTAAAAAAGAGCCAATTATAAATAATGTTTCTAAAATTAATTATTCTCATGAAGATAATAATGAAAATACTAATAATGAAGAGTCTCCAATTCAAAAAACAAAATATTTTTCTCCTTCTTTAGAAATTTTAGAAACAGATAATGCCTTGGCTAAGAAAAAGTTAGATAAAGAAAATATTAAAGCTAATTCAGATTTACTCGAGAGAGTGTTTCAAGATTTTAATATTGATATAGAGGTAGTGAATGTAAAACTTGGCCCTGTTGTGACATTATTCGAAATATTGCCCGCTGCGGGAATAAAAATAAATACCATAATAAATTTAGCAGATGATATTTCGAGAAGCATGGGTGTAGGTGCGGTTCGAATAGCACAAATATATGGGACACAATACTTAGGTGTCGAGGTTCCAAATGATCAACGAGAAACTGTAACAATAAGAGAGCTTTTAAGTAACGATAATTTTAAAAACACCTCGTTTAAAATACCAATCTGTATTGGAAAAGATATATCTGGAAATATAGAAGTCATTGATTTAAGTAAAACTCCTCACTTATTGGTAGCGGGTACAACAGGATCTGGAAAATCAGTCTTTATAAATACGCTTCTTGCAAGTATTTTATATAAGTTCTCTCCGGACGATTTACGATTAATATTAATTGATCCAAAAATGTTGGAATTAAGTGTTTACAATGACATTGCTCATTTATTGACACCAGTAGTTACAGAACCAAAAAAAGCAATTTTAGCTCTTAAATGGGTTTGTAAGGAAATGGAAAGAAGATATTCGCTAATGAATGAAGAGAATACAAGAAGCCTTGAGGGCTACAACGACAAGTCTATAGAAAAACTTCCTTACATTGTTGTATTTATTGATGAGATGGCAGATTTAATGATGACGGCGGGCAAAGAGGTTGAACACTACGTTCAAAGACTTGCTCAAATGGCCAGAGCTTGTGGGATACACTTGGTGATGGCTACTCAAAGACCCAGTGTTGACATTATTACAGGAAGCATAAAAGCAAACTTTCCATCGAGAATAAGTTTTCAAGTTGCTAGCAAGTATGACAGTAGAACTGTGCTTGGTGAAATAGGTGCAGAACAACTCCTTGGCAACGGGGATATGCTTATGTCAAAAAATGGTGGGAACATTATTCGATATCAATCTGCTTTCATCTCTGATAACGAAGTAAATAAATTAATTAGTGAAATTAAGAGAAGCCAGTCAGTTCAATACCTTGAGGAGCTAGATGAAATAATAAAAAATAATGATGAAAATTTTGACACCTTAAGTGATGAAGACGAAATATTAATTAGCAAATCAATTGAATTGATTAAATCAAGCAATAAAGCATCAACCAGTTACTTACAGAGAAATTTTCAGGTGGGATATAATAAAGCAGCAAGAATAATGGAAGCACTTGAACAAAGAGGTGTGGTATCGCCACCAAATCATGCAGGTAAAAGAGATATTTTAATTAATCAATAATTTAAGGTTTTTGTCTGAGGACTGAAAATTCACATTTATAGATATATCTTTTTTGAGTTGATTTTTTAAATTTGTTAGATGGGTGTCTAGTTTGTTAATAGAAATATCTTTATCTTTTTTCCAAATCAAACGATATAGATTGTCTTTATTTATACCAGAATTAGAAATTATCAAATTTGAAAAAATAATGTTTTGGATGTCACTTAAATAGGATTTTTTAGAATTTCTTTTTAATATTCTTTGGTAAGGATAATAATCACACCCCTGTTTAGAAATTTTAATATCAGAAATAATCTTCAATATTTGACTAAATAGAATGTTTACATCTGTAGGTAAAGCAAGGTGTTCTTTTTTACCATTACAATTAATGTAAAGGTTGTTATCTTTAATATCAATTTTTATAGTAGTGATGAAATTATCTGCATTAATCTCGTTAATTAAATTTTTTTGAATTAATAGACTATTTATAGTGGAATAAAAAAAACTTTCATTACACGTTATTTTTATCAAGACTTAGCGAATTACTCTTTCAAAATTAAAGTGATTAAAATATTTATTATGAATTGTTTCAAATTGACAGTTCATAAGATTTATACTTACGTTAACACTATCTGCATTAATCGAGACTCTTTTGATAAAACTAGTGCTTTTACTTTTTTCAACAATTATATTTGTGTTATTATAATTATAGATATTTTTTAAGTCAGGATACTCTGATGCAATGTTCATAAAAATTTCTAAAATTTCTGTGTTCTTATTAAGTTTAGAGACATTGTTTTCATGTGCCTGATTGATTAAGAAGAAGTTCCCATTTTTTGCAATAATAGTAAATAAATTCTTATCGAAATACTCGTATCTTAGTTTTTGGTTTTTTAAAAAAAATAAACCTTGTTGAACATCACCATTTCCGTACACCTCCTCAAAATCACATGCAACTTCAAGACTAGATGCAATATTGATTTGAAAAAAAAATATTATGATTAGTTTTTTCACTTGAATATTCTCGAACCAACTCTTACGAGGTCTGATTGAAACGATAACGCTGCCTCATAATCGTTACTCATACCCATACTTAAGAGTAATTTAGGGTTAATTTCATCCCTCAATTTGATCATTTTTTTGAAGTAACTATCAGGTTTCTTGTCCAATGGCGGAATACACATTAAACCAGAAATTTTTAAGTTCTCAGAAATTGCATAATTATAGAGGTCTAAAGTCTCGTCTATTGCAGATCCTGCTTTTTGGGGTTCTTCTCCTATATTTACCTGGATGTAAAAATTCTTTGTTTTAATTTTATTTTTGTTCTTTATTTGCTTTGATATTTCTTTAACTAATTTGTGCCTATCAATACTTTGTATTGTGTCAAATAAAGACAATGCTGGTTTAACTTTATTTGTTTGAAGAGGTCCAATTAAATGAAGCTCAAAATTGAATTCTGCAAGATTAGAAAACTTTTCATTCGCTTCCTGTACTCTATTTTCACCGAATAATGAAAAACCATTTTCAATCAATAACTTTACAAGAATTTGTGGTCTATTTTTTGTAACTACGAGGAGAGATGCCTTTGGATATTTTTTTACATTTATGCTTACCTTTTCTAATTCCTCAAAGTTAATATCCAATTTTCTATTTATACCTCAAAATTAAATTTTGAAACAATGTCAATTATATAATTATCTATAAATTTTTTTTCTTTTCGAGAAATATCAATTTCAATCGAGTCACTCTCTGGTGGATTTTCATCTACGAAACTCTTTATTAAATTGTAATCCATTTTAATGTTTATACCTGATTGAATGAAATGAAGTATTAATGAACTTAGAACATCAAAAGTATTTTGAATTAAATCTTTTTTCAGAATAATTTTTCCTTTTAATGAGTTGATTACATTTGAGTCAGTCCAACTGGAAATGTGAGTGTGCCACCCTTGTTTATTAATTTCTACATCAACATCATTTATTTTTATAAATGAGCTATGGTTATCTAAATTTAAAAAAGAGTTTTGTGCAATTGTTTTATCGCCATTAAATTTATTTTTAATCTTTTGGTATACGTAATAAGGATTATCAATAATGTAAACATACGAGTTTGTAAGGGTGCTTTTGCTGAAATTTAAATTATTTTGAGAAGAAAAAAAAGGTAAATGATTATTTAAAAATTTTACAGGGTTGTCGTTTTCGCTTAAAATTAAATATTGATAAAGATATGATCGTTCAACAAAATCCGAAAAAGTTAATCTTTCAATATTAGATATATTTTTGAGAATACTAATTACTTTTTCCTCATATTGATTAACATCTCCTAAACTAGTTTCTGTGTTTCTATTGTAATAGCTTAAAAAATTTGAAACGTAGGATGTATCCTCCTGACTAAATGAACTTAACCATAAAATTTTTGATTTAAAAACGTCAGTCTTATTGTCCAAAATTGCTGAATTACCTAAAGTTAATAAAAGCTGAACATAAAGCCTATTATTTTTCTTAAGTTTCTCTAAATGTTCGAAAAATTCGGGGTAATTGTTATTAGAGAGTATGTCTTTGAGAATTCTTAAATTGTATTGATATTTAATATTAGTTAAAAGTGACATTATTACATTTAACATATTATATTCATCTAATGAAAAATGAAATTTCTAAAATACTTAATCTGATAGAAAGTGGGAATTCCGTTAAAGCGCTTCAAGAAGCTAAGTCATTTTTTACTAACAATAAAAATAACTTGGACGCTATAAAGTTATTAGCCTACTCATATATCCAAGTTGGTAATTTTGATAGAGTTATTGAAGTACTGCAAGAAGGTTACAACAATAGAAAAGACCAGAGAGATTTTGATTATTATAACAATATGGGTTACGCATTATCACAAGTCGAGGAATATCATGAGTCTATACCATATTTAGAAAAAGCATCTAATTTAAGTGATAATCCAAGTGTAAAAATTTGTTTGGCTGAAGTTTATTTAAAACAAAGAGAATTTGAAAAAGCTAAGAAAATGATTTTGATAGCTTTAGATGGCATAATGAAGATTGGTGATAAGTCTTTTAGTAAATATGCAAATGTGTTTCTTTTAATTTCAGAGATAAATGGTGCACTGAACAAAGATGATGAGACAATAAATTTATTCAACGATCTTTTAGAAAATCGATTTAATGAAAACATATTTTTTCTATTATCTAATATCAATCCAAAGCTTCTCGATAAAAGGATAATAGATAAAGCAGAGTATCATTTATTAACCAATGAGAATAATTACAAAAATAAAATAGAAAGATTTAATTATGTTACACCTCTCTATTTTGGTTTAGCTATGTGCTATCAATCAAGAGATAAAGAAAAATCTGAAGAATATTTTGATAGCGGAAACAAAGAAATCTTAAACTCAACAAGATATAATTCTCATCAGTATCAAGAGAGAATTGTCAAAACAATGGAGCTTTACCTTAAGAAATATAAATCTTTTGATGAAGCAGATCGAGATCACGGGAAAAAAAATTTTTTTATTGTTGGATCTCCTCGGTCAGGAACAACCTTGTTGGAATCTATTGTCACTGCAAATGACAAAGTATTTTCAGGAGGGGAGTTGAAAAGTGGCAAAGATATAATTGAAAGAAATGTCTTATCTCAAAGGCAGAGCCTTAGTGAATTAAATCACAAATTTATTTCTAAGTATTTAAGAAGAACATCTTACCTGAGAGGTAGTTATGATTATATAGTCGATAAAATGCCTGAGAATTTTTTGTATCTTGGCCTAATACAGAAACTATTGCCCAAATCAAAAATAATTCGTGTATTTAGAAATCCTTGGGATACAGCAATCTCTTTATATAAACAACGATATGTTATGAATGTTCCTTATAGTGTGAGTTTTTTTAATATTGGTGTTTTCCTTGCAAATTTTGAAGCAATCAATTTATTTTGGGATGAACATATTGAAAAAAAGAATTTCATTTTAGATGTAAAGTATGAGGATTTAGTTTCAAATTATTCCTTAAACCAAGAAAAGATCTACAAATTTTTAGAAATTGATACATTATATGATGAAAAAAAAAGAAATGAATTTTTCTCTCCAACCGCAAGTATTCGTCAGGTCAAAGAGGGCATCCATCAAAAATCAATCGAAAAAAAAGACTTTTCTCATCATAAGTCAGAGTTTAATGATGCTCTATTAATGCAACGTGAATATTGGTCGCAAAAGGGAATTTCAACAAAAAGTAATGAATTTTTTGGTTATCTATTAAATTAATATTGATATTTATAGCTTTTAATGTGTTGCATAAATGCAACAAAATTTTAAATAATCATTGAATCACAACATTTTTAATGCATTTTTTTTCCAAACAAGGATTATAGACCTCGATTAATATTAATCTCGAAAGGATTATAAAAAATGAAAAAAATAGCATATATGATAGCTGCTTTACCTCTTGCATTATTTGCAAAGAGTGCAAGTGCAGATATCTCAGTAAGCGGTAGTGCAACTGCTGCTTATACTGATGCAGGTGGTAACGCTTCAAGCACCATGGGTGGTGGCGTATCATTCGCAATGTCAACAACTACTGATGGCGGTGTAACTATTTCTGCTTCATCAGCAATTGGTAATGACTCTGACTCAGTAGCTAGTGGATCACAAGTAACTGGTGTAACAGCTCTTACTTTTGGTTTTGCTAACGGTTCTATGACAATCGCACAAGATGTTGGTACACCTGACGGTGTTGGTAAAGTTGGTGAGTTAGTTGCTTACGCAGATGACAACCAAGTTGCTAAAACTGCAATTGTTGGACTAACAGAAGACGAAGGTGACGGTGTTTCAATTTCTACATCAATCGGTGATATGAGCTTAACTGCTGCATACGTTTATGACGGTGGTGGAAATGGTAACGTTGACGGTGCTGCTAATACAGCTGCTGGTGCATCTTTATCAATGGCTGTAGGTACAGGTACATTTACAATTGCTTCAGCATCTGAAGATGTAGCTGGTACTAATAACCAAGAGCTTGGTGCTTCATACGTAATGTCAGCTGCTGGCGGAACTCTTTCATTAGGTTTCACTGGTACAGACGGTGACACACCTGGTAAAGAAGGTGAAGCATTCTCAGCTGCTTTCTCAACATCACTTGGTGGTGCGTCAGTAGCAGTTGGTTACACAGCACATGATGCTAACAACAAGACATCAAACCAAACTGATTTAACAATCTCTAGTTCACTTGGTGGCGGTGCTTCATTATTCGCTGAATACACAAACGTATCTGGTGATATTGCAACTGCATCAACAACTACAGATGCAACAGTTGTTGCTGTTGGTACAAGCGTAAGCTTCTAATCCAATAAACCATTACATTATAAAACCAGGGGTTTTCAAACCCCTGGTTTTTTTTTGTTTTAATTTCAAAAAATTGATCTACTTTATCGAATAATGAAAAAGCTAATAATCCTTGTTGGAACTATGTTATTCCTATACAGCTGCACGGGAACTCATCAACAAAATATGGCGAAATTAGATAAACAATATGGATGTGATAACCCTCAAAAATATCTCAGCAAAAGAAAGTACAGGCAATGTCTTGCAAAACAACGAGCCGGAGGTGAGTCACTTTTTGATTTAACCGATGACTTTGGCAAGCTAATAGGTGGCAAAGACTCAAATGTAGTTTATCAAAATTCAGTGAATCCTTATTTGTGGAATGCTGGGTTAGAGGTTACAAAAACTTATCCTTTAAAAATTGCAGATAATCAAGGAGGTTTTATTGAAACAGAATGGATACTTGACTCAAACAACACAAACCAAAGGTGCCTTATTAAGATCCAAATAACATCGCAAGAACTTATTACAACGGGAGTCACGTCAAATTTTTTATGTGAAATAAAACAAGATGATGTATGGATTACAGATAATATTGAATACTCTCAAGAAGAAAAAAAAATTACTCTAAGAATTTTAGAGATTGCAGGCAACTTAGCTAGAACAACATCATAGATATATCAGTGGCATCTAAAAAATATATTTTAGAAATGTTTCCATACCCGTCTGGTAATATTCACATGGGACATGTTAGAAATTATGTAATTGGTGATATAAATGCACGTTATCACAAATTAAAAGGAGATGAAGTAATTCATCCCATGGGATGGGATGCGTTTGGACTGCCTGCAGAAAATGCTGCGATACAATTTAATACTCATCCACAAGATTGGACCCTTAACAATATAAAAAACATGAAGGAACAACTTCAAAAACTTGATTTAGACTTGGACTGGGATAGAGAGCTTGCCACCTGTAATAAAGATTATTACAAATGTCAACAAGAACTATTCATTGATCTTTACAATGCAGGACTTGCTTATAAAAAGGATGCCCTTGTAAACTGGGACCCGATTGACCAAACGGTTCTAGCTAATGAGCAAGTTATAGATGGTAAAGGTTGGAGAACGGGTGCAATAGTAGAAAAAAAAAATTTATCTCAATGGTTTTTTAAAATAACTTATTATGCAGAAGAGCTTTTGAATGATTTAGACAAGTTAGATCTATGGCCAGAAAAAGTCAAAACAATGCAGAGAAACTGGATTGGTAAATCAGTTGGAGCAGAAGTAAAATTTAAGGTTCATGAAAATAATGATTATTTAGATATTTTTACAACGAGGCCTGATACTATCTATGGTGCTACTTTCATAGCTGTATCAGTAAACCATCCAATTGTGAAAAAATTCTTAGA
>MDTE01014879.1_pt1 | contig 19430 bp, 20 predicted proteins | sample 811231 | NCBI WGS metagenome assembly MDTE01 (sample SAMN05326651, study PRJNA326480) | marine metagenome | isolation source: seawater | place: Indian Ocean: Red Sea | collected 2010 | reverse complement strand
TATAAACTAAATAATGATATTAAATTACCAAATCATTTGAAGGTAGAAATCGAATGATGGAAAATGATGTTTATGCAATTATTGCAAGAGTCTTTGGAATGTCTGAATCCCAATTAAATGATGAATCTGGTCCTGAAACAATTGAATCATGGGATTCATTTAATGGATTAGTATTGGTCGATGAATTAGAGAATCATTTTAAAATAAAATTTTCAATTTCTGAAATAACTGATGTAAAAACCATTGCAGATATCAAAAGACATCTAAAAAACCATAACGTATCTTAATGACTGATGAACTTTCTAAATTAACATTTGACGAAATTGAGATAGGAACAAAAAAAGAATTTCAAATGAGAGTTACTGAATCGCTTGTTAATGATTTTGCAAAACTATCTGGAGATCATAACCCACTTCACATAAATGATGAATATGCTAAATCAACAAAATTTCATTCCAGAATTGCTCATGGAATGCTACTTGCATCATTTTTATCCCGAATGGTAGGAATGTACTTGCCAGGTAAAAATGCATTATATCTATCTCAATCTCTAGAATTTCATAATCCTTGTTTTTTAAATGATGAAATTCTAATTTCAAGCATTGTAATTGATAAAAGTGCTTCAACCAAAATCATAAAAATTGAATCCACTATTCGAAATAATAATAATGAAATTCTTCTTAATGGAGTAGGAAAAATAATTCTTAGAGATGATTGAAAATTTTGGTCTTGGTATAGATATTTCAAATATAGAAAAATTCAAAAATAAATCCTTTTATGAAAATCAGAGTTTCTATAGAAAAATCTTCACCGAACAAGAAATTCATTATTGTTTAAAATTTAAGAATTATTATGAAAAATTTGCTGGAAAATTTGCTCTTAAAGAAGCATTGATCAAATCCATATCTCAAAAAATTGATTTATTAAAAATTGAAACTTCATATTTAGATTTAAAACCACAAATTAAAATTCTAGATCCAGAAATAAGTTATGAATTTTTAGCTTCACTATCTCATGAAAATGAATTTGCAGTTGCAGTTGTTATTTCTATAAAAATTAAATAATTTTCTTTTTAATCTTTCTACTTAATTTTGTCAAAATAGAATTAAATGTTTTATTCATAGATTGCTGTGAAACATTTATTGGAACAAATATTTCATCTGGAAAATTTTTAATTATTTGTTCATCTGACACAGTTTTTTTATTTTCTAACTCATAGTATTTTTCCTCAATTATTTTCTTTTCTTTTCTAATTTCTAATTCTGCCTTAATTTTTACAGTCAAAAATCCTTTTGAAATATAAAACAACCAGACACATAAATCAACTACTGCCAAAGAAAAGCGCATTTTTTGATGTGTATTTTTTGAATAATGTGTAAGGAGACAATATTTTCTATTTCTTTCTAGCCAATAGAATTTTTTTGCAGACCATTTTAAAGAATAACTCTCAACGTGGAAAATTTTTGCTTTTGGAACATAAAATGAATCTATTCCAATTTGAGCTGCCCTCCATCCAAAATCTAAATCGTCATGATATAGAAATAGAAATTCATCTAATAATCCAACTTTGTTAAAAACTTCTCTAGATGTAAAAAGACAAGTTCCTGACGCATATCCTATTTTCTCTATTCCCTCAATTTTTTCCTCAACTTTTTTTCCTTTATCTCTAGCAAATCCAAATCCAAAAATATGAAGCATATTACCTGTACTTTGTAAAACATTTTCTTCATTCAATGAAAGTATTTTTGGTTGGAATAATCCTTCACCAATATCATTGTACGCAGAAATTAATTCTCCAATACAATTTGGCTCTACAACAGTGTCTGGATTAAGTATCGCGATAAATTCACCTTTAGCCTCTTTAATACCTACATTATTCCCTCCGCAATATCCAAGATTTTTTTTGTTTTGAATTAATTTTATGTCTGGAAATTTCTCTTTACATTTTTTTTGACTAGAGTCTGATGAAATATTATCCACAACTATTATCTCTAGATTTGTATATTTTGATTTTTTTAACGAATCGATACAATTTAGTAATAATTCCCCTGCATTGTAATTAAGAACAATTATACTAACCAATGGAGAATCATTCATAATCCAAAAATAGCCACTTAGATATTTACTGTTACTAATCAAAAATTTTTATCAAAGTGATACCTTCGAACCTTCTCCCAAAAGAAAAATTTTCTCTGTTCCAATCTCATCTTTAATCTCCGAATTATTTGCAATTATACTGTCTTTAATTTTGGATGCAGAGTTAATTTTACAATTCTCCATAATAATCGAATTTTCAATACTTGAACCAGAAATCTTTGTATTGTTTCCAACACTAACATTTGGACCAATTGAAGAATTTGAAGAAATATAGCAGTTATTTCCAATAATAACTGGACCTTTAATTATAACATTTGATTCAATGATTGTCTCTTCACCTATAACACGATCATCTAATTTCATTTTTTTATTTTCTAGTATTTTTTTGATTATTTCTCCATTTGCATGAATAATATCTTCTGGTGTTCCAGTATCTTTCCAGTAGTCAGTAATTTTTTCAAAACTAATATTGTCATTTTCTCTTAATAAATTATCTAACGCGTCAGTTATCTCTAATTCATTTCTCCAAGATGGGCTCAGATTATCAATAATTTGAAAAATTCTTGGTGTTAATAGATAAATTCCTGTTACTGCAAGATTTGATTTAGGATTTTTTGGCTTTTCAGTAATTTTAACAATTTTTTCGTTTTCTACATCTGCAATTCCAAATCTTGAGGGATTTTCAACTTCACATAGCAAAACGGTTGCATCATAACTTGAATTTTTAAAATTTTTAACAAAATCAATAATAGATTTTTGTATAATATTGTCACCAAGAAATACTAAGAATTTTTCATTATCAGTGAATTCTTTACATAATCTTATTGCATGTGCAATTCCTCTGGGTTCATCTTGTTCAATATATGTAATATTTACACCAAATCTTTCTCCATTCCCGTAGTATTCTCTTACTTTGTTTGAACCTACTCCTCCAATAATTATTGCAATCTCAGTAATTCCTGCTTCTCTAATTGCTTCTAAACAATACTGAGACATAGGTTTGTTTGCAATAGGCAATAATTGTTTTGGACCTGTGTGTGTTAATGGTCTTAATCGTGTCCCATGCCCTCCATGCAAAATAATTCCTTTCATCATAATCAATTATTCATTTTTTCAATTCTTCTAATCTGTTTAATCATTTCTGATAGTTTTTCTGTTGTTATTGATGTTGATGCATCTGGTCCTTTTGAATTTTTTAATTTGACATGTTTTTCAATATAGATTCTTTTTGATTTTTTTTGTTTTTTAAGAACTGAAAATACTATGGGTGCTAGAATATCCATAGTGTGATCAGAAAAACCATCAAATTTTATTGCCTCTTTCCAGTCAATCTTTTTGAATTCCAGTGGATATTCTGATATACAATAACAAAATGTTGTTTTTTCTTTTTTAAACATACGAGAAATCCTTTTTTTGTCTCCACCCATCCCCATACTGATAAAAATTTCTTTATTACTCTTGGATTTAGCATCTAAAACTTCATGACAATATGGATCAGAAAACTTACATGTTCGTGAAGCAATCTTAAATTTTTTTACTCTTAATGATGAAAGATATTCTACAGCTTCTGGATAAAAAGCACTACAAAAAAATTCAATTTCTTGTTCATCGGCAAATTCTTTCAATTTTTTTGTGATCTTAAATGAGAGTTCAGATTTTTTAATTTCATTCCAATTAGGATGTGATTTTTTGTACAAGTCTTTTGCTCTCCACATCTGAAATTTCACTGCATCGGCACCCGCTTTTTTACATTCTTTAATAATCTTTTTTCCCGTCGTAAAACTTCCTTCCCAATTTGAACCTATTTCGGCTACAACAAATGCCTTCATGAATAAACCCGATAATTCATGTTATTATAATTATAGTATAATTTGTCGAAAAATCTAAAAGCTTTGGCTTTTCAATTTTTGATTATGACGAATATAATGATTCGGCAACCTGGTTATATGCCAAATATTGGATTTTTTAAAAAAATCCAATCTTGTGAAAAATTTGTTTTTCTTGATGACTCCCAATTTGCAAAAGACAAATTTGATAATAGAAATAAAATTAGAACTCTTGATGGGTATAGGTGGATAACTGTGCCTTTACAACGACCAGTGTTTGGTAAAAATCTTAATGAAATAGATATATCAAATGAATATGATTGGAGAAAAGAACACAAAGATCTAATTTTTGAAAGCTACAATAAAACTGATTATTTTTCATCATATTGGAATTCACTAAAAAATATTCTAGATAAAAATTTCTCAAAATTAATTGATCTTAATCTTGAATTAATTCATTTCTTTATGACCGAGCTTAAAATCTCAACAGAAACAATTTTGTCGTCAGATTTGAAAATATTTGAAAACAAAACTCAAAAACTTGTTAGTATTTGTTCAAAATTAAACGCAACTTGTTACATTTCTGGAATAAGTGGTCATGATTACCTTGATGAAAACCTTTTTGGTGAACAAAAAATTAAATTAATTTACGAAAATTTTATTCATCCAAAATATAACCAAATTCACGGCGATTTTATAGAAAATATGTCAATAATTGATTTAGTAATGAATCAAGGTGATACATCTATGAAAATTTTATTAGACTCAAAAAATATCCCGTAGTTTTAATTACTTTTCTTAAATCTCTGTTTTACTAAGATTATTTGAACTCAGTATCTCTTTACTTTTTTTTCCATGGTTTAAAATCAAATCAATTATTGATAAATTAGATATGAACTCTCCATGCAGTTGTCTGTAATATGGATGCTTATATTCTTGAAAAATTATTTTTATTCCTGATTTTCTAAAATCTTCTTCATTTGCATAATCTTTTCCTAATTTTCCAAAAATGTATGTTTCAGCATTAAGCTTTTTTACCATGTCTAAAACTAAATCTGATTTCTCACCTTTAAAATCATAATCTGAAGCATGAACAAAGTCTACACTGATATCTAACTCTTTAAGAAACCATTTTAACATATACTCATTTAATTCTGAAAGAAAAGTCCATTTTTTACTATAAATCTCTTCAAAGAAATCCAGATAGTCCCCAAAATATTCTGTTTTACTATAATTGTTTTTTATTGATTGAAAATGTTTTTTTTGCCAATTAATTGAATTATTAATTTTTAATTCACTAGTAATTGCATCTCGATACCCTTTCCTTAAAACTGGAACTGATAACCATAATGGTCCCGTATTAGTTTTAATTTTATTTCGATTCATCCAATCTTTTGGTAAGTATTGGACTTGGTCAAAATAAACAAATGTATCTGATAGTAGTATTTTATGAAATAAGCCCAACCACGGCAAGTATACTGGCTGATGAGCTGTTAGAATCACAATAGTATCAAAAAGGGGTAAGATTATTTATTCTCTAGTATTAGCTTCAAACATGCTTCGTGGAAAAAAAATTCTTATCACTGGAGGAACAGGTTCATTGGGTTCTGCCTTGACATCTAGATTATTGAAAGAGGATGTTGATACAATAAGAATTTTCAGTCGTAATGAAAATAAGCAAATCACTATGGAATCAAAATTTAATGATGACAGACTTCGTTTTCTATTGGGCGATATTAGAGATTATTCTAGATTAGTCCGTGCCATGGAAGATATTGACATTGTATTTCATGCCGCTGCATTAAAGCATGTTCCTGTCATAGAATACAATCCTTTTGAAGCCATCAAAACAAATGTAATTGGCTCACAAAATGTTATTGATGCCTGTTTAGAAGAAAATATACCAAAAGCAATAGCTGTTGGTACTGATAAAGCTGTTTCCCCACTGAATACTTATGGTGCAACAAAACTTTTGATGGAAAAATTATTTGTTACTGCTAGTAATTATCTAAAAAAAGATCGTCATCAAACAAAATTTGTAGCTCTGCGTTATGGAAATGTTTTAGGAAGTAGCGGATCTGTAATTCCAAAATTCATTGAACAAATAAAAAATAATGAAAAAATTACTATAACTGATCCTTCTATGACTCGATTTAGTATATCTATGAATGAAGCATTAGATTTCATTCTTCATGCAACTGAAGTTTCAAAGGGCTCGGAAATTTTTATTCCAAAACTTAAATCATATTCGATTTCAGGAATTAAAGATGTTCTTTTTGAATTATTAAATAACGCCGGTGAAGAAATAATTGGAATACGTGAAGGTGAAAAATTAAGTGAAGTTTTAATCAATCATGATGAAATTAGATACAGTTGGGAATATGAAAATATGTACATGATTTTGAATCCATCTGTACAACAGTACGTATCCATTGATAGATATCAAAATTCATCAAAATTAAAAAATATGTCTGAATACAGTTCTGATTCTGTAGATAAATTCTCCCATGATGAATTGAAAAAAATAATATCTAATTCTGGTTTATTACCATAATCATTCATTTCAATGAAAAATAATCTTTTTGTTCGCGTTGATGTATCCTCTAGTATAGGTACAGGTCATTTTTTTAGATGTCTGGCATTATCTCAAAATTTAAAATCCAATTTCAATGAAATAATTTTTTTAATTAACAAAAGCTCACTCAAAATTACAAAAATTTTAGAAAAAAATAAGTTCAAATTTTTATATTTATCTGAAAATCTAAATAATGATAAAAGTATAATAGAATTTTTTACAAATACTTTAAAAGATTATTCCACACACAATAATTTTATTTTAATTGATAATTACTCTATTGATTTTACAATGGAATCTCATATAAGACATCTATTCCAAAAAATTATTGTTATAGATGATTTAGCAAATCGAAAACATGATTGTGATCTATTAATTGATCAAAATTATTATGAAAATTTTGAAAATAGATACGACTTTATTTTATCTAAAAATACGGTGAAATTACTTGGTCCTAAATATGCAATCATACGTGATGAATTTAAAGAAATTCCAAAAAAACAATTCCAAACAGATTCAAAAATTAAAAACATTCTGATTTCATTTGGAGGAGTTGATCCCACTAATGAATGCACAAAAGCTTTGAAATCCATTATGTCGCTGCAATTTGAAGATGTTCAAATAACTATTATCGCTGGAATGTTTAATCAAAATTTTTTCAAATTAAATGAAACCTACCAAAATTACAAAAATATAAGGATCTTTCAACATGTAGATAATCTTGGCGAACTAATGTCTAATGCTGATATATTCATAGGTGCTGGTGGAACAACTACTTGGGAGAGATTATACCTTGGATTACCTTCTATGATTACAATAATTTCTGAAAATCAACATGAATCCGTAGAATTCTTATCAAAACAAAACCAAATAATTAATCTTGGGTTAGCTAAGAATGTCTCATTATCTACCTATAAAAAAGCAATAACTGAATTGAATTCTGAAGATTTAATCCAATTATCTGAAAGAAATAAGCAATTAATTGATGGAAACGGTATACAAAGAATCAAAAAACAAATAATTGAATTAATTAATGATTAGTATGAACGAATTTAAGATTGGTAACCAGTATATTTCTAAAAACAATCCACCATTCATTATTGCTGAGGCTGGTATTAATCATAATGGTGAATTAGAAAAAGCACTTGAAATGATTCATGTAGCTAAAAAATCAGGTGTATCTGCAATAAAATTTCAAACTTTCAAAGCAGAAGAATTCATCTCGGATCCATCATTAACTTATACATACACTTCACAAAACAAAACGATAACTGAATCACAATTAGAATTATTCAAAAGATGTGAATTATCAGAACATGATTTTTTTGAAATTAAAAAAACATGCGATGATGAAAAAATAATATTCTTATCCACCCCTCAAAATGAATCCGACCTTAATATGTTAATTAAACTAAATATTCCTGCTATCAAAGTAGGATCTGATGATTTTACTAATGTTCCCCTCTTGAAAAATTTTGTAAGAACAAATCTACCTATAATCATATCTTGTGGAATGTCTACTCTTGAAGAAATAAAAATAACTTTAGATAATATTGGAACACTTGATGGTTATCCTACCGCATTGCTTCTTACAACTTCTGAATACCCAACAAATCCTGAAAATGTGAATATATCAAAATTAAAAACTTTATCTGAAAATTTTCCTCAAATTCCACTAGGCTTTTCAGATCATACAGTAGGAGATTCTGCATCATCATTGGCTATCGCTTTCGGTGCATGTATTTTTGAAAAACATTTTACTTTGGATAATTCATTACCTGGACCAGATCATTGGTTTTCATTAAATCCAAATAAATTAAAAATATGGTCAGATTCAATCAAAACAAGTTATAAAATGATTGGAAATGAAGAGGTAAAACCTACCAATTCTGAAATAATGATGAAATCTATTGCTCGACGAAGTATTGTAGCAATAAATGATATTGATGAAGGTGACATTTTTGATAAAAATAACATTGGCTTACGAAGACCTGGTACAGGAATTCAACCAATAATGTTTGAATCAATATTAGGAAAAAAGTCACTAAAAAAAATAAAAAAATTTTCAATGTTAACAAAGGAGGATTTTAAATAATGGAATTAGATGAATTTGAAAAATTGTTTTCAAAATTTTCCACTTTCAAGAAAAATCCATTTCATCCTCTTGTTTGGATTGTTGGAAATCCGACAATTGGTAAAAATGTGTATATTGGTGGGATGTCTGAAATTCAAGCAAACAACGTTAATGTAACAATTGGAGATAACTGTGACATCGCGTCTTTTGTATCAATTAATGCAGCTGATTCACATAAAAAAACTATTGAATTGTCTGAAGATGTAGATCGAAAAGATATTGTTATAGAAAATAATGTCTTTGTTGGCTCCCATTGTTTGATAAAAGGTGGGGCTCATATCGGTCATCATTCTGTTATTGCAGCTGGAACTATAGTTGATGGTGTGAAAATACCACCATTTTCACTAGTATATGGAAATCCAATGAAAATTAAAGAAGAATATTATAAAAAATCTTAATATTTTTTTCTAATTAAATAACAAATTAGTAAAACTGTTTAAATTACTAATAATGAGACAAATAGTAAATGATTATTCCTACTGTTCGAATTTTCACTCGTAATAGAGAATATGATTTATTGAATGATTATCTTTCTACACTGAACATTCCTTTTGAAATGTATACGTCAAAAGATATTCCAAGCAATAAACCATTTGAATTAGGAATCAGTTATGGTTATACTAAGAAAATTGAACCCCCTATGCTCTATTTAGCTAGAAAAGGATTCATAAATTTTCATCCTGCGCCATTGCCTGAATATCCAATGGGCCCTGAATATTCTGAAAACTCACCTGAGCGTGGAGTAAAAGACAAAGTTATGAAATGGGGCGTAACTGCACATTACATGGATGAAAAATATGATAATGGACCAATTATTAAAAAAGTTATGTTTGATTTAGAAGAACCTCCTGCCACAAAAGATGAATTGGGATCATTAGCTCATTGGCATATGTGGAAATTATTCAAAGAACTTTTTTTACAACTCTATCATTTTTCTAATCCTATAAATCAAAAATTTATAGATAATTTCGTAGGTGAAAAATTCTAATGAAAATTTTGATTGTTGCTGCACATCCTGATGATGAAGTTATGGGTATGGGTGGTACAATAAAGAAACTTAGTAAAAGTGGGCATGATATAAAAATTCTTTTTTTGTCTACTGGAATTCTTGCTAGAAGACCATTTTCAAATGATTCTTCTAACAAAACAATCACAACAAAATTTCTTAATGATATGGATACTCATGTAAAAGATTTACAACGTGATGCGAAAAATGCAGCTAAAATTCTTGGAATTGATAAAATAGAATTTTTTGATTTTCCTGATAATGAAATGGACACTGTTTCAAATCTTCATGTAACAAAAACTATTGAAAATTCTATTGATGAATACAAGCCTAGTATAGTATATTCAACTCCTCAATATGATGTGAATGTTGATCACACCGCACTTTTTCAGGCTACTCTTACTGCAACAAGACCAAAAAAAAATTATCATGTGAAGAAAGTTATTTCATTTGAAGTTATATCATCTACAGAGTGGTTTTTCCCCGCACAATTTTCTCCGAATATCTTTGTTGATATAACAAAAGAGCTTCAATCCAAGATCAAAGCATTGAAAGCATACAAAAATGAAATAAGAAAATTTCCACATCCTAGATCTATAATATCCATTGAGGCAAATGCAAGACGTTGGGGTTCATTATCTGGTTTTAATTATGCCGAAGCATTCTCATTAGTTCGATCCCTAGAATAGAATATGAAATTACAATTTTTATCATCTGCATGTGTAAAAATCATTGAAAATGATACCAAAATTCTTTGTGATCCATGGTTAATTGATGGTGAGTATTATGGTTCCTGGTCACATTACCCTCCATACAATTTCAATGAAAAAGATTTTAATGATATAGATTCTATTTACATTAGCCATCAACATCCAGACCATTTTAGCCCAAAAACATTAGAAAAATTATCAAAGAAAATTCCTATTTACATACATCGTTATCATTACAAATTTCTAAAAAGTATGATAGAGGAATTAGGTTTCAGAGTAATTGAATTAAACCACAATGAACGTATACATATAAAAAACAACTTGCATCTTAACATACTTGCAGCTGATAATTGTAATCCTGAATTATGCTACAGATACTTCGGTTGTGGGGTAAAAGAAAAACCAACTGGTTCAACATACAACGACACAATGTGTGTTATAGATAATACCTCTCAAGTCATTGTTAATACTAATGATTGTCCTTTTCCTCTTGCACAAACAACTGCAGATATAATAAAAAATCAATACAAAAAAATTAATTTATTATTGGTTGGATATAATTCCGCTGGTCCATATCCACAATGTTTTGAAATGGAACAAGAAAATTATCAACAAGAAAAAAATAAAGTAAAAAATAAATTCTTTACTTATGCTGAAAATTATATCAACTTACTAAAACCCAAATATTACCTTCCTTTTGCAGGAAGATATGTTTTATCAGGGAAAAATCACATCTTAAACGATTTACGTGCAACTGTTGAATTGGAAGATGCATTTGATTATCTATCAAACTCACAAAATATAGATCATAAAATAAGCTCCTGTATCGTGTTAAATTCAAATTCAATTTTTGATTTAGATAAAAATTCTACTGATTCATCATATACTCCAATAAATATTGAAGAAAAACGAGATTACATCAAAAACGTTCTTTCAAAAGTTGAATATGATTTTGAAAAAAACATTACACCTGATCTGAGTGAAATTGAAATGTTAATAGAAAAATCTTTCAAAAAATTTGAAAATGCTAGAAATAACATTCAATTTACTTCTGATACTGTTCTTTTATTACAACTACCTCAACAAAAATATCTTTCTCTACACTTTAATGGTAATGGTTACCAAATCATAGATGCGCAAGAACTCTTGAAATTTTCAAAATTTGTAAAAATCGACGTTGATTCACGCCTTCTCAAATTATTATTACAAGGTCCAAGATATGCAAACTGGAATAACTGTGAAGTTGGCTCTCATCTGAGATTTAAGAGAAATCCTAACATATATGAAAATGGACTTTTTTATTGCCTCAATTTTTTACATAATTAATTATCTTTTAAACAATTTTCATATTTTTAACATATTGTTCAGATAAAATTTTAATTGATTCTCCTTCATTCGAAATAAACTTCATTATATCCTTTTCAGTTATGTCAGTATCGACAAACTTGCCTGAAAAATGAAAATAATCACTAATTTTTTGAGCAAATCCCAACGGATTAAATGGAAAAGAAATATGTTCTGAAAATTGAATATACTTCTCCAAATCTTTTGGATCGACTTTCTTGTTCAACATATTTGGAATTACCTCTGATAAATTAGTAATTTCTTTCAATTTGTAAATTGATGGAATCATGGAAAATGTTGTATCTGCTAACATTATTGATGGAACCTCCTGAAATAATGAATCCAATGCAACCGTACTTGAAATTGTTATTACCAATGATGATTTCTTAAGTACGTCTATAATTCCCACATCCGGATGTATTGGTATAACGCGTGGAGTATTGATAATTTTTTCATATGTTTCAATACTTCTCCAACTTCTTGTAACCGATCCTGGATGTTCCTTGACAAGAAGATTATATCCTATGGGCATAGATTTTGAAATTTGATCAATAACTTCTGTTTGATTTGTAAAAAGTGGTGCATCAAGTAAAAGTGAGCTTTCCGCATTGGTTTGTAATGGAAATAAAATATATCTTCCATTATCTATTTTTTTATGGAAATTTTTATCAATAAATTTTTTTCTTTTTTTAACTCTATTAACATCTGAAACATAATTCTTGAATACCTTGAATTTACTTCGACCATAATAACCATAATGTGTCTTTAAATTATCATTTTTAGAAATGAAAAAATAATCATAAGCTGAATAAAATAGATCACTGAGATTTCCTTTTGAATCTTCTATACTTTTTTTGTTTTGTCTGAAAATATTCTTATCATGGAAATACTGCCTTAACTCTTCAAATTCTCTTGTAATTGTATTCGGAAAAAATTTTTCATAACTTTTTATTTTTTCATCAAAATCGATTACTCCTTGATTAGAAAATCTTGTAGCATTTAATTCTAATACTTTGATATTCATTGCTTTACATAATCTAAAAAATAATGCCTCATGATGCATGTACGGTGTAAACATTAAAACAAAATCTGGTTTAATTTCATTTAATTTATTTTCAAAAAATCTACACTCCATCTCTAAAATTTTGAGTATTTCATCTGTCTCAAATTTATAAAATTCATTAAATTCTGAAAATATTCTTTCTGAAAAAACTAATTTTGAAAGATGTATTTTATATTTATTCTCAAATTTTTCAAGAAATTCTATATCTGGTTTCTGATTAATTTCATGAATATTATCATGAAAAAACCATTTTTCTTTAAAATCTACAATTTTTTGATTCTCAAAAAATTTTTTCTGACGGTTTGTAATATCTATAATTGCATAATTTTCTGATTTAATTAAATCCTGTATACCTTTCGCGACAAAATAATGTGTAAAATTATTTCCAATCCAAAAAACAATTCTTGGCATATCAGTAAAAAAATATAATTAATGAATAAAAGTTTGGATTAAAATCTATTAGAATTGATTACAAAAATTGCTTATGATATTGCCTGAGTCTTTAATATTAAATTCATCTAAAGTTCGAATTATTTTATTTAAAAATCTACTAAAAATATCATGTTCAAGACATGTATTTATTTTGGATTCTTCAAAAACTGCTGATGTAAAATTTGATTCTATTGGATATACTCCTTGAATATTAACCTGTGAAAATTCTGCTCTTGAAAAATCAGTTGTACTAATTCTTGATTGTTGTAAATTAACATCACTTAGTTTAGTTTCTATAAAATTTGATTGAAATAAATCCGTATTTCTCAATGATGATTTTTCAATCAAACTTCCTTCCAAATTGGTCTTCCAAATTTGGGTCTCTTCAAGATTCGAATTTTTAATTATGGAATTTTCATAAAAAGAAAATAAAATACTACTTCCTGAAAAATTGTTTGTAATAATAGTTGTATTTCGAGATGAAACATGACTAAAATTTGAATTTTGAAAATTGTTGTTAATAATCTTAGAATCATCCATATTGGTTTGTTTAATAATTAATTGTTCAAAATTGTTATTTTCAAGATTACTTTCTTTAATCTTAATATTTTTTATTTCTGCATCAATGAAATTAGAATTTTTGATAATTGAGTTATCAATATTTACTGATTCAATCACTGTTTTTGAAAAATTACTTGAATCTATTTCTGAATTAGAAAAATCACTTCCAATGAAATTACTTTCACTGAAATCAACATTATTGATTTTTGAATTAGAAAAATTAGTAAAATAGAATTTTTTTCCTTGTAATTGCATATCTGTAATTTCTGAATTAGAAAAATCACATTCTATAAATTCATCTTCATTAAGAATATCGCAATTATTTGATTCAGATTTTAATTCTGTATTTTTTGAGATTTCGTAAACCTTCCCATCTCCGACACTGACAACATAAATTGATCCATTAGGGCCTTGTTTAATGTCCGTAACTCCTGAAAAACCACTAGCAAAAAATATTTCTTCTATTTCATCATTCTCGTCTAAAACCAAATCCTTCAAACCTTCTGTTTCAAAAACAAAACTATCTCGTTTATCATTTAATGTAAATTTGTAAATTATTCCTTCATTCACACTTCCTACCAACACTGAATCATGGTATTTTGGAAATACATCTGATTCCATAAAGTGAATTGCTGTAACTCCTGTAGGTTTTTTCCAACTAAACTCTGGTTCTGAATAAACATAACCCTCCATCTCAGGTTTCTTTTTTTCAAAACTTGGTCCTTGCACATAATCCCAACCACTATAGAACTTATTTTCTACAAGATTAATCTCATCATAAGATTCTGGTCCATTCTCTGTATTCCATAATAATCCTGTTTGTGGATCGATATCTAATCCATAACTATTTCTAATTCCTTTTGCAAAAATTTGTTTATCTCCTTCTAATTCAAAAATCATACCTAAATGATTTATTTCAGATGATGCTGAATCCCCAATTGTTGCAAACACTCTATTTTCTTTATCTAATATCATAACTCCGGAATTATGCATCCCATCTCCTCCGTGAAAGGATACTAGCTGTATAGGATCTAAAACTCTTTCTCCATCCCAGAAATATTTCTCAAACCAATTTGATGTTGTTTTATCTTCAATATCTCTTGTAGTGTAGTGGAAAAATATTTCATTTTCTTTAACAAGTACACCGATCAATCCCTCTTCGATTGTCTTACTAACTTCAAATTCATGAATTGGTTTTTCTTGCAATATTCCGTCTTTGACAATCTTTACTTTTCCCCCTTTTTCAATAATGATCATGTCTTTTTCAATGAAATCGATTAGCACTGGAAATTTTAATCCTGAAACAAATTCTTTTACGATGAAATCTTGATCTTTTATGTACACATCTGAAATATTTTCTTGTGCAAATGAAACTGAATAAAACGAACTAAAGATCATAAAAATTGTTAATACACAAACAAACCAGAAAATTTTCATACGATTCATTGATTAATTCTAATTTATAAAATTCTTCACATATGGCGTATTCAAATAGATTTTATATCAAAAATTCAAGTTTTTTTCAAGATTATTGGTAGATATATTAAATAACCAAAAATATTCAGTTGGAATATGACCAATGAAAAATCTGCTCAGAAGATATTATTTATCAATCCATGTTTAAGACCTGGAGGTCATACAAAATTACTTCCTGTTGGTCTAGGAAGTGTTATGACATACTTTCATGAAAATGGATACAAATTCACACTTTTAGATATCGATATCAATGAATATAGTGATGATTATGTTGAAAACTATTTAAAAAATAACAAATTTGATTTTATATTATTTGGTACACTTGTTACACATTACAAATGGGTAAAATGGTTAGTAAAAGTATGCAAAATGCATCAACCCAATTCGTATGTTATTGTAGGCAATTCTGTTGCAAGTTCAATTCCTGATCTATTTTTGAAAAAAACTGATGCTGATGTTGTCATAATTGGTGAAGGTGAAATTTCTGCTTATGAAACTGTTGAAGCGATAAGAACAAAAAAATCATTAACTGAAATTCATGGTATAGCTTTTAGAACACAAGAAAATGATATCAAAATTAATGAATTAAGAAAAGTTGGCAACATAAATGATTTTCCAATGATTAACTGGGATTTTTTTGATGTTGAACGTTATCTTGCAAAACCAAGTACAAAAGCCGATAGAGATAAGGATGTGACTAGATCTATGCCAATAATTACTGCAAGAGGATGTGCATTCAAATGTACATTTTGCCATTACGTCTTCTGGAATGATCCATATAGAAATCGTTCTGCCAAATCCGTTACTGAAGAAATAAAACATCTCATAGAAAAATATCATGCAACTCATATAGATTTCTGGGATGATCTAAGCTTTGCCTCTGCACACCAAGTTGAAAAAATGTGTGATGAATTCCTAAAAAGTCATTTAAAATTTAAGTGGATGGCATCTGTCAGAGTTGATTTATTTTCGCGAGCCAATCTTTCACCTAATGACGCATTAAGAGTAGCTAAAAAAATGAAAGAATCTGGTTGTTATGATGTTGGCTTCGCATTAGAATCTGGAAATCAAGAAATCTTGGAAATGATGAATAAAAAAATAGATGTAAATGCATTTTTTGAAACTGTAAATATTTTCAAAAAAGTTGGCATCACAGTCAATACAAGTGTTGTATTTGGTTATCCTACTGAATCTAAAGAAACAATTAAACAAACTTTCGAACAATGTCTCAAAGCTCATGTATACCCTAGCATTGGATTTTTACTTCCTTTGCCTTCAACAGGAATGTATGATTATGCAAAACAAAAGGGGTTCATAATTGATGAAGATAGATATCTAGAATCAATTACTGAACGGCAAGATATTTGTATAAATATGACAAAAATGTCTGATGATGAAATTATGGATGAAATCAAAATCGGCGCAAAACAATTGAACGATATGTTAGATCTGGGCTTAGATGAAAATACGTATATCAAAACAAAAGGTTACAAAAACTCAAAAATTAAGAAGAAACCTTTAGATCCTGAAAATATGGAAAGAATTGAAAATGATGTGAGTTTTAATTATGCATCTACTCAATTCGAATTTCAATCATAACTTGTTAGTAAATCCTAAAACTGATAAACTATGAATTAATTCACAAATTATGAAATTATTAATCACTGGTGGTTTAGGATTTATTGGAAGTAACTTCATTTTAAATCTGTTAAAGAACAATTCTGATTTTTTTGTAACAAATATTGATGCAGAATTAACCGGTTCAGATCATCAGAATCTAATTGAATTAGAAAATTCTCCAAATTATAAATTTGTGAAGGGTAATATCACAAATAAAATTTTGATGGAAAAATTAATTGAAAACCATGATTGTGTGATTAATTTTGCAGCTGAGTCTTTTGTGGATAGAAGTATACTTGATGCAAACCAATTTCTGGTATCTAATATTCGTGGTACGTATACAATTTTAGAAATTCTGCGTGAACATAAAAAAAGACTTATCCAAATTTCCACTGATGAGGTTTTTGGTAGTTTGAAAGAAGGTTCAGCTCATGAAACAAGCAGATTCAATCCATCTAATCCATATGCTGCTACAAAGGCATCTGCAGAATTATTAGTAAATTCGTATGTTAGCACATATGATATTGATTGTGTGATTACAAGATGTACTAATAACTATGGTCCTAGACAGTTTTATGAAAAATTGATTCCTAAAACAATCTTTTTGGCAAACCAAAACAAAAAAATCCCAATTTATGGTAAAGGAGAAAATATACGTGATTGGATATATGTTGATGATCATTGTAACGCTATTCTTAGAGTTTTACTTGATGGAAAAAAAGGTGAATCGTACAATATCTCATCTGATAATGAAATTGATAATTTATCAATTGTGAAAAAAATTCTTGAATTATTAGGTAAATCATCTGATTTAATTGAATTTGTAACTGATAGACCTGGTCATGATCTACGATATAGTCTTAATTCAACAAAAATTCAAAATTCATTAAAATGGAAACCTAAAATTAGCTTTGAAAATGGAATTCAAAATACTATTGATTGGTTCGTTAGTAATTCTGATGAGAAAAATATTTCTGAAAATCTCTTAGGTTCTACACCTTGGAAAAAAAGTTAGTCTGAAAATCTATTAGTCATCTTAATTATTTTATCTAAATCGCTTTCCGTTAAGTTTGGGTGCATAGGCAATGTAACAATTTCTTTACCAATTTTCTCAGTGATTGGTAATTTTACTTTATTTTTGTATAAGGAGAATGTATGAATTGGTTGGTAATGAGTTCCTGTCTGAATACCTTTCTCAGACATTTTTTGTCTAAATAATTTTCTATTTTTTACACATATCCAATACAAATGATATGCAGAATCTTTTGTAAATGGCATTTTCATTTCAACATGTAATTCTTTTTGATAACTTTTTGCAAAATTTTTTCTAATTGAATTCATTTTATTTAATTTTTGAAGTTGTTTTAAACCAACAGCTGCAGAAATCTCATTCATATAGTAATTATCACCTACTTCTTCAATTTCATATCTATCATCACTTCTATTTGTTATTCCACACCATCTTTTTGCCTCAATTCTTGATTTGATTTTTTTTGCATTTGAATCATTTATTGCAATTAATCCACCAGTTGGCATGCCCAAATTTTTAACAGGATGAAAACTGAAACACACAGCAAAACCGTGACTTCCAATTTTTTTCTCACAAAATGACGATCCCGCAGCATGTGCTGCATCTTCTACAATTTTTATATCATATTTTTTTGATAATGATAAAATTTTTTTCATATCTGAGGGAAATCCACCGAAATGTACTGGAATGATGGCTTTAGTTTTTTTTGTAATTGATTTTTCAATTAATTTAGGATCTATACATAATGTTTTAGGATCAATATCCACAAATTTTGGAATTCCTCCATTTAATAAAACACAATTTGCTGTAGAAACAAAACTTAATGATGGAATAATAACTTCATGATTTTTTACGTCAAGGAGTGATAATGCAATATTTAATGCAGCAGTTCCACTATTAACTGCTAAACACTCATCAGCATTGATATATTGTTTAAATTTTTTTTCAAATTTAGATACATTTCCAACACCTGCACCTGATGCCCAAAATCTACTTCGTAGTGTTTCTAAAACAGCTTTTTCTTCTGAATCATCAATGTAGGGTTCAAAAAGATTAATTTTCACATACACTCACCAATCTCTCATTGATCACAATTACATTGAATTATAAATTCGAGTTAAAATTCCTTACTAAGATTTGTTTTATCAATTTATGGTAATCATTAAAACCGTCATAAAATTCAGATAATTATGAAAAAAGATGTGGTTGCGGGATTAGGAGAAATTGGACTACCAATTTTTAAGGTTTTTTCAAAGACACATCCAACATTTGGTTATGATATTGATAAAAATTCAATGCCTAACAACCCTAAAAAAATTGAGAATTACACAGTAAGATTTCTTCACATTTGTATTCCATTTAACAATGCCTTTCTTTCTAACGTATTGAAACTTAACAAAAAATTTGTTCCAGAATGTATTGTTATTCATAGTACTGTGAAGCCTGAAACAACCAAAAAACTTCAAAAAAGAATATGCATCCCAGTAATTTATAGTCCTACTCGTGGTGTTCATAAAAGAATGATCCATGATCTAAAAAGATACACGAAATTCTTT
>MDTE01166923.1_pt1 | contig 19441 bp, 19 predicted proteins | sample 811231 | NCBI WGS metagenome assembly MDTE01 (sample SAMN05326651, study PRJNA326480) | marine metagenome | isolation source: seawater | place: Indian Ocean: Red Sea | collected 2010 | reverse complement strand
ATTGATAATGAACAGTATATGCCAATGGGAGCATCGAACAAGTCTGATCGATATTTATCAGAAGATTATGCATTTTGTCAGTTATCAAGACATATAGACATTCCTATCTATTTGTGTCCTTGGATGAAATTAGGACATATCGGTACTTATGTTTTTGATGGTTCAATGGCTGATCTCGGAAGAATAGATACTTCAAATCCACTTGCAAAAACTCATCAAGAACAATCTCAAAAATTAAGAGAAGCCAGAATAAAAATTACTGAAGAAACAGAAGCAGTAAAGAAAATCGAAAATATTGAAAAAGTAAAGGGGAATAGACAAGAAAGAAGAAAGGCATTAAGAGATAAGAAGAAAAAGAAAAAACGTTGACATAATTTATTGTGTATGGTATAATGATGGTATTAAACAATTAATAGAGAAAAATTATGAAATTAAGTGATCAAACGGTTTCTGTTTTGAAGAATTTTGCTAATATTAATAGTGGAATTTTCTTTGAACAAGGAAAAGTAATCAGAACAGTTGCACCTACTAAAGCAATTTTAGCAAAAGCTAATATTACAGAAGAAATACCAAGAAATTTTGGTATATATGATATAACAAAAATGCTTGGTTCATATTCTTTATTTGAATATCCAGAAGTTGAATTTGAAGATAAGTATATTGTTATTGAAGATACAAAAAATAAAAGAAAAGTCAAATATTGGGTCTGCGATCCTGAACTTATCGTAAGACCACCAGAAGGTAAAGAAATTGCACTTCCTTCTGAAGATGTTAACTTTGTTCTTAATTCTGATGCATTGGATTTTACTATTAAACAAGCAAGTGTTTTATCACTTCCTGAAATAGGTATTATAGGTAATGGTACTGATATAACTATTTCTGCATTAGATTCACAAACCAATGAAACTTCTTCCGAACAAATAGTTGGCGAAACTGATAAAAATTTCAAATTCGTTTTCAAATTTGAAAATATTACAAAATTAATGGCTAAAAATTATAGTGTCTCTTTATCAAAAAAGGGATTATCTAAATTTGTTAGTTCTGATAACGTTATGGAATATTTTGTTGCTATTGAATTAGCAAATTCTATATATGAAGATTAATGTGTATATTATGGATATTAAATGTTTGGAGAATCTTTTTTATGGGTCGAAAAATATAGACCTAAAACAATCGATGAGTGTATACTTCCTGATAGAATAAAGTTAATTTTTCAACAAATATCATCAGAAGGTCGTATTCCTAATATGATTCTTTCTGGCGGTCCTGGTATGGGTAAAACGACCGTTGCAAAGGCACTTTGTAATGAAGTGGGATGTGATTTTCTTATGATAAATGGATCTGAAGAATCTGGTATTGATGTTTTACGTACTAAGATTAGAGGATATGCATCTACTGTTAGTTATGATGGTAAAAGAAAAGTTGTTATACTCGATGAAGCAGATTATTTAAATCCCCAATCTACCCAGCCCGCCTTAAGGTCTTTCATTGAAGAATTCGAAAAACATTGTTCATTTATAATGACATGTAATTTCGTTAATCGGATTATTGAACCTCTTCATTCTAGATGTCAAACAATTGATTTTCGCATAAATAAAGAAGAGAAGTTAAATGTTGGATCGAATTTCGGAAAAAGACTTTATACTATCCTAGATCAAGAAAACGTAAATTATGATAAGAAAGTGGTCGCAGAAGTGTTGATGAAACACTTTCCCGATTATCGCCGAGTATTAAACGAACTCCAAAAATATTCTAAATATGGTAACATAGATTCGGGCATATTGTCTCAGGTCTCTGGTCTAGACTTGTCTGAACTCATGAACTATATGAAAGATAAAAAATTTAATGAGGTACGAAAATGGGTTGTTAATAATTTAGATAATGATCCACAAAAAATATATAGAAAAATATATGATGTTGCAGAAAATTATATACAAGCAACCTCGCTACCTCAATTAGTATTAATTTTGGCTGACTCCCAATATAAATCTGCATTTGCCGCAGATCATGAATTAAATTTAGTAGCATGTCTTGTAGAAATAATGGTAGAATGTCAATTTAATTAAGAGATAATATGATGATAAAAAATACATTTATACAAGTTCTTTTGTGTTGGTTAGTAGTTGTTTTTACAATAATGGGTATGGGTAAAGTAATAAAAGGAGAAGATAATATTACAGATCCTCATCCAAATATAATATTAAAAGAATGGACAACACAATTATTATATGATACTACAAATGCTTGTTATCAAGGAACAATAAGATGGATAGTTATGTCTAATCCTAATCTTTATGGTATTCCTCCTGGAATGGAATCTCAAAGACAAATGTTAGTACATTGTTTTTGTGTTTTAGATAAAATTAGAGCCAAATATAAACCAGAAGAATATCGTAAAAAGGTTTTTACGGAAGAAATAGGAAATCTTTTTATGGAAAAAGCATTTGAATGTGTAAATGTAGAAAAAACTTTACATTCTTTTTTCATTGTAGAAGACGATGAAATTAAAAGATTAGAAATACCAGAATTTAATAAAGATTTACCGAAGGAGAATACAGAAGGTTCGAAAGAAGAGTTACCAAACAAACAAAAGGAAGAATCGGAAGGATCTCCTAAAACAATTTTTCAAGGATAAAAATGAAAAACATCAAGTATTATGGCTTGATATGTTTTTTTATTATTATTTCATTTGTACCAATTAACGTATCAGCTATAGAAAATAATTTTGGAGAAGTCGTTGAAAGGGCGAAAAAGTCAGTAGTATTGCTGTCTATGAACCCTAATGCTGATCCAGAAACAGATCCAATTGCTTCAGGACTATGTTCTGGTGTAGTTATAGATGATGTTGGTCATGTTCTTACAAATTTTCATTGTGTTTATAATCAAAATTATATAAAATTATATTATTATGATGAAAATGATTGGTCAGATTATGATGTAAATGTAATAGGTATGGATCCGCTTGCGGATTTAGCAATACTTCAAGTTTTAGACAAAGAAGAACCAATTCCATATCTTGAATTTGCAGAAAATTCAGATAATATAACAATAGGAACCGATGTTTTTGCATTAGGACATCCTATGGGAATGGCATGGAGTTTAACTAAGGGAATTATTTCTAGTAATGAAAGATATGCAAGACATCCTTTTATTAAAGCACTTCAAACTGATTCTGCAATTAATAAAGGAAATTCGGGAGGACCTCTTTTAAATATGAAAGGGGAAATTGTAGGAATTAATGCATTAATTGTTTCTAGAATTTCTGAAAATGCTGGAATAGGTTTAGCTATTAGAGGAGATATTGCAAAAAAATCTACTTTATCTATGTTATCTATAGGAAGAGTCGATAGACCAGCAATTGGCGTTATGATCATGGAATTGGCTAATGAGAAAGCAAGAAAAAAAATATTGAAAGAATTTCCTAAACTTAAAGAACATTTTCTTCCAAATACTTATGGAATACTTGTAAGGTCTGAAACAAATAATCCTAAAGGAATAAAACAATTTGATACTATTATTGCAATAAATGATATAATGACCAATGGTCAAATGCAATTTTCTGATGAAATAAGTAAATATAATGTAGGAGATATTATTACCTTGACTATTATACGAAAACGAAGATATTTGAAAGTTGATGTTCCATTAAAGGTTTTTCCTGTTGATGCTGATGCAATGTATTCAGCAATACGAAAACCAATGTTACCAATAGTACCAGAAAATAAATGACTCCTTTCGATTTTTTAAATGAAATTAATTATGGTAAAAAGAACCTGATGGTTGATGATGTCGACCATCAGGTTGAAAAACAATATATGCCCTTTATTGTTAATAAAGGACTATCTTATACAATGGATACAGTCATTTATGCAAATGAAATGAATATTCGCCCCTATATTGATAAGAAACTACAATTTGACTATTTAATAAATACAATCAGACGTAATAAACGTTTTCCTAAGTGGTTAAAACCCGAGGAAGATGAAAACATCAAAGTGATCATGGATTATTATGGATATAATGTACAAAGAGCAAAGGAAGTATTGTCTTTACACTCCATGGAAGAAATTAGTCAATTAAAAGAAAAATTAGATAAGGGCGGTGAAAGGAACACAAATGTATGACATTAGTGAAATGGTAGAAATTGTTTTAAAAGAAAGTGATGATTTTTTAAAAGTAAAAGAAACTTTGACTAGGATTGGTGTAGCTAGTAGAAAAGAAAAAACACTTTATCAGTCTTGTCATATTTTACATAAACAAAGTAAATATTATATAGTGCATTTTAAAGAGTTATTTGCTCTTGATGGAAAGCCCTATAATTTTTCAGATACAGATGTTGCTAGAAGAAATACGATAGCAAATCTTTTAGAAGAGTGGAATCTTGTAAAATTAGTAGATGTGGAAAAAACAAAAGATCCCACTCTACCATTAAATCAATTAAAAATACTTTCTTTTTCAGAAAAAGAAGAATGGACATTAACACCGAAATATAATATCGGCAAAAAATCATAATGAATGGAACATTTGAACTACAAGAACATTTAGGAATTTTTTGTTTGTATGATGATGTTGAAATACCATCATTAGCAACTGAAAAGTCGGCATGTTTTGATTTGAAAGCATATCTTAAATCACACACAAAAGTACTTGCATATAATCCCTACAATCATAAAAAAGAAATTCTTATACAAAATAATTCTCTATCTATGTTACCACATTGGAGATATTTGATACCCACAGGAATAATTTTTGATATTCCTAGAGGATATTATGTTAAAGTTCATCCTCGTTCTGGTAATGCATTGAAAAAGGGTTTGATTACTGCAAATAATGTTGGAATTGTTGATGAAGATTATGTAGAAGAATGTAATTGTATTATGAGAAATGTATCACATACCCCTATTCAAATTGATCATGGTGATAGAATTGCACAAGCAGAATTACGTAAAGTAGAAAATTATAACATTAAACTTGTACATAAACGACCAAAACAAAAAACAGATAGAGATGGTGGATTTGGATCTACTGGACAATGATTATTGATTTGAAGGAATTTATAGATGATGATTTATTTTATACTTACTTTTCTCATAAAGTTAATCATGCTAAAAGTGCAACATCATCTTTAAAAAATTTTCCAATTAAAAAAGATGGATATATAGGATATGATTTTTATGGAGATTATTTAACAATAATTTCTCATTTAAAAATTACTTCTCGTATTTCAAAAATTTTAAATAAAGAAATAATACCTTCTTTTTGTTTTACAAGAATGTATTTTGAAGAAAGTAAATTAAATGTTCATACAGACAGAGAATCATGCGAAATTGCTGTATCACATTGTCATTATGGTGAACCATGGAAAATATATATTTTAGAAGATGATTTTATAACTGGAAGGGGTGATAGTATTTGCTATGAAGGTAAAAATTCACATGGTAGAATTACTCCATTAAAAAATAGATCATTATATTCTTTTTATTTTTGGGTTGAAAAAGATGGAAAATATGATGAATTTAAATATGATAAAAGACCAGAAATGGAAAAAGTATACCAATCAACCCTTGACAAATTATATATATAATGGTATAATAGTTCTTATGAGAGTAAAAATGAAACTCTCATTTGTTGCAATCAGCAACACCCCTCTGGCTTTATTGCAGAGGATTAATTAGTTAATCTGCCTATAAAGGAGATAATATGTATTTAGTACCGAAATCTATAGAAGAACTCAATCGCCAACTATCAATGTCCGTAGGGTTTGATTCTTTTTTTAATCGTCTATTTGATGATGCTTTTTTAGCGAATAGTTCACAGGGGTATCCTCCTTATAATATTCGCAAAGTGACCGATACAGAGTATGCTATCGAAATTGCCTTAGCAGGATTTACAAAAGACGACCTAGATATAGAACTTGCAGATGGAACACTTACAATAAAAACAGTTCCAAACGAAAACAAAAATGATGAAAGTTATTTACATCATGGAATCGCCAAGCGAGTCTTTACCCGAAGATTTAACCTTGCTGATGATGTCATTGTGAAGGGTGCAGATTTGTTCAATGGCTTGCTAAAAGTTGAGCTGGAGCGGGTTATTCCTGAAGAAAAGAGACCTCGCAAAATTGATATAGATGATGGCGTGAAAGTGGTTGATCACAAAGTTGTGTAAAAATATAACAACTTAAACAAATAAAAGGGGGGTCATGATTATGACCTCCTTTTTTTTAGGATTCAATAAAATGAAACTCACCAAAAATTTTTCATTTAAAGAAATGACTTTTTCTGATACTGCTATTAGAAAAAATATAGACAACACTCCTGGTTTAGAAGAAATAATAAATTTGACAAACGTTTGTAATAATATTTTGCAACCTGTAAGAGATCATTTTGGAAAAGTAGTAAGAATTAATTCTGGATATAGATCAGTTAAATTGTGTTTAGCAGTAGGAAGTTCCGCAAAATCTCAACATGCAAAAGGAGAGGCCGCGGATTTTGAAATTAATGGTATATCGAATCATGATTTAGCAAAATGGATTTATAATAATTTAGATTATGATCAACTTATTTTAGAATTTTATGATCCAAAAGGTGATCCCAATAGTGGTTGGGTTCATTGTTCTTATAAAGCAGATGGAACAGGTCGCAAACAGGCTTTAATTATTAATAAAAGCACAAAGGGCAAATATATGCCATGGAAGCCATAAAAGCATTTTTTTGGAAATGTTATTTGCAGATATTATTTGGACTTCATTTATTCGTTCATAAAAAATCGTGGATTGACAATCATATTTTATTATGCTATACTAATCTAGATAAATTGGATAGCAATTATGATAAATCTTGGTATTACAAATTCACTAAATGACCTTTTACACAAATGTTCAAAATTGGGCCGGTAAAATATATTACAGAGGAATAGATTCCAACGGCATTCATTTCAAAAAAAAGTTGGATTATAATCCAACTCTATTCATTAATTCATCAGAACCCACCGAATATAAAACTCTTGAAGGAACACATCTCGCCCCTGTTGAATGCGGTAACATTAGAGAAACAAGAGATTTTATAAAAAAGTATGAAGGAGTAGAGAATTTTAAAATCTACGGAAATACAAATTATCATTATACTTTTATTACAGATAATTTTCCAAATCAAGTTGATTATGATTTGAGTAAAATAATAATAGCAAATATTGATATTGAAACCGGTTCTGAAAATGGATTTCCTAATCCAGAAACTGCTCCCGAACCTGTTACTGCAATTACTGTTTCTTTAAATGGAACATATTATGTTTTTGGTTATGGTGAATATACAAAACATAGAAATGATGTTGAATATTTTGAATGTGAAAATGAATTACATTTACTTCAAGAATTTATGTCATTTTGGTCCAAGCAAGATATAGACATTGTTACGGGTTGGAATATTAAGTTTTTTGACATACCATATCTTGTAAATAGAATGAATTTGTTATTTGATGAATCATTTTATTATGATTTATCTCCTTGGCAGTTTGTAAGTGAAAGGACTGTTATGGGGTTTGGAGGAGCAAAACAACAACAAGCATATGAAATTATGGGTGTTGGAACTCTTGATTATTTAGATTTATATCGAAAATTTACTTATACTAATCAAGAATCTTATCAATTAAATCATATTGCTCATGTTGAATTAAATGAGAAAAAATTAGATTATTCTGAATATGGTTCATTACATACTCTTTGGAGAGAAGATTATCAGAAATTTATAGAATATAATGTAAAAGATGTTGAACTTGTTAATAAGTTAGATGATAAAATGAAATTGATTGAAATGGCTATTGTATTAGCATATGATGCCAAAGTAAATTATACAGATGTTTATACACAAGTTAGAATGTGGGATACTTTAATTTATAATGAATTGAGAAATAAAGGTATACAACTTCCTCCCAAAAAAGATTCGATAAAAGATAGGCCTTATATAGGTGCTTACGTAAAAGAACCTATTCCTGGAATGTATAAGTGGGTTGCTAGTTTTGATTTAGATAGTTTATATCCACATTTAATCATGCAATATAATATTTCTCCAGAAACTTTACTTACAAAATTTCCCCAAAAATCATTATCAGTTGATAAACTTTTAAATCAAGAAATTAATACTGATTATGCTAAAACTGAAGATATATGTATAGGTGCTAATGGATTTCATTTTTCAAATGAACATCAGGGATTTCTTCCAGAAATGATGGAAAGAATGTATGCTGAACGAAAAAAGTTTAAAAAAGATATGCTCAAGGCACAGCAACAATTGGAAACAGAAACAGATGGTTTAGATAGATTAAGACTTATTAAAGAGGTTTCAAGGTTGAATAATATGCAGATGGCGAGAAAGATTCAGCTTAATTCTGCTTATGGTGCATTGGGTAATCAATATTTTAGATTTTATGATGAAAGACAAGCAACGGCTATTACGACTGGAGGACAACTTTCAATTAGATGGGTCGAAAATGATGTTAATCGATATTTGAATAAAATTCTCAAAACAGAAAATAAAGATTATATTATAGCCGCTGATACTGATTCAATTTATATTTGTTTAGATGATTTGGTTAAATCTGTTTTTACTGATACAAATAATAAAGAAAAGATTATTAAATTTTTAGATAAGGTGTGTGAAGAAAAAATACAGAAATGCATAAATGATTCATTTAATAAATTGCATGTATACATGAATGCATTTGAACAGAAAATGAATATGTCTAGAGAAGTTCTTGCAGATAAAGCAGTTTGGACTGGAAAAAAACATTACATTATGAATGTTCATAATTCTGAAGGAGTACAATATTCTAAACCTAAATTAAAAGTAATGGGAATAGAATCAGTTAAATCTTCAACTCCAGCGGTTTGTAGAGAAAAATTAAAAGAATCTTTTGATATTCTTATGAATGGTACTGAAGATCAAATGCAAGAATTCATTGAAGAATTTAAAGAATCGTTTAAAACACTTCCTCCGGAAGATATTGCATTTCCTAGATCAGTTAAAGGAATTGACAAATATAGTGATAATGTGTTATTATATAAAAAAGGCACACCTATACATGTAAAAGGAACAATCATACATAATAAATTATTGAAAGAACATAAGCTGGTAAAGAAATATCAAATTATTCAAGAGGGAGAAAAAATTAAATTTTCTTATCTCAAAGAACCGAATCCTGTAGGAGATACTGTAATTAGTATGGGAACAGTATTGCCTTCAGAATTTGGATTGCATGAATATATAAATTATAATATGCAATTTGAAAAGTCATTTTTAGAACCACTAAAAACTATATTGAAATGTGTTGGATGGGAACATGAAAAAAGAAATACACTTGAAGATTTTTTTGTTTAAGGAGTTATAATGAGTTTTTTAAAAGAAATGATTAAGGAGACAGGAAATGAATACGCTGGATTGGTTTCTGATGGCATTGAAGCAGGTGATGTTGAATCTTTCATTGATACTGGCAGTTATGCTCTTAATGCTTTACTTAGTGGGTCGATATATGGAGGTTTGGCCTCAAACAAAATTACAGCATTCGCTGGAGAAAGTGCAACTGGGAAAACGTTCTTTGTACTCGGTCTTGTCAAGCAGTTTTTGGCAGACAATCCTAGTGGCGGGGTTTTGTATTTTGAGTCTGAATCTGCTATAACTAAACAAATGATAGAGCAACGAGAAATAGATACCACTCGTATGGTAATTTTACCAGTTGCTACAATACAAGAATTTGCTCATCAAGTTACAAAAATACTTGATAAACATCTTGAAAGTGAAGATCCAAAACCATTAATGATATGTCTTGATAGTCTTGGAATGTTGTCTACTTCAAAAGAAGTGGGAGATATTGCTGAAGGTAAAGAGACAAAAGATATGACTAGGGCCGCACTTGTAAAAGGTGCATTTAGAGTATTAACACTTAAAGCAGGTAAAGCAAAAGTTCCCGTATTAGTTACTAACCATACTTATAGTCAAGTTGGTGTAATGTTTCCTACACAAGTTATGGGTGGTGGTACGGGTCTTTATTATGCTTCAAGTAATATTGTGTTTCTTTCAAAACGTAAAGAGAAAGACGGTACAGAAGTTATTGGGAACATTATTCATTGCAAAAATCATAAATCTAGATTGACTGTAGAAAATAAAATGATTGATGCATTAGTAACTTATAATAAAGGATTGGATCGTTGGCATGGTATGTTAGAACTTGCTGAAGAAGCTGGAATTTTCAATAAAGTATCAACAAGATTTGAACTTCCAGATGGTACAAAATTATTTGGTAAGGCAATCATGCAAGATCCTAAAAAATATTTTACTGAAGAAATAATGTTAAAAATAGACAAATATTGTCAGGAGAAATTTTTATATGGAACAACAAAAGACAATGAAGAAGTGGTACAAGATGGTGAAGAATCCTCAGAATGAGGATGATGATCAATTCGCTTTCGCTATCACTAAAGGCAAATTTAAAGATGTAATTTATAAGTATAATCGATTTGGATTAATAGAACCAAATAAAGATGAAGAAGAGTTGAAATATCGATTCGAATATGATATACTTGAAATACCTGGAGAAATCAGAGATAAAAAATATGCTGATGCTGAGGGTGTAGAATTTGAAAAGTTAATAGGTGACATTTTAATAGAAGTAATTCAAGAAAACATAGATTTAAATACAAACGAAGATGGCGAGGATAGAGGACACGATACTGAAGAATCTGATATTCAATGATGAATATACCAGAAAATCTCTTCCATATTTAAAAAAAGAATATTTTACAGATCATAATGATAAATTTCTTTTTGAAGAAATAGAAAATTATGTGAATAATTTTAATGTTCTTCCTACCAAAGAAGCCTTAATTATAGAGATTGGAAATAATTCAAAACTTACTGAAGATCAATTTGGTGATGTTTCTAAAAAAGTTACTGAATATTTTGAAAATAAAGAAAATACAGAAACCGATTGGTTACTTGAAACCACGGAAAAATTTTGTCAAGATAAAGCGATTTATAATGCAGTACTTGAATCAATAGGTATTATAGACAATCAAAAAGAAACACAAAAAGATAAGGGTGCTATACCAGAAATTTTATCTGATGCTCTTGCTGTTTCTTTTGATCCTAACATAGGTCATGATTACATTGAAGATTCGAATGAACGGTTTGAATTTTATCACAAAGTTGAAGAAAAGATACCTTTTGATTTAGATTATTTTAATAAAATAACTAAGGGTGGTTTATCCAAAAAAACTTTGAATGTTGGACTTGCTGGTACGGGTGTTGGAAAATCATTATTCATGTGTCATCATGCGGCTTCTTCAATTGCTCAAGGATTAAATGTTTTATATATTACTCTTGAAATGGCCGAAGAAAAAATAGCAGAAAGAATTGATGCAAATTTGATGAATATTACAATAGATGATTTACATGATATACCTAAAGATATGTTTGAGAAAAAAATAAAAAAGGTTAAAAAATCAACATCGGGTAGATTGATAGTTAAAGAATATCCTCCTGCTTCTGCAAATGTGAATCATTTTAGAAATTTATTAAATGAATTAAAATTAAAAAGAAAATTTGTTCCTGAAATTATATTTGTAGATTATTTAAACATTATGGCTTCATCCAGATTGAAGTATGGTAATACTGTGAATTCTTACAATTATATTAAATCAATTGCAGAGGAAGTTCGTGGTCTTGCAGTTGAAAATAATCTCCCCATAGTTTCTGCTACTCAAACAACTAGATCAGGATTTACAAATACAGATTTCGGACTTGAAGATACTTCTGAATCATTTGGGTTGCCAGCAACTGCAGATTTTATGTTTGCTTTGATTAGTACAGAAGAATTGGAAGAACTTGATCAAATTTTAATTAAACAATTAAAAAATCGCTATAGTGATCCTGGTAAACATAAAAGATTTGTGATTGGAATTGATAGAGCAAAAATGAAATTATATGATCTTGAAGAAACTGCACAAGATGATTTAGTTGCAAGGTCTGCACAAAAGAAAAAGAAGGGGCCTTGGACTAAAAAAGACAAAGATGATGATCCAGTATTCGATGTTGGAACAAATAATAGACTGAAAAAAAAGAAAGATTTCTCTGAATTTTCCTTTAATTAGCTTGACATAGTTTCTCATTTTGATATAATAGTACTGTATTGGTAGAGTTAGAAACTCTTTTTGTTAATCTCAAATAAATGAGGTGATATGTATAAGTATATTATGATAATTGTAGTTGCATTAACAATATTTTCAGGATGTCATGCAGGTCGTTATGCTGTAGCTGGTAGTGATACAAAAGGATTGCCTTTTGGTACTATTCTTACAATTGGTGGTCAAAAAATGATTGTAGTTAGTCAAGCAACTCAAGAAGTAAAACTAAAACCTTATAGTTCTGTTGCAGTAAAACCGAAAAAACTTGTGACAAATTTATCTGCAACTCCATCTGTATCTATGACAGGTGTTAAAACAGAAGAACCTAAAGGTAATATAGTAAAACCAGAATGGGATAGTAAAAAAGTTGTTACAGAGGGAGTAAAAACTGTTCAAGAATGTCATGATCCACGAGGATGTCCTCAAGATGTTGCAACTGGTGAATGTCTTGAAGGGTGTTCTGAACAAAAAGTAAAAGTTGAAATGACAGAAACAATTGTTACTCCAGAAATGAAAGTAGAAGTGACTAAACCAGTTTCAGATACACTTGATCCTAAGTTAGTTCTTGATGTCTTATTTCGATATGAAGCAACTACAAGCACCCCAAAATTAAAAAGTTCGTTTAAAAAATATTATGGTAAACCTGAGTGGTTATGTGTAATGATAAATTACACAGGAACTAGACGAACCAAGGTATTATTAACAAAACTCCTTTATTCCAACCCTAAATTTGTCCAGATGTGCAATACAGCATTCCCCAGTAATGCAAATCAATGGGATGAACTTCCAAAATCAAAATACTACAATTAAACAGTCCTCAATTAGATAATATAATAAATAGTTAGTGACTATTTATGTTTATATTACAGTACTTAGAGGAAAATGATCGATTTTAAAGAGTTTTTGCTAGAATCTCAGGGTGCTAACAAGCACCTTGAGCATATAGAAGATGAAGTTTTAAATGGTGGTTTCGATGGTGTTAAGAAGGCAATCACATATTTAAGTTCATTAGGATCAACTTTAAAGGGGTCTTCTTCTAAGAAAATTACAATAACGACTAAATGGGATGGAGCGCCAGCAATTGTAGCTGGAATAGATCCTGAGACTAAAAAGTTTTTTGTAGCAACTAAGCACGGAGCATTTGCTAAAGAACCCAAATTAAATTTTTCAGATGAAGATATTGAAAATAATCATGAAGCAACGGGGTTACAAGATGTATTAAAAGATTCATTAAAATATCTTAAAGATATTGGAATGGATGGTGTTTATCAAGGAGATTTATTATATAGTCCACAGAAATCTAAAACACTACAAAATATAGATGGTGAATCGCATGTTGTTTTTACACCAAATACTATAACATATGCAATTAAATTAAGAAGTGAATTGGGTAGAAAAATAACTGCTTCAAAATTGGGAATTGTTTGGCATACAAAATATGTTGGTGAAAAAGTAAATCAGATGGATGCTACATTTGATGTAAATGTTGATAATTTTAAACAAACATCAGATGTATGGTTTAAAGATGCTGAATATGAAAAAATGGATGGAATAGCATCTTTTACTAAAGAGGAAACTGAAAAATATTTTAGTGTACTTTCGATGGCAGGTAGAGTATTTAGAACTCTTAATAAAAAGTTGTTGGATGGTATAAAAGATGATAAATACTTAAATACACAGATTAAAGCATTTGCTAATTATAAAATAAGACAAGGTATGCCCATTGGAAATGTTAATAGTCATGTTATTGGTTTGATTAGATATTTACAAAATAAATTAGACAAAGAAGTTGATAAATTAAAGTCGATAAAGGGTAAAGAAAATAGGCGTAAAAAAAATGAAGATATTTTAAAATTTTTTACTGAGAATAAGACTGCATTGAAAAATATGTTTCAGATGCAAAATATTCTTATAGCCGCTAAAATGATAGTAATTAAGAAATTACAAGATATTCAACCTTTAACAAAAACATTTATACAAACCGATAAAGGTTTTGAAATTACAAATCCAGAAGGATTTGTTGCAGTTACATTAGATGATGGAGCAGTAAAATTAGTAGATAGGCTAGAGTTTTCTAGACAAAATTTTTTAGCACCAAAAACATTTGGGAGTCGTTAATGCAAGTAGCAGAACAGGGTCTTTTAGATAGATTAGGCGAATCTTATATTAATATAGCATTGTCAGAAGATGTCGATGCACGATTAAAAAGATTAGCAAGAGAAGGTTTAATCGGTAAAGAAGAATATGCATTGTTTCTTAAAACAATGAAAGATTTGGAAGACGATAAAAAACCAAATCCAAAACAAAGAATGCTGATTATAAGAATTTTTGATAAAATGCTTGGTCTCATTATGGGCGATAAAGTTGTATATCAAAAAATATTACAAACTGTTAAAAAAGGCAAAAGAAATAAAGCAAAAGTAGCAGAAGAAGCCTTTAGAGATACACACACCACAGTTGTTCATGGTGGAATAGAATATTATGTTAATAATGAGAACAAACTAGTGGAAATGCCATCTTCATTTGAATAAATAATTCTATGAAGATTTATAAGAATTTTTTAAAAGAAACAAAGCAAGAAAAAACAGCAGTTGCGACCTTTGGGAGAATGAATCCTCCTTCAATAGGTCATGTTAAACTTGCAAAAAAGATTTTATCAGAAGCAAGAAAGCATAGAGCGGAGCCTTATATTTGTTTGTCTCCTACTCAGAATGCTAAAAAGGATCCTTTAGATCCACAAAGAAAAATTTATTATGTTGAAAAAACGGTAGGTCCACATATTCATATCGATGTTAAACCTACAGTTTTTGAAGCATTGTCTGATTTATATTCTAAAGGATTTAAAAAACTTGTATTTGTTGTTGGTAGTGATAGATTAGCTAAATTTTCAAAATGGATATCAGAATATAATGGAAAAGAGAAAAAACATGGATTTTATGATTTTATAGATATCGATTTTGTAAGTTCAGGAGATCGTGATCCTGATGCTGAAGGTGTTGCTGGAATGTCTGCATCGAAATTAAGAGAATTTGCAGTTTCTGGAGATTTTGATAGTTTTAAACAAGGAACGAAGTTATCTGCTAAAGATACAAAGTCTATGTATAACGAAATTAGGAAGGCAATGAAAATAGACACTATAAAAGAATCGGCTCTTAGACCTGGAACAAAAGTAAGGGTTGCTCATCCTGCAAGAGGAAAAGGAATGGTTACGGGAAAAGTAGTACGTTATGATGATCAAGGACCACATTCTCCTTTTTATGTTGTTGCTATTCCAGGATTAGCAAGATCAGAAAAAGTACCTGCACATAAAATTAAAGAAGGTGCAGAGTATCCTAAAACTCCTGCCGCAAAGAAAGCACATTTAGCTAAAATAATGAAAAAAGTGAAAGACACTCAAGCAAAAAAAGAAAAAGCAATGGGAGTAAAAATAATAGATAGAACTCCTGATTGGATGTTTCCTAAAGAAGAAGTAGAAATAGATGAAATGTCTAAAAAATTACTTTATAGAGCCGCATCAAAAGCAGAAGTACAAGGAAGAGAACCTGAAGGAACAGGATCAGGAGATTTTGGTAAGAGAAATCCCGCAATAAGAATGAAACGTAGAAAACAAGCTCTTAAATTTGTTCAAGGAATGTCTAAAGCAAAAGAAGAAGTTGAAGTAGATGAAGCAAAAATAGAAAAACAACCTGATGAACATCTTAGAGCAAAGATGAAACAATTACGTACTAGTGGAAAAACTGATATGCCTTCTTTACAATTTATGATTAAACGTATTGGTAAAGAAATGAAGAAAAGAGGATTGGAAGAAAAAGCACCTCCAGGAAGAGAAAAACAAGTAAAAGCATTAAAGAAAAAAGTAGGTACAGAAAAAGCATATGCATTTGCTTGGGCACAACATAATAAACACGGATTACCCGAAGAAATAGACCGAAAAAAATTCCCGACAAGGAAACAAATTAAGAAACATTGGGCTGATACTCAAATAAAAAGAAAAAAAGAAATGTTGAAAACCAGTCATCCAGGATATAATGAATCTGCAATAATAGATAATTTAAAATTAAAAGCTGAACAGTCTGGTATTCCATTTAAAATTTTACAGAAAGTATATACTCGTGGAATTAGTGCATGGAATACAAATCATAAACCAGGAACTACTCCCCAACAATGGGCAGAGTCGAGAGTTAATTCATTTTTGACTGGTGGAAAAACAAGATTAATAGCAGATCAAGATTTATGGATTCAAGTAAACTCTAAGCATAGAACAAAGGAAGAAATGGATACGAATCATGCATTTAAAAAATGGTTAGCTTTAAGTGAAGGAGATGTAGTTGTAGATACTCCTCAAGGTAGATATGTAAAAAAAGGATCTGTTGCTTCAGAAAAAATGAAAGCAAAACTGGCTTTCAGAGATAAAAAAGACAAAGATCAAGTAACTACTAGGATAGCTAATCCCATAGAAAGAAAATATCTCCAACGTAAAGATGACCAAAAGAAGGGGAAATAATGGACTTTAAAACGCTTCACGAAGATTGGAAAACTTTATCACCAGGACCTTTTACAGAACCCGAAGATGAAGCAATATATCAAGAATATCAGAAAATAAAAGAACAAGGAGATATCCATGTTCATCAATATTCTAAAGGTGATAATCCTGATGATAAAAAGAAACGAGAAAAAGATGCTAAAGCAAAAGCAAAAGAGGGCGAAGCAAAAGCAGATAAACCAGACAGTAATGGTGAAGCAAAAGCAAATGGTGAAGAAAAACCAAAATTAGATCCTGTTGGAAAAGAAGATGGAGATATTGATAATGATGGTGATCAAGATAAAGCTGATAAGTATCTAGCGAAAAAAAGAAAAGCAATCGGTAAATCTATTAAAGCACAGAAAAAAACAAAAGCTGAAAAACCCATAAAACTATCAGGCGAAAAAGAAAAAGTTAAACTTCATAAAGGAGTTGAAGAAGCAAGCACATATAGGGACAGTAAAAAAGCAGAGGATAATAAAAAAATCAAGAAATTTGCTTTTGGAAACAAAAAACAAAGAAAAATTGCAGGCGTATATCATTCAGGATATAGCAAAGAAGATGTAGAACTTGAAGAAGGTCATGAAAAAGAAATTGCTAATTTTATGGACAAAGCATTTCAAGGAGTAGACTATCATTTTAAACAAGGCGCACTTCATGTAGCAAAAGGATATAGAGGAAGAGTTGCACGAAGAATGGCGGGTGAGGGGATTAAACCTCCTATAAAAGGCATAAAAGAAGAAACAGAACTTAAAGAAGCAGAATATGTAAAACCAGTTTTCTCGGGTAAAGAAAAAGCAAATATAAAGAGAACACTCGGATTTTCATTTGCAGACAAAGTTAAAAAATATAATAAAAAATTGCAAAAAACAAAAGACTCTATTAAAAAATATAAAACAGAAGATACTGAAGTAGATGAAATGAGTGCAGTACAAAAAACTGCTCTTAATATTCATAATCAGAGAGTTAAGTTAGGTATTATAAAGCCAGGTTCTAAAAAGATTAGAAAAAAAGAAAGTGGTGTACAAAAGGCGGCTAGAAGTGCAGGAATGTCTAGTGCAGAACGTTCTTATTTGTATAATGATAATCATTTAGAAGACATTGAACTTGAAGAAAGAGCATTGTCTGGTAAAGAAGTTGCTCAAAGAATGCTAAATTATAAAGGTAAAGGTGGTCATAATTATTTAAAAGGATTTGCAAAAGATGTTGCAAAAATGAGAACAGTTACTAGAAATGATTTAGAAAAATTATTTCCCGATTATGTTTCTGGAAGTGATATTACAAAATTATTAGAGGGATACAAGTCTAGTTGGAAAAAAGGTAAACATAAAATTACCAATGAAAAAGGAGAAATAGTCAGTATTCATAGTTCTGGTGCTAAAGCAGAACGAGAACAACAGAAACTTATGCAAACTGGTGATCACAAAAAACTAACTGTTGCACATGTCGGTCACAAAAGCATATGGAAAAATGAAGAAGCAAAATTAGATGAAGCTCCATCAGACTACGAAGATGAAATTAAGAAATTTAAAGCTGGTGGTGGAAAAGTTAAAAAATTAAAGCCAGGAAGAAAATTTGCTAGTCTTTTTAAACAAAAAGGTCCAAAAAAACTTCCACGACAAGCTGAAGAAACAGAGAATGTAGAAGAAGGAACTGGATTAGCAGTAAAAATGGCTTTAGATGATGCAGGAGTAAAGGGTCATTTTGATGGTAAAAATGTTAAAGTTCATAAAAAGCATATTGATAAAGCAAAAAAAGCACTAAAAGGAAATGTTTATCACAGAGGAAAAACACCTAATGTTGTGGGAGAAGAAACTGAATTAGATGAAGCAACAAGATCGCAATTACGTGATTTTTCTCAAGAGTTAGCCGATTATGCAAAAAAACATAGAAGCAGTATTGATAAACTATATTTTGAAAAAATTGCAAAAATAGCCGCATCAGGAAAAATGCCTTCTGCTAAAGATATTGATACTGATACAGAACCACGAGATGTTGTTTTGGGTATGATGGCTAAATCTTTTCCTTCAGGAGTAATGAAAAGTTTTAAGGGAGTTTCTCCTGCTCTTGATCGTTCTTTGTCAAAAAGTGGTGGACTTTATTATGCTCGACACGGTGAAGAAGTTGAACTTGAAGGTAATATGACAGAAGATTTAAAAGCAATTGAAAAAGAAATTGATAAACTTCATAGTCGAACAAAACATATGAAGTATCTTACTGGAAAAGATCGTGATGCAATGCGGGCTTTGTCAAGAAAAAGAGATGCCGCTTTAAAAGGACGTAAATTTGAACAAGTAGAACTTGATGAATTGGTTGCTCCAGGAAAAAAATCTGCGAGTGGTTATATACTTTATCATAAAACTTTTTCGGATGCAATGCAACATGCAGTTGATCATGCAAAAACAAAAGGTGTTATTGTAGATCCCAAAGAAATAGATGATAAAGTTGCAACTGGCCCAAGAAAACCATCAAGTGGTAAGACGAATCGTTATTCATTAGGCGCAGGAAGAAAAACAGTACAAATTCAAGTTGCAAATTTAGACAACAAAGCATATGAATTGAACATGTATATTGAAGGTGTTCAATTTGATGAAGATTTTAAAGGAAGAATTTCTAATAATCCATTAGTAAATAAACTTTACTTAATGAATCAAGCAAAAGCTATTGCAAAAGAAAAAGCGGGTCCCGATAAAGAACATAAAATTTCTGCTTGGGAAGATTTAGCTAAAAAAATGGGATTCAGT
>MDTE01188974.1_pt1 | contig 19443 bp, 17 predicted proteins | sample 811231 | NCBI WGS metagenome assembly MDTE01 (sample SAMN05326651, study PRJNA326480) | marine metagenome | isolation source: seawater | place: Indian Ocean: Red Sea | collected 2010 | reverse complement strand
TGAGCAGTAAATTTCATGATGCAAAAATATAAAATATAAGTTAGAAGTTAAATGTTTATTTTAGAGGCCAATTAAATTAGTTATTTTCTTATATATTATGAGTTCTATAAGAATTCTTTGGGTTGATGATGAAGTTGAGCTATTAAAACCTCATTTTCTTTTTTTAACAGAAAAGGGTTATGATTTAACGCCATGTAAAAGTGGCCAGGATGCAATTGAATTAATAAAGAAAGAGAAGTTTCAAGCAATAATGCTAGATGAAAATATGCCTGGATTATCTGGAATTGAAACCCTTAATGAAATAAAAATTTTACTTCCAAACATCCCTATTCTGATGATTACTAAAAATGAAGAGGAGGAATTAATGGAGCAAGCAATTGGATCTAAAATTTCTGATTATTTGATCAAGCCTGTAAATCCTAATCAAATACTTTTGGCATTAAAAAAACTTTTTCAGCATAAAGATTTAATTGCAGAAAGAACAATTAGAAATTATCAAAAGGAATTCTTAAACATATCTACAACATTACTCTCAATAAAAACCATAAAAGAATGGCAAGATTTTTATATGAATTTACTTTACTGGGAATTTGAATTGGAATCAATTAATAATAAAGGGATGATGGAAATTTTCAAAACTCAAAAAAAAGAAGCTAACCATCTTTTTGCACGATTTATAGAGTCTAATTACAAAAATTGGATCTTAAGTAATTCAGATTTGCCTTTACTGTCAAATAATTTATTGAGACGAAAGGTTTTTCCAATTATAAAGAAAAATGAAAAAACTCTTTTTTTATTGATTGACAATTTAAGATACGATCAGTGGAAGGTTATATCTAATTTAATTGAAGATTACTATCAAAAACAAGAGGAAACACCATATTGCAGTATAATTCCTACGTCTACTCAGTATTCTAGGAATGCTATTTTTTCGGGTATGACCCCAGAGCAAACACAAAAAACATACCCGGAATTTTGGGTAGATGAGTCTGATGAGAAAGGGAAAAATCTTTATGAGAAAGAATTCTTGGAAAAACAGCTTAAAAGGTTAAATCTTCAGATTTCTTTTGAATATCATAAAATTCTAAATCTCAAAGATGCTCGAAAACTACTTAAAAATTTCGACAATAATAAACATGAGTTAATCACTGTTGTATATAATTTTGTTGATATTATCTCTCATGCTAAAATTGAAATGGACATCATAAAGGAACTTGCATCTGATGATAAGGCCTTCAGATCACTCACATTATCCTGGTTTAAAAATTCACCTTTATTTGAATTGATTCAAAAAGCTAGAGACAAGAAATATAAGTTAATTGTAACAACTGATCACGGGACCATAAATGTTCTAAATCCCCAAAAAATTATAGGAGACAGAAATACTAATGTTAACTTGAGGTATAAAAAAGGCAAAACTTTGACATTTAACCAAAAAGAAGTTTTTTTTATTGAAAAACCTATTGATTATGGACTTCCCGCTTCTGATGAAAAGTATATTTTTGCTAAAAACGATCAATATTTTATTTATCAGAATAACTTCAACAAGTTTGCTCTTCATTACAAAAACACTTTTCAACATGGGGGAATTTCTATGGAAGAAATGATTATTCCAATAATTATATTGAATCCAAAATAAATTGATTATGAGAATAGAATATGATCTTTCAGAAATAAAGGTTATATCAAATAAAGTAATTAAAAAAATAACTCATAAAATTATTTTATTCGAGGGAGATTTGGGAGCTGGAAAAACTACTTTTATAAAAGAGTTTTGTAAGCATTTAGGAGTTAAAAGTTTTGTAAATAGTCCAACTTTTTCAATAGTCAATGAATATTCTAGTTTACAGTTTGATACTATTTATCACATTGATCTTTACAGAATAAATAATTTGAATGAAATTTTTGATTCTGGAATTGATGAATACTTTGATAGTAAACGCTATTGTTTGATTGAAAATCCAGGCAATGTTGATCAGATTTTTTCGAATCCTTATCATAGGATAAAGATTTTCAAGAAAAACAACAGCAATAAAAGAGTTATTGAGTTATTAAATTAGATTTAATATGAGTTTTCTTTGGCGTTTAGTTTATTATTCTTTTGGATTTTTCATTGGCCTAATTATTTTATCATTTATTTTTTCTGGCAAGAAAACAACTTGTAATTATTCTCCAAATGACAGGGTCATTGCAGATATTTCAAAAAAAAGTTTGATGCATAATTTTATAATTAATGAAAATGACTTTATTGATTCAGCAAGATTTGCCAAATTTATTAAATCTGCAAAAGTTAATTTTAGTCAAAGCAATACAAAAGTTGATAGTTGCAAAATATATTCACTTTATGGTTATGAAAAAGGAATAAATAGGAATCTCAAGCTTAAAAATTGTAAAAAAAGAATTATCATACTTGAATTCAGCGAGATTGAATAGACCTTCTTTTTATCTCCTTATTTATTAATTCTAATTCTCTTTTGGAATTAGAGTCAACTGAACTATTTTCTTCTGCACGTCTAATTAAATAGGGTAAAACTTCTTTTAATGGGCCAAAAGGAATGTACTTAACTGCATGAAATTTTTCTTTTGCTAAATTAAAAGTAATATGATCTCCCATGCCATAAAGCTGGGCAAACCATATATTAGGATGATCTTTAGAAATTTTATTTTTCATCATCCAATGAATTATATTGCTAATGCTCCTTTCGTTATGAGTACCTGCAAACAGCAATATATTCTCAATATTTTGGAGTATTAATGAAACAGCGGCATTATAATTATCATCAGTTTTATGTTTATTAGAACAAATAGGAGAGCTATAATTTAATTTTTTTGCACGCAAATTTTCAGCCTCTAGATATGCTCCTCGAACAAGTTTAATTCCTATTTTAAAATTTTCTCTTTTAGACTTTTTTATAAGCTTTTTTAAATAATTCAATCTATCCTTCCTGTACATTTGAAGTGTTGTAAAAACCCAAACCTCTTTTTGATTATGCTTTTTCATTAGCGACTCCATCAGAGAATCAATTATTTTTTGCGTCCAACTTTCCTCTGCATCAACCATTATTTTAATTTTTGAATTTATTGCATGCGTAATTACCATCTCAAACCTTTCTTTAACTTTTTCCCATTCCAACTTTTCATTGCCCAAAAGATTGTCGCCCCTGCTTAATTTCAGAAACAGAGATGATTTTCCAAAGCAAGAGGGTTTAAAAACCACAAAAGGCATATGTTTATTTGATTTAGAAAAATCAATTGTTTGTATTTTCTTATGTAAAAACTTTTCAAATGATTCTTCCTTTGATCCAGCTTCAACTGAGTAATCTAAAACAGAAAATACTTTGTTATCCCCAAGTTTGTTTACCGTAGTTAAAGATTCTTCATGATTTTCACCAGCACAAAAATGATCGAAAAGAGTAGTTTTTATTATCCCTTTAACCGGAAGACGAATTTTAATTGCAAATTTTATTATACTAGTTCCGAGCCTTGCCATGGTTACAGATGAAAGAATTTTATATATAAATTTTGATTTTAAGAGCTCTGAACTTTTCTTATTAGAAAAAGCGATCTTTGTATTTTCAAACATCATCTGGAAAATTTATTTCCTCAAATATACCTCAATTAATATCATAATATATTATTAAAAACTAATCATATTATCTTAAAATATTATTTTTGAAAAATGATTGAAAATTTCGATCCAATAGATGCGAACGGATATTTAGTTGAGTTCTCAGAAAAGGCCTATAATTCTCTTAATGCAATTATTAGTAAAGGAGAATATTCTTCTATGTTTATTCTTGTCGACTCAAACTCTGGTAATCTATGCCTTGAATATTTTCTCAACAAACTAAATAATCCAAAAGATTTTAGGATTATTGAAGTAAAAGCTGGAGAGGAATATAAAAGTCTTAGCACTTGTGATTTTGTATGGAGGTATTTGTCTGAAAATGCTGCAGACAGAAAAAGTCTTTTAATTAATTTAGGCGGAGGTGTAATTTCAGACCTAGGAGGTTTTGTTGCTTCAACCTATATGCGTGGAATTGATTTTATTAATATTCCCACTACTCTTCTTTCAATGGTTGACGCCTCTATAGGAGGTAAATTAGGCATAGATCTTGATAATTTAAAAAATCAAATAGGAGTTATAGCTAACCCTTGTCTTGTTGTAATAGATTCCCATTTTTTAAAATCTCTTCCGGACAATGAATTTTTGAGTGGCTATGCAGAAATGTTAAAACATGGATTGATAAAAAACGAAAAGTATTTTGAAAGTTTAATTAATCATAATTTTTTAACTGATAAGACACTTATTGAGGGCTACATACATAAATCTATTACTATTAAAAACAATGTTGTTAAAAAAGACCAGAGAGAATTGGGAGAAAGAAAACTTTTAAATTTTGGACATACACTGGGCCACGCTATTGAATCATTTTTTTTAAATCAAAAAAAAGAAAGTAAATTACTTCATGGTGAGGCTGTAGCAGCTGGAATGATTCTAGAATCTTTTATCTCTTTCAAAGTAACTGGACTACCTTTAAAACAGGCAAATTATATTGCATCCTCTATCAATAAGTTATTTGCAAAAATTCAATTTTCAAGACAAGGAATTATTAGTATAATTGATTTAATCAAGCATGACAAAAAAAATATAAAAGGTAAGAATAACTTTACATTGCTTTTAAAAGCCGGTGATGCCACGATAAATAACACAGTTTCATCAGAAATAATGCAATCTGCTTTTGATATGTATGAAGCATCCTAGGCGGAGTTTCTACTTGCATTAATATTTCCAAACAAAGATCGAGTAACAATTCTTTTAAAGATCTTGATTTTATTTTTATCAAAATTAGAATTGTCTTGATTTTCTCTGATTCTCATAAGTGCAAATTGTTGAATAGTAACAAGGGGTTGAACTATCTCCTCTCTTATTTGAATTGAACTTCTTCCAGCTTTCTCATTCTCCATTAGCTTTGAATAACCAGTTAGTTTAATTATCATTTTTTTTGAAAGAGAAAATTCTTTTTTAATTATCTCCCAAATACCACCAAACTCTTTATCATGCTTCATGTAAGAAGTTAATTCAAAAAATGATTTTGTAAGACTCATCATGCTATTACTGATCAGTGTTCTAAAAAAAGAAGATCTTTTATATAACCCGCTAACTGATTTAAAGTCATTATTTTTTTCAAATAATTTTAAGGCACTTCCAACCCCAAAAAAACCAGGTACGTTTTGTTTTGACTGACTCCAACTACCAACAAAAGGTATAGCTCTTAAATCATCAAAATTTAAATTTTTTGTGTTAGCTCTTTTAGAAGGTCTGCTACCAATATTAGCTTTTGAGTAAAAATAAAGCGTGGTCATTTTTTCTAGATAGGGAATAAATTTGGGGTGAGATTTAAACCGATTATATTTTTCATAACTTTCTTTAGCTAATAAATCAAGTGTCTCAGCATCTTTAACACTCAAATTATTTTTATCAGTTTTAAAAATTTGATTCTCCACACCAGAACTTAAAAGCTGTTCAAGATTAAATTGACAAGATTCGTTTGTGCCAAAATTTGAACTAATTGTTTGTCCTTGAACCGTAAGTTGAATATCATCAGCTTTTATCTTATTATCAAGTGAGGCATAAAATTCATGAGTATTTCCCCCTCCTCTGGCTGGAGGACCTCCCCTACCATCAAAAAAAGCAATTTTTAAGCCAAATTCATCAGATATTTTGGTTAATATTTTTTTTGCACGATAAATACTCCAATTAGCCATGAAGTAACCACCATCTTTAGTTCCGTCAGAAAATCCAAGCATTACAATCTGCTTTTTACCTCTTCGAGTTAAGTGTTTTATATATTCTCTATTTTCATATAAGGACCTCATTATCTTACCGCAAGCTTCCAGATCATCAATTTTTTCAAAAAGCGGAATGATATCAATAGTAGGTCTGTGCCAATTATTGAGTCTTATCAAAGCGAATAATTCTAATATATTCTGAGTTGATTGACAATTACTAATTATATACCTATTTGAACCCTTTTCGCCATTGCTTTTCTGTATTGATTTCATAGCTTCAATGCTTTTAAAAGTCTCCAAGGCCAAACCTTTTTTGAAAATAGACGATGAAATATTTCCTTTCAAATTAGAGAGAAAAATAAGCTTTTCATCAGAGTTCATTTTTACATATTCATCAAAATTTTTGCCTATATATTTAGATGTTTCTTTATTATTCATCACCTCTTTAAAAACCTTGCTATGAATTCTAGAATCTTGCCTTATATCTAGGCTTGCAAAATGAAAACCAAAAATTTTAACTTTATTTATAAGATCCAATATTAAACCTTCATAAAGTCCATTATGTTGCTTGATTATTATTTCATGTATTTCATTTAATGACTTTAGAAAGTTGCTTGAGTTAAAACTGTCTAATTTATTTTTAGAGTATAAAAGTTTATTGATTTTATTTTCTAAATTTTCAATTTTAAGTTCGATGTTATCAAAAGTTAACTTTCTTTTAAGCCCCTTAAGTTCACGGTAATAATTTTTTAAAACAGATGATTTTAATTTTTCAGCAGTTTTTAATGTTATTTCGGATGTCACATAAGGATTACCATCTCTATCACCTCCTGGCCAAAAACCAAAATCAAAAACAGAGTTTTCTATAGTTTTATTTTGAAAAATGTTATTTTGAATATAATTATATATTGTACTTGCAGAATGATAAAAGACTGTCTCTAAATACCAAATCAAGCTTATCGCTTCATCAAAAGGTGTGGGCTTTGATCTTTTATAAAATCTTGTTTTTCCAAGCTGTGTTAATAAAGCTTTTATTGACTCAAGGTCATCCTTCTTTATTGCCTCTGAAAGATCATTAATTATGCCAAGAACACTTCCTGGATAAAATTGAGTTGGATGAGCAGTTAAGACTAAACGCACTTTAAATCTCTTAAGATAGTTTTTTAGACTCTCGAGTTTTTGAACACTAACAGCTTCTTCTTTAATTTGTCTAAGAGTACCTCTTCCATGCATGTTATTAACATAGGCAAAGCCTGCATCTTCAATAGCATCAAAAAGAACAACTTGTCGCTCTATATATTGAATAAATCTGAAAATTAAATCTATTTGATTATTAAAATTATAATTGGGCAAAAACTGTTTAAAAAAGGTTGAAACTATTTTATCAGGGTCCAGCCCTTTTTTATAGCCATTCTTGCAGTGATCCGCAAATAATGGTAAGAGCATAGCGGTATTTTTAATTGTCTTAAATGGAAGGGTAAGAAATAAGCTGTTATATATCTGAAATTTTGAAAGAATTCTTTCGTTAAACCTCTCAAGCTTTGGTTTTCTTGGCATTAATCAACTCTAAATTTTATAAATCATTAAAAATACGATGCATTAAACGTCTCTTATCGTTTATGCTTTCTTCAAGTGAGATCATTGTTTCGGTTCTGGACACCCCAGGAATGTCATCAATCATGAAAATAATATCTTTAGCGTGTTTAGTTGTTTTTGCACGAACTTTACAAAAAATATTAAACTTACCAGTAGTAATATGAGCAACTGTAACGTATGGAATTTTCTCTAAGTTAGACAAAACCTCATTTGTTTTGTGAGTCTTTTCAAGAAAAATACCAACATATGCTATGAAAGAATATCCAAGAAGCACATAGTCAAGATTTAAAGAAGAGCCTCTAATTATACCTTGATCCTCCATTTTTTTTACTCTTACGTGAACAGTTCCCGCTGAAATTAATAAACGCTTAGAAATTTCAGTAAATGGAGTCCTAGTATTATCGATTAATATATCAAGTATCTTTTGGTCTATTTCGTCAAGCTTAATAGGATTCATAAGTATAAAGGCTCAAAACTAATAAAAAAATAACAAAAGCATACAAAACATGATTATTTTATATTAAAAGCTGTTATTTATTAGAAAAAAATGAAAAATCAATAATTTGATTTTTTTTGAAATTAATTTTATTTAAACTCAATTCTTTATCTAACTGAATGACCCTGTGAGAATATAATTCAAGTCTTTTTGCATGAGAGTGAAATATTGGTTGAAGAATAATACCTTGGTCTTTTAGAACTTCATTATATAGGATCGCTATCTGACGCTTATGATAAATCAAATCCTGGTCAACAACTGTTGCATTATTTATGATTAAATCAACATATTTTTCTCTATTTTCCGGAATTTTAAAATAGTCTTTAGTCAATCTTTTTAAAAAAGTTTTATTTATTATAGAGTTTAATGCTGATTTCATAGATAAAAGCAATATGTCTTTAGAAAAGGATCTAGAATAGTCTTCTCCAGTATGACCAGCTTCAAAAAGTAATGTTGGAATACCATTTTTTGAAAAATTATCACCAAAACAGTTTTCATTATAGGCGTCATTATATCTACCAACTTGTCCAGGAATTTTTTTTTGAAGAGTTCTATTGATCTCAGCAATTAAAAGCATTGACTCTTTTCTTGAGTCAGATATTGTTTTTACATTATCTACAGCAGGCGAAAGAAATGAAATGATAGCAGCGTTTTTTGAATCTCCAGCAGAAAAAACTGACCTTTGGTCATGTAGATTAAAGCAATAGTCGGGTTTGAACTTCCAGAACATCATGTTAAGCACTCTACTTTCAGGCTGTGATAGAGTTATGGCATCTCTGTTAAGGTCAATCTTATTTAAGTTGAATCTTGAATATTCTTCTGCTCCATCCGGGTTTAATTGAGGTATTATTAAAAAACTAATGTTTTTCTTGTAAGATTCAGAGTTTAAGATAACTTTAATCAACTCGCAAAGAGCACGCGTGCAAGTTGTTTCATTTCCGTGCATCTGGGACCATATAAGAATTTTTTTAATGCCTGAGCCAATTTTTAAACCATAAATAGGAGAGTTTTTTACGGATTTTCCTAACAAATCTATTTGAATACGCCCTGATAACTCATTTAAAAACGATGAAAGTTTTTGTGGCGGAAAATATCGATCGTTAACAACCATACAATGATGACAAATTTAAAAAAGGAAATGTTTACATTAATAGACAAATGAAAACGTTTAGAACCTTTAATTTTAATTAAATGTTTACATATGTGTACAAAATTGTTTTAAATTGATGATTAATAAATTAAATAACTTATAATCAATTATTTATGGATTATTATTTAAGTTTTAAATTAAATTAAAAATAAATAAAATTTTACTTTTTTTTTGAATTTTTATCATTTTCAATTAATTTTATATTTTAGATTTCTACAATGTTAAACACTAAATTAGTCACAGAGCGTATTGCAAAAATTATTAATGATAATAATTTATCTGCTTCATCTTTTGCTAAATTGATAGGAGTTCAAAGATCATCAATATCTCACATCTTATCAGGTAGAAACAATCCTAGTTTAGATTTATTGCTAAAAATTCATAAATCTTTCGATTATGTTAGCTTGGAGTGGCTTATTTTAGGAGACAATTCCCTGAAAAACCCACCAAGTAAATTAGAAAATATGGACAGTAATAAAAAAAGCACATTAGAAACTGATTTTAATCACAACAACGAGTCTCTACTTAGAGAAATAGTATATTATTATAATGACGGTAGTTTTGAGAGATTTTTTCCTAAAGCCTAGATTTTATATTATGCGTTACATTATTTTTTTGTTGCCACTCCTATCTTGTTATAGTGTTGAAAAGGATTGTGATTCATTTAAATTAGGAAATTTTGAATTCACTACTATTATTAATGGTGAGATTAAAACCTCGAGATTTGAGCGCTCAAAATCTTTAGAAATTGAGTTTTATGAAAATAAGATTGACTCAGCAACTGTTAAATGGGTAAATGATTGTGAGTTTATTTTAACAAAAATAAATCCAAAATCAAATCAAGATAAAAGGCCGGTGAAGATTGAAATTTTATCAACTGAAGGCAAAGAGTATTTTTTTGAATATTCACTTGTAAGCAACCCTGCAAATAGGTTTAGAGGCAGAGCAATAAAGATAAATTAAATTTTAAATATCCATTTTAATTTGGTTAGTTCCTTTATCCTCAATTTCTATTTTTTCTTCACCTTTAACTTCTATCTCAACAATGTCAATTTTTTCTTCATTGTATGGGAGTAGTTTTTTTATTTCAATGTTTTTAATTTTTTTATCCGTTAATTGGTTGCCTTTCGCCTTATATCCTTTAATAGAGATGAAATCTTCTATATTTATTTCAATACTTTCAGGAGCTTTTTTATCTTTTAATTTGTAAAAATTAATAGAAATGATAGGCCTCCAATCGGTATTTATGAAAATCAACTTTTTATCTTTTTCTATAAAACAATCTTCCTTTTTATGATTTTCAATTATAAATCTTTTCAAAAAGCTTCTATTTTTTTCAGGATCAAAATAGATAGCACTTATAGGCTTATTGGGAATCCATTTTTCAATTTTAATCAAATCATCACTAAAATGTAATGTGGGATCTGGATCAACCACTTTTGTAGATCCATTGTTTTGGATCACTAAAATTTTATCCTCCCCCCTAAATTCACCCAATAAATCTCCTCTTTGATCTAAATTTATTCTTTGTATATTACTGTCAAACCATACTTTTCTTGGCGCCAGAGTTGAAACACCTTTTTCTTTTAATTCAATCTTCAAAACAGGATATTTGGTAACAGTATTTCCTCTGGAATTCCTCCCTTTAATTTGAAGATCTGCAAAATCTAAATCCCATCTAATTTTTTTAATATTCCCCGTATTTCTTAGTATGACATTAACAATTTCAGCCTCTCCATTTGGATTCGCACTAAAATATAAAACTTTTGAATCAGGATTTCCTTGAGTTAGATTATATTCTTTATCTCTTGTAATTCCTTTAACTGGATATCTTTTTATAAATGTGGTTCCTTTTCTCCCATCTCTATATATCATGTTATAAATAGTTCTTGTATCATTTTTTTTAAAAACTGCAGCATGCAAAATATTTTTCCTAATGAAAACTTTTGTATCAACTTTAACAATCTTCATGTAACCCTCCTGTGTAAAGGTTATGATATCATCTATATCAGAGCAATCACATATATACTCATCTTTTCTTAGAGATGTTCCAATAAATCCCTCCTTTTTATTTACATAAAGTTTTTGGTTTCTTACAACTACCTTTTTAACATCTACATCATCAAAAATCTTAATTTCAGATCTTCTTTCTCTTTCATCACCATATTCTTTTATTAAATGTTTAAAATATCTGATTGCATATTCAGTTAAATGATTTAAATTATTTTTAACCTCAGCAATATCTACCTCTAGTTTTTCAATTTTTTCTTTGGATTTATCCATATCAAATTTTGAAATTCTCTTAATCTTAATTTCTGTTAATTTAATTAGATCCTCTCTTTCTACGGCTTTCTTTAATATGGAAATATGATTTTTTAAACCTTCATCAATTGTGGAGAGAACTCCCTCCCAAGTCTCTTCATTTTCAATGTTTCTATATATTTTATTGGTTATAAAAATATATTCTAATGAAGAAAAATGCCACTGATTTTCAAGCTCTTCAAGTTGTACCTCCAACTCTTTTTTTAAAAGACTCACTGTGTTTTCAGTAGAAATTTTTAGCATTTCAGAAACTCCAATAAAGACGGGTGTATTATTTGATATCACGCATCCCAATGGAGAAATAGAAATTTCACAATCCGTGAATGCATATAAAGCATCAATGGTTTTATCAGGGGATATTCCGGAAGGAATTTGAATAATTATTTCAGTATTTGAAGATGTATTATCTTCTACTTTTTTTATTTTGATTTTTCCTTTATCATTGGCTTTTAAAATACTTTCAATAAGTGAAGAAGTATTTGATCCATATGGAATTTCAACAATTGAGAGGGTAGTTTTATCTACTTGTCTAATTCTTGCTCTAACTCTTATTTTTCCACCCCTATTCCCATCATTATAATTTTGGACATCAATTATGCCTCCAGTTTGAAAATCTGGAAATAAGTTAAATTTTTTTCCTTCTAAATGTTTTATTGATGCATTTAAAAGCTCATTAAAATTATGAGGCAATATTTTTGTAGATAATCCAACAGCTATACCTTCAGCCCCCTGAGCTAATAACAAAGGAAATTTAACTGGAAGATGAATAGGCTCTTTTTTTCTTCCGTCATAAGACATTTGCCAATCAGTTATTTTTGAATTGTAAACTACTTCTGTTGCAAACTTAGAAAGTCTTGCCTCAATATATCTGGACGCAGCAGCTTTATCACCTGTAAGGATATTACCCCAATTTCCTTGAGTATCTATAAGTAATTCTTTTTGACCAACCTGAATCATTGCATCTGCAATACTTGCATCTCCATGAGGGTGATACTGCATTGTATGACCTACAATATTTGCTACTTTATTGTATCGCCCATCATCTAAGTCTTTCATTGAATGCAAAATTCTTCTCTGGACAGGTTTAAGACCATCAAAAATATCAGGCACAGCTCTTTCTAAAATAACATATGAAGCATAATCCAAGAACCAATCTCGATACATGCCTGTTACCTTGACAAGAGATTCCTCAGATCTTTTATCCTCAGATAAGAACTCTTCTGAAGTCTGAAAGTCATCCATAAAAAATCATCTTTAGTATTTATAAATTATTTTCAATATTTAACTCAATCTTTAAATTCTTTATAATAAACTCTTGTCTTTTTGGAGTATTTTTTCCCATATAAAATTCCAGCAGCTTTTCTGCAGTGATCTCTTTATCAAACATAATTGGTTCTAAACGCATTTGATCTCCAATAAAAAATTTAAATTCACCAGGTGATATTTCACCAAGACCTTTAAAACGAGTGATTTCTGCTTTTCTCCCAAGCTTAGTCAAAGCATCCGCTTTCTCTTTTTCTGAATAACAATAAAAAGTCTCTTTTTTATCTCTAACACGAAACAATGGAGTTTGGAGAATATAAAGGTGTCCATCTTTAATTAATTCAGGAAAAAACTGAATAAAAAAAGTTATTAATAACAATCTAATATGCATTCCATCAACATCTGCATCTGTTGCAATAACAATATTGTTATAGCGCAAATTTTCAATGTTTTCTTCAATATTCAGAGCAGCTTGTAGTAAATTGAACTCTTCATTTTCATAAACAATTTTTTTACTCATTCCATATGTATTTAAAGGTTTGCCTCTTAAACTGAATACAGCCTGAGTGTTGACATTTCTGGATTTAGTAATTGATCCACTTGCGGAATCACCTTCAGTAATGAAAATAGTTGAGTCTAATCTTTGATCCTTATTTAAGTCAGTTAGATGTACTCTGCAATCTCTTAATTTTTTATTGTGAAGACTTGCTTTTTTTGCTCTCTCGCGTGCAATTTTTCTAATACCAGATAATTCTTTTCTTTCCTTTTCTGCTTGAATAATTTTTTCTAAAAGTACCTCAGCTACATTTGGATTCTTATGAAGGAAATTATCAAGTTCGGTCCCCATAAATTCATTAATATAAACACGTACAGATGGCATTTTCCCTCCCATTTCTGTTGAACCAAGTTTAGTTTTAGTTTGCGATTCAAAAATCGGCTCCATTACTTTAATGCTTATAGCAGCAATAATCGACTTTCTTATATCAGAAGAGTCATAGTTTTTACCAAAATGATCCCTTACGGTTTTAACAATTGCTTCTCGAAAAGCTGAATGATGTGTACCTCCCTGGGTTGTATGTTGTCCATTTACAAAAGAATAGTATTGCTCGCTATATTGAGATTTACTATGGGTTAAAGCTACTTCAATATCATTGCCCGATAAATGAATTATAGGGTATCTTATATCCTCTGAATTGGTTTGATCTTCTAATAGGTCTTTGAGCCCATTTTTTGAAGAAAATTTATTACCATTTAAATTAATAACTAGGCCTGGATTAAGATATACGTAATTTTTGACCATCTTTTCAACGTACTCTAACCGAAACTTATAATTTTTAAAAATTTTTTTATCAGGAATAAAATCAACTTCTGTACCACTCTCTTTTTCACTTGTTTCAATCGGATTATCATTAATCAAATTTCCATATTCAAAATAAACAGATTTTAATTTATTATCTCTAGCCGATTTTACATTAAATGATGAGGAAAGAGCATTTACTGCTTTTGTTCCTACCCCATTAAGGCCAACTGCTTTTTTAAAAGCTTTTGTATCATATTTCCCTCCCGTATTCATTTTTGAAACAACTTCAATAACCTTACCTAATGGAATTCCACGTCCGTAGTCCCTAATACTTACCCTATCCTTATCTAACTCAATATCTATTAGTTTACCTTCACCCATGACAAACTCATCTATTGAGTTGTCTATAACTTCTTTAAGTAAAATGTAGATCCCATCATCTGGAGAGGAACCATCTCCTAATTTTCCTATATACATACCAGGACGCATGCGTATATGTTCGCGCCAGTTTAGTGAGCGGATATTTTCTTCTGTGTATAGAGCTTTGGACATGAAATATATATTCGGCTAAAATAAAATTTGGATTTGAAAATTGAAACTGATTTTATTCAAAGAAGTTAACAAATAAGAGTAAATTGTTGAGAAACCAATAATATTGTATTCTTAAGACAGTTTGAAATCAACTGATAAAGAATTATACGTTAAATCTAAAGTAAATTATATCCCCATCATTAACAATGTACTCTTTCCCTTCTATTCTCATTTTCCCAGCCTCTTTCAATTTATTATCTGATTTATACTTTTGATAATCAGAATAGGCAAAAACTTCAGCTCTAATAAAACCTTTTGAAAAGTCAGAATGTATTACACCAGCAGCTTCTTGAGCGTTTGAATTTATTGGGATTGCCCATGCTCTAACCTCATTTTTTCCTACTGTAAAAAAAGTATGTAAAGATAAAAGCTTATAAACAGATGTTATCAGTTTTGCAGAGCCAGGTTCATTCAAACCTAAATCTTCAATAAATAATTGACGCTCCTCATATGTTTCTAGTTCATTTATATCAGCCTCTATTTTGACTCCTAAAAAAATTACTTCTGCTCCTTCTTTCGATGCTGACTTTTGAATCATTTTTACATAATGATTTCCTTTAGTAACATCATTTTCTGAAACATTACAAACGTATAAAACAGGCTTATCTGTAAGTAATTGTAATGGTTTTACAAAATTCATTTTATCTTCTGTACTAAAATCGATACTTCTTACATTCCTTGACCTTTCTAAATCATCAATGATCTTGTTTAAAACATTGTATTCTCTTTGGGCTTCTTTGTCTCCAGAATTTGATGCTCTTTCAATTTTGGAAAGTTTTTTATTAACAGTTTCTAAATCTTTTAATTGAAGTTCTAGTTCAATAGTCTCCTTATCTCTTAGTGGGTTAATCGATCCGTCAACATGAATAATCTCATTGTCATCAAAACATCGAATAACATGAATTATAGCATCTGTTTCACGGATATTAGCTAAAAATTTATTCCCTAACCCCTCTCCTTTATTTGCTCCTTTAACAAGTCCGGCAATATCAACAATTTCAATTGATGTTGGTGTTACTTTTTTTGGGTCAACAAGTTTTTCTAAGAAATTTAATCTTCTATCCGGAACATTAATTTTACCTAAATTTGGTTCGATGGTACAAAACGGGAAATTTGCACTCTGTGCCTTTGTATTTGATAAACAATTAAAAAGAGTTGATTTCCCTACATTTGGAAGCCCTATTATTCCTGCTTTCATTTTTTATTGACTTCCTTTATTCTTTATGCATTAATTTTTGCTTATCAAGTAATTCCTTTTCAGTTTCAACATTATTCTCATCAGGAACACAACAGTCAACAGGACAAACAGCGGCACATTGAGGTTCTTCATGAAATCCTTTACACTCCGTGCATTTATCAGTTACAATAAAATAAAATTCATCAGATACTGGAATTTGTGACTTGGAAGCATCAACTTTTTTACCATTTGTAAGCAGCACATCTCCAGTTAGATCAGTACCATCACTATATTTCCATTCGTCAGCACCTTCATAAATTGCGTTATTTGGACATTCGGGCTCACATGCTCCACAGTTTATGCATTCATCGGTTATTTTAATTGCCATAGATAAACTTTTTTTTATCTTTTTCCCTGCAAATTTAGCACTAAATTTTTTTGATTAAAAATGAGAACAGAAATAGAACATACTATTATAAAAAAAAGTCTTGAAAATTTAGGTGAATTTTTTAGAAATATAAATTCGCACAATTTAGAATATTCTAATTTTTTTGATTCAATTAAACTCGCTGAAAAAGAAAATAATTGGTTCACACGATTTAATATTTTAAATTCATTTAAGATATGGGGAGAAAGTCTTACAAAACAAAACATTGATACTTGGTTGAAGAAATATTCAGTTATTAATTTCAATCCTAAAAGAATATTAATAATTATGCCTGGCAATATTCCGCTTGTTGGCTTGCATGATTTAATTTCTGTTATAATTACTGGAAATCATCCTGTAATCAAATTATCTTCAAAAGATTCAATTTTAATTCCTTTTATAGTTAGTCTTGAGAGTTATATTAATAAAAGCACAAGTTTTGTCTCTGGAAAAATCAAAGAAGAAAAATTTCATGCAGTTATAGCCACAGGAAGTAATAATTCTGCTAGATATTTTAATTATTATTTCTCTAATTACCCCTCCATAATTAGAAATAACAGAACAAGTGTAGCTATAATTAATGGAGATGAAACAAAAAAGGATCTTGATAATTTGTCGGATGATCTTTTGTTATATTATGGCTTAGGATGCAGGAATGTTTCAAAGATATTTATCCCTTATGGATATGATATATCTAAAATAATGAAATCACTCAAACATTGGTCAAATGTCATGAATTTAGAAAAGTATTCTAATAACTATAAGAGAAATAAAGCTTTGCTGTCTATTAACAAAAATAAATTCTTAGATAATGGTTTCTTTATATTAGAATATAATCAAAAGCTTTACTCTCCCATAGCATCTGTATATTATGAATTCTACCATGACAAGGACAAACTTTTAGATAAGATTAAAACTAATATGAGTAAAATTCAATGTGTTGTTTCTAATGAGTTTTCTGACATTAGTATTCCCTTTGGATCGACTCAAACACCTATGTTATGGGATTATGCGGATGAAATTGATACAATAGATTTTTTAAATAAATTATAGCCTATTGAATTTTCACCATTGTTGAAAATTATATAAAAAATATACCTGTTTGATGATGAAAAATAAATAAATACTATAATATTTGCACTTTCAAATTGTATGAAGAAGCATAATTTTAGCGCTGGACCCTCTATTTTGCCTAAAGAAGTCTTTGATGGCTCTTCAAATGCTTTACTTGAATATCAAGAGACGGGATTATCTATAATTGAAATGTCACACAGATCCAAAGAGGTTGGATTGATTATTGAAGAAGCAAAATCTCTAGTGATTGAATTATTAAAACTCAATGAGAATGAATATGATGTTCTTTTTTTACAAGGTGGAGCAAGCTTACAATTTTCAATGGTCGCTTACAATCTACTACATACAAAAGCAGGATATTTAAATACCGGAAGTTGGTCTGAAAAAGCAATCAAAGAAGCTAAACTCTTTGGAGAAGTCATTGAATTAAGTTCTTCTAAAAGCAATGAATATCGAAATATTCCAAAAGATTTTAATATCCCAGATGATATTGACTACCTTCATATGACATCTAATAACACAATTTACGGCACACAGTATCATTCAGTTCCAAAAACTGATGCTCCAATAGTTGTTGATTCAAGCTCAGATATTTTCTCTAGAGTATTTGATTATTCTTTTTATGACCTAATCTATGCGGGAGCACAAAAGAATATTGGCCCGGCAGGAGTTACATTAGTTGTTGTTAAAAAAGATATATTAGGAAAAGTTTCAAGAGAAATTCCCTCAATGTTAAATTATAATGTTCATATCGATAAGAAAAGTTTATTTAACACCCCCCCTGTTTTTGCTATTTACGCAACTCTTTTAAATTTGAGATGGATTAAAAAACAAACAATTGAGTTTATCGATCAAACTAATCATAAGAAGGCTAAAATGCTTTATGATGAGATTGATAATAATTCACTATTTAATGGATTTGCAGATGTTCAGGACAGGAGTATAATGAATGTGACTTTTGATCTTGTTGATAATAGTTTATCTAGTACTTTTGATACTTTGATAGAAAAATCAAAAATTAGCGGAGTTAAAGGTCACCGATCAATAGGAGGATATAGAGCTTCTATGTATAATGCTTTACCGATTGAAAGCGTTCAGACCCTTATTAACTGTATGATTCAACTTAAGGATAAATTTAAATAATAATGCAATGAAAGTTTTAGCTAATGATGGTATCTCTTCAACAGGAGTCAAAATACTTGAAGCTGCCGGCTTTGAAGTTAGTACTGAAAACATAAATCAAGATAATTTAATTGATCATTTGAATAATAATAATACTGAGGTGCTTCTTGTAAGAAGTGCCACTGTTGTAAGAAAAAATCTTATTGATTCTTGCCCTAGCATTAAGATCATAGGAAGAGGAGGTGTTGGGATGGATAATATCGATGTTGAATATGCAAAATCAAAGGGAATTAAAGTTATTAATACGCCTTCCGCCTCATCAATTTCAGTTGCTGAATTAGTTTTTTCACATATTTTCACTGGAATTAGATTTCTTTATGATTCAAATCGAAATATGCCTCTTCAGGGTGAAACAAATTTTAAAGATCTCAAAAAATTCTATTCGAAAGGAATTGAAATTAGAGGGAAAACTATAGGAATTATTGGTTTTGGAAGAATTGGACAAGAAGTTGCTAAAATCGCCATAGGCCTTGGCATGAAAATATTAGCCTTTGATAATTATGTAAATGAAGCTATGATTTCATTCTCTCTGTATGATGGGCAGATTATTGAAAAAAAAATTATAACTACCGATTTTAATAACCTTTTATCTGAATCTGACTTTATCACTCTTCACGTTCCCTCTCAAAAAAAACATTTAATTAACAAAAGTCATTTTGATTTAATGAAAAACACCTGTGGTTTTATTAATTGTGCAAGAGGTGGTGTTGTGAATGAAATAGATTTGATTGAGGCCTTAGATAAAAATCAGATTTCTTTTGCTGGTTTAGATACGTTTGAAAATGAACCTAAACCATCCGTTAAACTTTTAATGCATCCTAACATTTCTCTTTCTCCTCACATAGGCGCTGCTACCTCTGAGGCTCAAGAAAGGATAGGTAAAGAGCTTGCTGATCAAATCATTTCTATTTACAAAATATAATAATATGTTTGATAAATTAAAGAAAAGGTGGGCGATTGATTCTAATTTTCAACTGTTAATAATTTTCATTGTTTTTGGCATAACTGGAAGTTTATCTGTTGTTGTTACTACTCCAATTTTAGATTTTTTTGATTTCAAAAAACAAAATTT
>MDTE01104120.1_pt1 | contig 19443 bp, 16 predicted proteins | sample 811231 | NCBI WGS metagenome assembly MDTE01 (sample SAMN05326651, study PRJNA326480) | marine metagenome | isolation source: seawater | place: Indian Ocean: Red Sea | collected 2010 | reverse complement strand
TTACCTAAAGAATTAATTTTATCTTTTTGAGTTTTGCTTTGTTTTAAAAAATTTAAAATTTCCTTAATTGCATAATTTAATGAATATTCAGTATTAAAATTAAGTATTTTGCCCACTTTATCAAAATTTACTCTGTAATTCCTTCTATCAACTCCTCCTTTTACATATTTGATATTATCAATAGGGAGAATTTTCACTATTTCAGTAATTATATCTTTTTTTGTAAAATTATTCTTATTGCTACCAGCATTAAAAATTTGAAAATTAGTTTTATTTTTTTTTGTATTAAGTACAGTTAGTATAAGTCTGGCAAAATCCTTTACATGACAATATGGTCTCCATGTGTCACTATCATATACTTCTAAATTTGAATTATTAAATATGTCTTTGGTAAAGTGATTTACAGTTAAATCAAACCTCATCCTATGGGAAAGACCGAAGGCTGTAGCGAATCTTAGTATGACGGGGCTAAAACTAACTTTATTTTTTAACGTCATAATATATTTTTCAATTTCAACTTTGTGTTCAGCGTAAGAAGACAAAGGTTTAAGAGGTGAGTTTTCATCAGCAATCCTATCAAAATGCATTAAACCATAATTTGAACAAGTAGAAACAAAAATAACTTTATCTAAATTTTTAAAATTATTGCATTCTGAAATAAAATTCTTAACACCTTGTAAATTTATTTCTGTTGATTCTTTAGGATAGATTTTTGTAATCGGATCTCCGACCAATCCTGCAAGCAAAACAATATCTTTAACTTTTGATAATAGTGGAAGATATTCATTTTTTTTTCTTATATCCCCTTTAATAAATTGAAAATTTTTTTTACTTAAAAATTTTTTTATACACTCATTTTGCTCATAAATTAAAGAATCGAAACATATTACATCATAATTTTTTTTAATTAATTCTTCGATTAAAATCGTCCCAATATAACCTGCCCCTCCCATTAATAAAATTTTATTTTTCATTATTTTTTTGAATAAATTTTTTTATCCTTTGCTTTCTTATTTAAATTAATCCTTGCATAATTAAAGTGTCTTACTAAATTAAATAAACCGAAAATTATGTAAGTAAAAAATAAAATTAAAATAAAAGTTTTAAAAAAAAATTCTTTATGTATTAAAAATGGTAGCAGCAGTATAGAAAAGTTTATTATATCATTTATAGCATTTCCAAAACTGCTCATCACATGATGTTTTATATATGGTTTGATATTAGTTTTATTCTCAGAATTCGACCATCTTACTAGTGAAGAATATTTATCCATAATACAACTTCCATAAATTGCAAATATAGATGCTACTATACCCATGAAAAAAAAATATTCATTTGCAAAAATCTTGTAGCTAAAATAACCAATCGAAAGAACTAATATAGATTCATAAAATATATCAAGAGAGGCATCTATAAATCTCCCATAGAAGGAAGTATTATTTGTAACTCTCGCAATATTTCCATCACAAAAGTCTAAAACTCTAAAAACAAAATATAAAACAATTCCAAAATAAAAATAAATAACATCACCAATTAAAATTAAAATTATTGAAGTTAATGCAATAAAAAAATTAAGTGCTGTTATTGAGTTAGGTTTAATTTTTAAAATAAAAAAAATAGGTGAGACCCAATACGATGTTATTGCCATAATATAACACAAGAGTGGTTCATTTTTAAATTTATATACTCTAGAATTTCTTATAGAAAATTTTTTTTTCAAATTTAAATAGTTTTTAAACATTTTTTGAATTTTTAGAAATTTAACTTAATATTATTTAAAAAATTTTTACGGTTTTTTTTTTTTTATTATGCTGAGTTCTTCCTGTAGCTCGTCATATTCTTTCATTCTATCTTTCATAAATCTTAGAGTTATTTTTGTTTTTTCTGCAATTCCTTTGGGTGTTAAGATATATAAATAATTAGATTTTTTTGGATTTTTTTTAAAATTATTTATTTTAATTAATCCCTTTTGCCTGAGAGATTCCAAGCAGTAATTTACCTTACCCAAACTAACACCCAATTGGGTTGACAAATCTCTTTGTGATAAATTTGCGTTTTTGTGGATTTTTCGCAAAATATCGAAATGTTCTCTTTTAATATTTTTCATATTTACCATTATAATGTTCAATATTTGAACTGCAAATATTTTTTTTAATAAATTGTTCAATTTTTGAACATATTTTGTTATAATTTAAGTCATTTATAATTTTTAAGAGTTTTAATGAAATCATTTTTTATAAGATTGAATAGACTTCTAACTATAACAAATAAAACAAAAGTAGATTTAATCCCATTAGTTTTTATATTCCTATTTTCAGGATTTTTGGATATTATAGGATTAGGTTTACTATACCCATTAGCTAAAATAGTTATCGATCCAAATTATTCTCTACAAATTAATTACCTGCAAGGATTTTTCTCTGGGTTCGAAGATTATAGCTATAAAAATTATTTATTATTTTTTTCAATTACTCTGGTTATAATTTTTTTTCTTAGAACTGCAATGTCTATAATTACCCGTTTGGTAATAATGAAATTTGCTTACAAACAATATGCAAATCTGCAAGTTAGATTATTAAAATGTTATCAGGATATGAAATATATTGATTTTTTGAATCAACAAAGTACAGTTTACATCCGCAATATTAAAGATCTAGCTAAATATTGTATAGATTCCTTAGAAGCTTGTTTAAGAGTGATTTCTGAATCTGTGGTTTTTTTAATAATCATTTTATATTTAATCTTTTTTAATCCTAAAATTTTATTAATTTTAGGATCAATTATATTTATTATTTCCTATATATTTGTTTTTCTTTTGAAACCCATAAGTTATGTATATGGAAAAAGAATTGCTGAAGCTTATAAAAGTATTTATCAAACTATAGATGAATCTATTAAAGGTTTAAAAGAAATTAGAATTATTTCAAAAGAAAAATTTTTTCTAAACGAATTAGATGTTGCTGCCACAAAAGTATATAAAAATACTCTTAAAGAATCTGTAATCAACTTTTCACCTCGATATATTTTAGAATTAACAATTATTATTTTTATAATAGGATTAATATTTTTTAGTCTTGGTAATAGTGGAGAAAAAAGTACGCTGCTATCAACTATAAGTGTTTTTGCTGTTGCTGGCGCGAGGCTTCTACCAAGCTCGAGTACTATTGTAAATAATATGACAATATTAAATATGTCTGATTATGCTATAGAAGTTATATATGCAGATTTAAAAAAATCAAAACAATACAAAGAAAATAATTTATTATCTTTTAAAGAAAATAAAAATTTTAATGAAATAAATTTTAATAATATTAGTTTTAAATATCCAAATAGTGAAAATTATATTTTAAAAAACTGCCAAATATCAATAAAAAAAGGTGATTGTATTGGTATTATGGGTGCTTCCGGTTCTGGCAAAACTACTTTGATAAATATTTTTCTTGGTCTTTTAGAGCCGACCAGTGGTGAAATTTATTTAGATAGCTTAAAAAAAAAATCAGATCATAATGCTTTATCATCTTTTTCTTCTTACATGCCGCAAGATTGTTTTATTTTAGAAAACTCAATTAAAGCAAATATTTGTTTGGAAGATAATGAATCTAAAATAGATAATAAGAGAATAAATGAAGCGTTAAAATTTTCATATTTAGAAAAATTTGTATCTAATTTGCCAAATAAAAGTGAAACCCTTATTGGAGAAAATGGTGTTCGAATATCCGGTGGTGAGGCACAGCGATTAGTAATGGCTAGGATTTATTACCACAATAGAGAAATTTTAATCATGGATGAAGCCACTAATGCTTTGGACAAAAAAAGTGAAGATATAATTATACAAAATTTAGAAAAACTAAAGGGAAAAAAAACAATAATAGTTGTAACTCACGAAAAAAAAATCTTACAAAGTTTTGATAAAGTTTATTTGTTAAGTGATGGGAAACTACATGTTGAAAAAAATCACTAACTTTAGTTTAGACAAAAATCAAGACTCACAAAAAAATTGTTTATATTTAAAAAATTTTATCGATAATCTAGTTGAACAAGACTTAAAGCTAGTTTTTGAAAAGCAATCAAATATCTTAGATCTTCCCAGTAAAATTACAAATAAAAAGCTTAAAATAAGCATTTTTAACAAATTTGATTTTGAAAGTGGAAAATTTAGCCTGAACAACAAATTTTTTAATATTTTAAGAGGATATCTAATAAATATTTTTTTAATTTTTTATGTTTTAATTTTTAGAAAAAAAAAAGAAAAATTTGAGGAAGGTGATATAATTCTTGAAGAAGTTTATAAACATGAAGAATTATATAGATTTAAATCTTTACTTTCTAAATTTGAAAAATCTTTTTTTATTAAAAAAAATAATTTTCAAACTTTTAAGAAAATAATACCTAATTCAAAACCTATAAGTTTTATCTTTAAAGCAATAAATCAAGAATTTTTACATAAAAAAATATTTTCTCTTATTAAATTTACTAATTTTTTATTTGCTTTAAGTTTAAAAAAAAAATTCAATTATATTTATTTTTCTAATATCATTCTTTTTTCGACTTTAAAATCAGAGTCAATTTTTTATAATTATAGATCAAAGTTTAAAATCATTGATAGATTTTATTATACATGCCCAATTAAAAATTATATTTTTAAAAAATATAATGGCAAATTAAATGTCTGTACACAAATACACCTGCCGGAATCTTCGATAAGCTTTTACACTGACACAGATATACTCTTTACTTTAGGTAATGAAAAATTTTCCAAAGAAAAATTATTGGATTTGGGTGGTGATATTACTGATATATTTCCTGTTGGTTCATTGAAAATGGAAAGCCTTTTATTAAATAATAAAAAAATAATTAACACCGAAAATTAGAAAAGCGATATTTTAATAATAGGAATTAATATACATAAATGGATCCATACTTCCAATTTAATTAAAAAAAATTATTATAATTTCATAGAATGGATTAAGAAAATATCTGAAAATTTTCCAAACTTAAAAATTGTTTATAAACATCACGCTAACAATATAAAAGATATATATGAGGAAAAATTATTAAAAAATTCAAACATTAAAATAATAAAAGGAGAAAGTAATATTTTGCTAGATCATCATGCGGGAAGTTACTATTATTTAAATAGTAGTAAAATTGTTTTTTCATTTGGTTCATCTATGATTTTGGAAGCAAGAGGTTTAAATAAAAATGCTTACTTTATAGATCCAAAATTTGAAAATTCTAGTTTTTTCCATAAACTTGAACATTTAAAAGATATCAGAATTAATAATTTTGATAATCTTGAAAGTATTATTAAAAAACAAGTAATTAATGATGAAAAATCAAACGATATTTTTTGTATTCCTAGTAATAATACAAGCGAAAAAATTTTTAACTTTTTAAATAATTTTAATTTATAAACTTTTTTTTAATTTCAATTAAATTTTTAGGTCTTGGTAAATTTTTGGGAAAAGAATTTTGTATTCTAACTTCCATAAAACTTGGGCCTTTTTCATTTATGAAAGATTTAATTTTTTTTTCTAAATTGCTTTTTTTATTAATAAAATAGTAATTTTTATATCTAAATGCCTTTACTATATTCTTTAATGATATATTTTTTAAAAAAGTTTTTTGTCCTCCTACAGATTCATGTGAATTATTATTTAAAAGTATATGTTTAAAATTTTTATTTCCAAAAAGTCCTGCAGAAAACAAAGATCCTAAATGCATTAAAAGAGATCCATCACCATCTAAACAAATCACTTTTGATTTTGAGTGTAATGAAGTAGAAAGAGCAACTAAAGAAGCATGTCCCATGCCTCCTACCATATAAAAATCTTTACCTTTATTTAAATTTTTAAATTCTGTTCTTATTCTTAGCAGCTCTCTTGAATTATAACCTGTTGAAGAAATTATTTTAGTATTTTTGCTTATATTATTGATGAGTAATTTTAAAAATGTATGTCTAATAACTTCATCATTATTTTTAATTATTTTTTTTTGATTTTTTTTATCTAAAAAAGTATTGGGTGGTACTAGACAAGCTACTGGTTGTCCCTTTTTTTTTGCATAGTGTATAATTTTTTTTAATTCCCTAAAATTGCTCTCCTTTTTAAGTATGCAATATTTAATATTCATTGCGTTTAGTATTTTGGTAGTTATTTTGCCTTTAACTTGATGTTGCGGCTCATCCTTTATTTTTGGATAGCCTCTCCATCCAATAACTAATAACAATGGTATAGAATAAACTTTTTTATGAGCTATAGATATTAAGGGATTCATTGCATTGCTCAGTCCAGAATTTTGAAGATAAATTAGTGGTATTTTTTTTGTAGAAAGATTATAACCTATAGCCATTGCCACAGCACTACCTTCATTAACAGCAGTATAATGATTTTTTTTGTCTTCTATAAAATTAGTAAAATTTTTTAATGTACTATCGGGAACTCCTGTAAAAAAATTTATATTATTTTTACTTAAAAATTTGATTAAATTTTCGGGATTTACCATAATTTTATATTAAAGTTAAAATATCTTTTATTGAAGTTATTTTATCTTCCATTTCATAAGTTCTTTTATTTTTAAGTATAATTTTAGCTGCAGTTTCCATAGACTTGTAGGAAGCTCTTAAAAGATGATTCGCATATATAACTATCTTAAATCCATTTTTAATTAATTCTATTTCTCTTGTTTTGGAATAGGTCGAAGGAACAGCAACTAAAGGTTTGTAAAATTTGCTTTTTGAAAATTTTTTTGAAAATTTAAAAATTGATTGAGGATTTAAATCTTTGCTATGTATTAAAATTGCATCTGCACCTGCTTTGGAATATGCATTTGCTCTTTTTAGCGCATCGGCTATTGATTTGCCAAGTATTAAACTTTCTATTCTTGCTATTATTAAAAAATCATCTGAAATTTTAGATTTATTTGCTACTTTAATTTTTTCAGAAAAATTTTTTATACTATCCTGTTTTGCTTTTGACTGATCTTTAAACAAAGAATTTTTTTTAAATCCAATTTTATCCTCCAATACTATAGCTGAAACACCTGTTCTTTCTAAAGATTTAACTAAATAGGGTAAGTGTTCAATTCTTCCGCCATTATCTCCATCAAATATGATTGGTTTAGTTGTGACATCCATAATTTCATTTAAACCTAAAATTCTAGATGTATAATCTACTGACTGAGTATCTGGTTTACCTCGCAAAGTTGAATCAGTCAAACTTGAAGACCACATTCCATCAAATTCATAAAATTTGTTTTTTTGAGTTAAGCTTAAATTTTCAATTATTAATCCAGCTAGTGGACTATGAGCTTCTAAAATTCTAACAATTTCTTTTGATTCCATTAATCTTTTTAATCTTAATTTTCTTGTATCGGGTGTAATTCCGCTTTTAATTATTTCTTTTTTTATTAATGAAGAAGAAATTCCTTTAGTATATTTTGGCTCAACTAATTTACCTCCCCAATCTCTTAAAGTTTTTACTACTCTTGCTCTAATTTTTTTTTGTATTCCTCTTTTCCAATCGTCGCCGTGCACTACATAGTCTGGTTTTAATTTTTTTAGATTTGGAACATAATCTAACGAGTTTTGAGCAATAACGTTTTTAACGTATTTTAAATTTTTAACAATAATTACTCTATTATTAAAATTTAAATATGGAAATTTTTTATAAGTCGCAATAGCAGTATCTGTTAATAAGCCGACTGTTACATCTCCAAAACTATTTGCTGTTTTCAAAATATTGATATGACCAGAATGAAGAATATCTGCTGCCAAACCAACATATACTTTTTTTCTATTCTTTTTCATGTTCAATAATTGAACATAAACTTATGACATGTATGGATATTATTGCAAGCTTTATTTTAAACTTAGAAGTATTCTTTTTACTGCAATTATATCGGTGGAAATTGGATTATTTTTTAATCTTTTCATATTAACACCTGACAAAATTTTATTTAGATCTTTATCAATATTAACTCCAAGAGTTTCTAGCCTTTTGTTTAAACCTGCTTTTTTTTTTATATTTTTCAAAAATGAAGAGAATTCCTTAAAATTTTTTGAATTAGTAAGTTTAAATAGACTCTCAAATCTATTTTTTAAATCAAAACTACTACTAACTTTATTTAAATTTTCATAATTAAAACTTAAGAACTCATTTAAAGTAAGTGAAACTGCATGTCCGTGAGGAATGCCATATAAAGATGTAAATGGGTATGAAACAGCATGTGGAGCAGTAGTTTTAGTAATGTCTATAGCCTTTCCAGATAAATTTGCCGCGATACCCATAAAAAAAGAATTGTTTTTATTAGGACTAATTAAATAAGAATCGAAATATTTAAATATTATCTTTAATGATTCTTCTGCATACATTCTGCTAGTTTTATTTGATCTTAATGAGATTATAGACTCGATTGATTGTGATAGAGCATCGAAACCTGCGCTAGCTTTTATCTTAGAGCTTAATTTTAAAAAAAATTCGGGAATTATAAAAAAATAATTTGGTTTTAATAAACTATTCTCAACAGAATATTTAATTCCATCAATATATATTACCGAATTACTTGTTACTTCTGCTCCAGATCCAGCAGTAGTTGGGAGGGCAACAATTGGGCATAACTTTTTTTTAAAATTATAATAATTATTAAGAATTTGAAATCTTAAATTTTGTTTATCATAAAATACATTAGCAAGCTTAGCATAATCTAAAACAGCTCCTCCTCCAACAGCTAAGATTAAATCAGGTTTGAAATTTTTTAATTTTAATATAATTTTCTCTAATTCATTAATGTCTGGTATAAAACTTTTTTTAAAGAAAAAGTCTACTTCTTTATTTAATAAAACATTTTTTAAAATCAAATTTGCTTTGGATTTATAGTATGAATTGTATCCTGTAATGACAATTATTTTTTTAAATTTTTTATTTTTTAATAATTTTTTTATATCATTTAAATTATTTCTAGTTAAATGTTTCATTTATTAAGTCCTGCATTATTTCATAATTATATTTTAAATCTGACCGAGATGTTAAATATCTTGATTTGTAATTTTTATAAATTTTTCTTTTAATTTTAAAAAGTTTTTTTATGTCTTTTGATTTAACTTGACTATTTATATTAATTGGTTTTACTCCTAGTTCTTCACCAAAATACTTTTGTTTAACCATAAATCTTTTATTTTGAAATAATTCATCAGAATAAATCATAACAGCTGGAACTTTGTGTAATACTGCATAGGCTAATCCTTGTGAATCTCTAGAAATAATTGCTTTTGCTCTGAATGAGGCTTTTGATAATTCTTCATTTAAAATTTCCCTTCCTCCATAATACTTTGGAAACTGTTTATGTTTTACTTTTGGATGTGGAGCAATTTTAATTTTGAGTTTTGTAATTTTTTCAATTAAATCAAAAAATTTTATTAAAGATGGATACCAATTTTTTGATGTATAAAAATCTGACAAGGGATCGTGGGTAAAAATATTATCGCCGCTTGATCTTGGTCCTGGGGCTTCTAAGTATAAAATACAATCTCTTTTTGTATTTTTTTTACTTTTTGAGGCTATTAGATAATTAGAATAATCATATGCATGCCCATTAATAACTTTGACCTTTTTTTCCCCGTAGACAAAATTTCTAGATCCGCTTTTTATAACATGCGTAGGATAAAGATCATAAATTTTTGCTAGAAATGAAAATATTTTTTGATTTAAAAAAATAGTTAATTTTTTAGGCCTAAGTATAGCTCTTTTTAATCTATTTATAAAAAAATTATCAATTTGTTTTACGGTAAGTCCTTCATCAAGTTCAGGATGTTGCCCTGACCCAAAAGTAAAAGAATTGATTTTACTTTTTTTCAATTCCTTCAAAATAAGGAATGATATAAAACTTTCACAACCCAGAAATGGAAATAGTGTCACTTTATAATTTTTTTCAAGCAATTGATGAAAAGACTTTTTCCAGCTAGAAAAGTCTTTAAAAGAGTATATTTTTTTACTTTTCATAGGATTTAAGTATGCTTTTTTTACCCAAGGGTAAATCAGGTCTATTAATTCATGAACAATTATTTTTGTTTTAAATTTTTTTTCTAAATATGAAAACTCAAATCTTGACCAATCAAATTTTCTGAACTTATATGGAGTAATAAATACTAGTAAATTTTTTCTCATCTGTTGACTAGTTTATAGACTTCATAAATAGAGGATTTTTACTTAAAACTTTATCTGAATAATATTTTTGTCGTATTTTTCTTTTTCCCTCTTTTAATTGTGCATAAGTTACATAAAAAATCATTCTGGACTTTTTGCTATTATTTTTTTTTGATGAATGACATACTCTCCAATCAAAAAATAATACGTCCCCTGGATTCTGTTCTATTGATTGAAATTTAAAAGATTTTATATATTTCTTTTTTACTTTTGGGGTTAAATAATCTAATTTTGAGTTAATTTTTTTCCAACTATTGCCTAAATATTTTTTTGTACTGTGCAAATCTGCTAAACGAAGGCATCCATTATCTTTGTTAGTTTTTTCTAAGGGTATTACTACATTTAAAAAATTATTAGAATATTCTTGCCAACCTTTTCTAATCTTTTTTTTTTTATCTATCCAAGTAAAATGTCCATCAATGTGTGGTTCAAAACCTTCTCCACCAGGAAGTTTAAGATTTAACTTATCTTTAAATAAAATAAATTTATCTTTCATTAAACTTCGAATGATTAACATTAATCTTTTTTCATTTAATAATTTATAAACAGATTTAGAGTCTTCCGTTATTCTTTCTATTCTTCTGATTATTTTACTTTTTTTTTGATTCTCATAATAAATATGATTTTTATTAAATTTTTCTTTTTTTGCTAAAAAATAAATTTCTTTTTTTATATTCTTTAATTTTTTAGTTTTAAAAAAATTTCTAATAATAAAAAATCCTTTTTCTTTAAATTCATCTAAATGTTTATTTGTTAAATATTTTGACATTAGCTTTTTTCTTTTATTTTCCAATTTACTTTACGATCCATTGTAAAACTTCCATAAACAAATATTCTATTTTTGGTTTTTGAAAGAAATTTTCTAACACCATGATATGAATTTGGAGAAGAAAGAAAGAAAAATAGTTGGCCAGATTTTGGAGAAAAAAATTTTTTTTCTATTACTGATTTTGGGTTGGGAAATCTTTGTAAATTCTTAGTTTTTTTTTTTACATCGAATACTTGAAACTGTCCACCATCTTTTTTACTAATTGTATTAAGGTAAATTAAAAATGATATAATTCTAGTATCTCTATCTCTGTGCACAGTTCTAAAGTATCCCTTTTTTGACTTTGAAAAGTCCATATCTAAAAAAATATTAGGAGTAATAAAATTTGATATAAATCCACTTCTTCTTAAAATTTTAAAAATATTAAAACTCTGCTCACTATAGTTATTTTTAGAAAAATTATAATTTTTTATTTCATTATACCATAAATATTCTTCATTTCTTTTATTCAAAAGATTATTCATATATAAAAAAGTTTTTTTGTTGTTCAATTTTTTGAATAAAGAGAAAAGATATGGCGAATTTTTTAAATATTTTTTAAAATTATCTGAACCTTTGTTTACTCTAAATCTTCCATTCATTACCAAATCATCAAAATCAGAAAATTTATCTATCTCCATGCAAAGCTTTCTGCAACTTTTTTTATCTATAAAATGATCAACCTTTGCTATTGGATACGGAGCTTTAATTTTATTAGCGTTGTAAAAATTTAAATTTTTTATCATATAAAATTTTTTCTTTTAGTTTATTAAAATCCTCTATGTTATCAATATCAAAACCAGATTCATGATTTAGATCAGTTGTTATTGGATGTGGTGAATTGCATAACCTATTATCATATTTTAAATAAACATTTCTAGAAGCCATAAACACAGCGCTATTAGCATAATATAATTCATTTAAATCTTGAGTTCTTGGCCACTTTCTATTTTTAATGTTGTGAGATATCCATTTTTTTTTTCTTTTTGAAAATAAAAATTTTTGTATTTTGTCTGCACTAAATGCACTTAAAATTTTTTTTGATTTTCTTAGTCGAAAAAAATATTTAATAAAATTAAAATAATCATACTGATCGAATAATGGGCTTGTAACATGCGTCCAAAGTATATACTTCTCTGAACAAATTTTTGGGACTTCTTTTATCAATTCATCTACAGAGTCATCCGTTGACAACTTGGCATTTCTTTCGTGTAGTTTTATCCAGCTATATCGTTTAACAAAACTCTTTATTTTTTTACAATTAGTTGAAACAATAATTTCTAATTTTTTGAAATCAAAATTTTTCTTTTTTTTTATTATATTTCTTAACTTTTCTAACTGAATTAATTTTAATTCAGTTAATCCAAATTTAAGATTAGGCAAATTTCTAAAATTTTTATTTTTTATTCTTTTGCTACCACTTCTTATCGGAATAAAAATACTAATCATTTAACCAGGGATTTAATTGTTCTAAATTTAAAAAACTTTTAGTAAGACTAAATAGTTTTAAACCTTTAGATTTTAATATTTCCACACTTTGTTGCGTTTCCTTCATTACTATTCTTCCTTTAATTTCTTCGGGGTTACCATCAAAGAAAGCTAGGTGCATTCTGTTTATCTTCATTTTTAATAAAGCCATTCCTGCAAGCAAAACTGGATTAACAGCTACGCTCGTTGAAACTGCAATTTTACCGTTTTTTATTAAATTTGGCTTATTGGAAATGAAATCTTTTTCAGCAATAATCCCACTCAGATTTATTTTTTCTAAAATTTTTTTATTTTTTGCTAGATTTATTTTTTTTATTTCACTACCACTTAAAATTAGTATTAAGGGGTTTTTAATTTTAATTTCTAAGTTTAAAAAATTAAATAAAGCATTGCTTCCACTCAAAATTATTGGAGATTTTTTATTTATATGCTTAAAAAAATATTCTCCATAATCAGACAGACTTGGCGCTCCACCAATAATAGTAGGATAATTATTTTGTAATTTATTTTTAGAAAATATTTTTTCTAAATTTGAAAATTTGATACTGTTAATGTTTGTTATTTTGTTTGATATCGCTTTAACCGCAGTTCCAGGATCAAGTCTTCTTTTTTGCATCAAGTCCATCATTTCACTTTGTGGAAAACCATTTTTTGCAGCAAAGGCATAGGCAAAAGAACTCCCCCATCCCATATTGATTTTCATTTTTTCAAAAGTTTCTAAAAGGTTATTTAATTCAAACCCTGAAATTTCTTTATTTTTAATTTGATCGTTAGCTAATAATAATTCTGTTTCTGCATTTCCTGCCCCTCTACCCATTCCTTTAAAAGTAGAATCAACAACTTCACAACCAGAATTAGCAGCAATAATAGAATTAGCTAATGCTAGACCGCAATTATTATGAAAGTGACAACCAAACTTTAAATTTTTATTTTTATATTTTTTAACTTTTTCTAAAAAAATTTTAATATCTTGAGGCATTAATGCCCCATAACTATCAACAAATGAAATTGTATAAATTTTTTTGTTTAAGTTTTTTATAGCCTTTTTTATAAAATTTTCATCTTTTATCCATTTGCTTAAATACATAATATTTACATTGAACTCTAATTTTTTGTATTTTTTTATTATTGGACTAACTAATGAGATAAACTTTTTTAAATCTTTTGGAGCTATGGCAAATCTTAATCCATCAATTTTTTTATGTTTATCATAAATCAAATTGTCTAGATCCTTGGAACTGTGAATTTCTTTAAAATTAATCATTACGTAAATTTTTTGATTTTTTCTAAGAACCGATCTCGCGTTTGATAGTATTGATTCTCCTAAGTGGTAGAAAGGACCATTGTTGTCTTTCTTATTTGATAAATAACCAAGTTCAACTATAGAAATGGGTAGGTTAGATAAAGTTTTTAAATAATTATCTACAATTTTTTTTGGAAAATTCCAATCTGTATAGTATCCCCCATCTCTAAAGGTGCAATCTAAGATTTCCATATTTATTAATGTTCAATTATTGAACAGATTAACCTTTATTTGGAGTCATGTAAAGATATGTTATGTGTGTATTTTTTATTTACTTTTCTAATTTATTTTTATAACATTTTTATCTTTGTCATATTATTTAAGAATTAAATGAAAACCAAAAGCAGCCTTATTACTTATAACGACCCTCTGATTTACAGAAAAAAAAAGCAGATAGATGAGACGGTATCAATAAGTGCTAAAGGATTTCCATTACCTTCGGTTGTTGAGATTAGTGAATCAGGTATGTGTAATAGAAAATGTGTATTTTGCCCAAGAAGCGATCCCAATTATAACCATGTAAATGAATTCATTTCGCCGAAATTAATAGAAAAAATTACATTAGAACTGAAATCATTAAATTATAAAAATCTAATTTTGTTTTCAGGTTTTGTTGAACCTCTGCTAGATAAAAATATTTTTAAATTGTTAAAAATTGTTAGAAAAAATCTTCCCTACTCAAATATTGAAATGATAACTAATGGAGATGTATTGAATAAAAAACGTTTACTTAAATTATATGAGTCAGGTTTAACTTGTTTATTAATTAGCATATATGATGGTGTAGAAGCTGAAAAAAAAATGGAAAAATTAATGCAGGATTGTAATTTAAATGAAAATCAATTCAAAATTAGAAAAAGATATTTACCTGAAAAAGAAAGTTTTGGTATTTCGTTAAGTAACCGCGGAGGCATGATGAATAACGCTGCCTTCGCAATAAAAAATCCTGAGGAAAGTTTAAATCGCCCATGCTTTTATCCTAATTATATTTTTTTTATGGATTACAACGGTGATGTAATTATCTGTAATCATGATTGGGGTAAAAAATTCATAATTGGAAATATGTATAAAAATAGTTTTAAAGAATTATGGGTAAGTAAAAAATGGCAAGAAGCCAGACAAAAACTTTATAATGGAAAAAGAAATTTCTCACCCTGTAACGTTTGCTTAGTGGATGGTCTTAGAATGGGCAGTGTTCATGCTCGAGCCTGGAAAGACTACTATGAAAACAAATAACAAAAAAATTTCTATAATCGGATATGGTCCACAAGCAAAACTAGTTATAAAATTTTTAAAAAATATAAAAGATGTTGATCTACATTTTATACTAGTAAAAAAAAATAGAGAAATTCCCAATAGAAAAGAAACTTCTTCTATAAAAAATTTATTAGATTCAAAAATTATCTATACATGTGTGCCGCCAAAAGAAAATTACAATATAATTAAAAAGTTATATAAAATGAAATATAAAAATTATATTATTTCTGAAAAACCAGTATGTGATCAATTAAATCAATTAAAAAAAATTTTAAAATTTAAAAAAAATTTTAAAGAAAAAATTTTTGTAAACTTCAATTTTCCATTCACTAAATTGGCTAAATTACTAAACTTCCACATGAGTAAAAAAATAAATGGAAAAATAAAACTTGTATATCTTAATATCTCACATGGGGCAGCATTTAAAATGAATAAAAACCATTGGAGAATAAGTTCGCGTCTTGGACCAATTAACGGTACAGCTATTCACTTCATACACTTTCTTAAAAAAAAATTGGGCTTTTATAAAGTTATATATAATGAATTTTCATCAAATTCACACAAAAATAAAAAAGACACTTCTGATATTCTTCTTAAATTTAAAAATTCCTTAGCATACTTACACTTTAGCTATTCCGAACCGTTTGATATTTTTATAAAAATAATTTTTGATAATTCAAAAATCATATACAATGGAAAATTATTTAAATATTATTTCAAAAGAAATACTTTTAATAAAAAAGGTAGATTTGTTGAGCCAAAAATTGTCAAAAAATTAAATATAGATTTTTATAAAGACTGGAATTTTTCAACTTATAAAAATCTAAAATTTATAATTAATTTAATAAACAAAAATAAAAAAAATAGTATTAATAACATTAATAATGATATTAATATTTTAAGGTCATATTATTCATGAATACTAGCAAAATTGAGAAATTATTTGAAAAATTTTATAAGCAAAAACTATTTATTTTCAAAGATAAAAATTTTCTTTCCTACGGAGATGTGGCAAATAAAATAAATTTATTACAAAAAAACTTGATTTATAAGCATAAATCTTTAAAAAATAAAATAGTTTTTTTAAATATTGATCGATCTTATAATTATTTTATTTATCTATTAACACTAGCGAATTTAGGAGCAACAATAGTTCCAATCCCATCAAACATCAAAAGTAATGATCTATATAATTTAAGAAAAATATTTAACCCTTTCACTGAAATAAATGAACAAATGTTACTATCAAAAAAGGAATTTGGTATAAATAAAAAAAATATAAAAAATGATTTTGAAAATTCAAAAATTATTTTTTTTTCATCTGGAACAACTGGAAAACCAAAAGGTATAGTTCACTCTATACCAAAATTACTTCTTAGTGCAAAAGAATTTTCTACACTAGCTTCATACAAAAAAAATATAAATATTCTACATAATTGGCCGCATCATTACATGGCAGGTTTTTTTAATATGTTTTTATGTTGTGTTGCCAAAGGATCTTCTATTGTTCTACTTGATGAAATAGGAAGTAAAAATTATTTAAACTATTGGAATATTATTAAAAAATTTAAAATAAATATTAGCTATTTAAGTCCAACAATGGCTCAAGCTTTAATCACATATTCCCAATATGAAAAAAAGAAATTTAAAAAATTACATAAAATCAAAATAATTACAACCGGGTCATATCTATATAAATCTATAGCAAAGCAGTTCTATAAAACGTTTAGAATTAATCTTTGTCAATGCTATGGGGTTACTGAAGTTGGTGGTTCTATAACTTTACAAGAAAATTTCCTAAAACCAATTGGCTCTTTAGGTAAAAAAACAAAAGGAATAAAAATTCACTTAAATAAGAATAAAGAAATTATGATAAAATCAAAATTTATGTTTATAGGATACCAAGATGGATTAAAAATAAAAACATTTAAAAAACCATATTTTGCCTCTGGTGATTTAGGTAAATTAGTAAAAAATGAACTCTTAATTATTGGTAGAAAAAAAGAAATTATAAAAAAAGGAGGGGAGCCTATTTCTTTATTAAAAATTGAAGATATAACTTTAAATCTTCCTGTTGTAAAAGACGTTCAAGCAAAAGGCGTTTCATCAGAATTTTGGGGAGAGATAGTTGAGCTTGATGTTGTTTTAAAAAAAGATGAGGAAAAACAAAAATCAGTTGAGAATTTAAAAAAATATTTAATACAATCATTATCACCAATAGAATATCCTTCTAAAATTAATATTGTAAATTACATACCAAAAACTTCTATTGGTAAAAACTTTAGAAAATTTTTTGATCATCCTTAGAAATTATGAAATACCTTTCAATAATAACTAGTAAATTAAAAAGAGAATTAACTGATAAATCAAATAATCAAAAAAAAAATTTATTAAGATTAAAAAGATTACTATTAAAAAAAGAAAATTATTTAATTAAATCTTTATGTAAAGATGTTGGTAAAAGTTACGCTGATGCAAAAATAGAATTTGATGAAAGTATTAAAATTTGGACTTATGCTATTAAGAAATTAAATAAAGTTAAAAAAATAGAGAATTTTAAAATTTCTAATAAAAAAAAAGGTCTGATATTTTATGAACCAATTGGTGTAGTGGGAATTATTACTCCATGGAATTACCCTTTATTAACACTTTCAGAAAGACTTCCTTTCTGCTTAGCCGCTGGATGCGCAGCATTGGTAAAAACAAGTGAATATACTCCTGCTTTTTCTAAAATTTTATCTAATTTAATTAATAAAGATATAATTTTATCTAAAAAAATCAAAATTATAGAAAAAAATAATAAGAAAATAGGAAAAGCGATCTGTAAAGATAAAAATATATCCATGATTAGTTTTGTTGGTTCATCTTTAACGGGTAAAAAAATTATGAAGCAATCCTCTGGTACCCTTAAAAAATTAAGCTTAGAATTGGGAGGAAAAAATCCAGCAATAATTTGTAGTTCAGCAAATTTAAATATTGCAGTTCAAAAAATCATAAATGGAATATTTGAAAATGGAGGACAAGCCTGCGTAGGTATATCAAGAGTTATAATTCATGAAGAAATTTATAATAAATTTTTAAAATTACTTATATCTAGAGTAGAAAAGCTCATTTTACAAAAAAAACTAAACTCTCAAATTCCATCAACTAATTTTCAAAAACAAAAAGTAAATAAAATTATGAATTTAATAAAAAAAAATTATAAAAAAAATTTAATAAGAGTTTTTAAAAATAAATCAAAAGTATATACCCCAATTTTTTTAAGATCTTTTAAAAATAAAAAATTTTTTAATTCTAATGAATTTTTCTTTCCTATAGTGACTTTTGAAAAGTTTAAAAATATTGATGAGTGTTGTAATTCTGCAAATCAATCTGATCAGAGGTTGGCTGCATATATTTTTTCTTCAAATATTATGGAAAGAATAAAAATTACTAAAAAACTAAATTTTGGAAGAATTTGGTGGAATTCCTCTCTAGAATGGTCACCAAACCTGCCTGTTGGAGGATTTGGGTCATCTGGACTAGGTAGAGATATGGGCAGTGAAGGTTTTAAAAATTATTTGATTAGCAAAAATGTTTTTATTAACAATATTGGCAAAAATGATTAAATGTTCAAAAATTGAACGATTTAGGTTATTTACAGTTTAACACTTCATATATATAATAAATACATGAAAAAACAGCGAGCTTTATCTTTAGTTGGAAAATTAAAACAAGACAGCGTTCAAAATAGAATTAAAGAATTATTTATAGACAAGAAAAAAAGTGGACCATGGGTGGTGGAACTTGATCCTACAACAGCTTGTAACTTAGCTTGCCATGATTGTATAAGTGCTAACCTATTAAACCAAGGAGGTATACCTCCTGAAAGATTAATGAAATTAGCCGGTGAATTTAGTGAAGTAGGTGTTAAAGCAGTCGTCTTGATAGGTGGAGGTGAACCTATGGCACACAAAGAATTTGGAAATTTAGTTAAGGCTTTTAGTGAAAAAAATATACATACTGGAGTTACTACCAACGGAACTTTATTATCTAAATTTTTAGATGTAACAGCAAAGAATGTTTCTTGGCTTAGAGTGTCTGTAGATGCAGGTTCAGAAAAAGTTTTTCAAAATTTTAGACCACACGCAAGTGGAAGATCCCAATTCAATTTAGTAGTTTCTAATATGAAAGAGTATGCCAAAATTAAAAAAGGTATTCTTGGATATTCTTTTTTACTTCTTTCTAAATTTGACAAAGATAATAAACTTATTGATACCAACGCAACCGATATAGAAAATGCTGCTAATGTTGCAAAAGAAATTGGTTGTGATTATTTTGAAGTAAAACCAGCTTTTGACATAATGCACTATTTGCAACAACAAAATAAAGAAGTGACAAGTATT
>MDTE01148427.1_pt1 | contig 19444 bp, 17 predicted proteins | sample 811231 | NCBI WGS metagenome assembly MDTE01 (sample SAMN05326651, study PRJNA326480) | marine metagenome | isolation source: seawater | place: Indian Ocean: Red Sea | collected 2010 | reverse complement strand
TGTCCTCCGGGTCTACATAAGAATTAACTTTAAGTAACCAGAAGTAATGCTCTTTCACAATCCCTCCTCCATCCGTGAACTAAGCCCCACCAATGTTATGGATAGCGTTGATCACAGGTAACCATATTTGTCCGAAAAGATATCCCTGCAGAATTCGGTTTGCAGTTGGGTGTAATATATGCAACGTATGTGAGGGCGCCTTCGCAGCTTTATATTATGTATTTTCTAGTAGTGTTTGCAACATTGCTGCGTCCAGCCAATCGGAATTGTTATCGCTTGCATACCTGAAATCTCGCGCACATAACTTAGCCCCTTTTTGCATATGGAAGGACTGCACTGTAGGGTCAAGCGGGGGGCAAATCACATAGCGGTCGGGTTGCTCGAGCGTGATGCTAGTATCCTCTTCAGAAATAAGAACTTCATGCAACTTCTCGCCTGGTCGGACCCCAATCACCTCTTTTGGTATGGACGGGGCTAGTGCAGCCATCATGTCCACTACTTTCATGCTGGGTACTTTAGGAACGAAAATTTCTCCGCCCTTCATGGCTGCAGCGCTCGAAAGAACAAACTCAATACCTTGATTTAGAGTTATCCAAAACCGTGTCATTCGCTCATCCGTCAGGGGGATGGTATCTGCGCCATCACGGACAAGGTTTCTAATTAGGGGCACAATACTTCCCCTAGAACCGAGCACATTTCCATAACGGACAACGCTAAATTTGGTTAAACGATCACCAGCTAGAAGGTTAGCAGAAACAAAAATCTTATCAGAAGCAAATTTGCTGGCGCCATAGATATTAATAGGGTTTACGGCTTTGTCTGTAGATAGGGCCACAACGTTTTTAACTCCACAATCTAGGGCTGCGCTGACAATATTTTCGGCTCCATTAACGTTAGTATGAATACATTCCAGCGGATTGTACTCTGCTGTTGGCACATGTTTTAGGGCAGCTGCATGGAAGACGTCATCAACACCTTGCATCGCCATTCGCAGCCGATCTAAATCCCGTACGTCCCCTATAAAGTAACGAAGTTTATCCACGCCCGCAAAGGTGGGCGATTGTTGCATTTTATATTGTTTGTGTTCGTCCCGGGACAGGATGATTATCTTCCGTGGGTTATAATGTTTCAGCAGGATCTCAGCAAACTGCTGGCCAAACGAACCGGTTCCCCCGGTTATAAGAATGGATCTACCATCAAGATTCATGAAATTATGCGCTAATTTTGCCATTGGTGCCGTTAAATGTTGGTCTTGAGATTATTAAAAAAAGCATTGTCTCGTTGCTTCACTCCTGACTTGAGGAATATGTATAGCATATATAAGTGATTTCATATGTGTTGGATTACGGCTAGCATACGAAAGGCCATATATTTGCCTACCGCAGGCAAGAGGCGTTTCTCTAGTCGCAATAATGATGGAATTAGCTTGTTTGGTAGTAGGCTCCACCATCGAAAACCTCCACTGAGAGGATAAGCAAAAAGACTTAGTAAATCAGTGCGTTGAATCATAAGATTGGGGAAAGCTCTGTGAAATCGCTCATTTTCCCGCAGAAACAACAAGGTGGGTATGGCTTGGTTTGCATCGAAAGGGTCGCGGCAAGGATCCCGTTGACCGAAGGCAAATGGGTTGGCTTTCATATCAACAGGCTCCGGATGAAAGAATTCATAAAATAGTTTGCTGAAAGGCGTAATCGCTGGCTCGCATGCAATCAAGCGTCCGCCCGGCCTTAAGACCCGTTCTGCCTCTACCAAGAAGTGCGTGGGATACTGAATATGATGCAGTACGTCAAAGCATACCAAATTAGATACGGAGCTATTTTGAAATGGCAAACGGGTGGCGTCTGTCACTATATCTACCCAAGGGACTTCGACTATATCAGTGGCAATCACGGCAGGTGCGAAACGTTTAAGATTGCCTGATCCACTTCCAACCTCAAGAATGTTCCCTTTAATGCAGGTGGAAAGTATTAGTTGGTAGCACTCTTGATAAATGGTTCTAAGGGCGGGCTTAGCGTTCCAAACCCCCCTTTCTTCATTTGGTATCTTAATGGAAGGACTAGTATTCACTAAATTTCACTTACTTTGTTTACGATGTTCTTTGCCACTAGAAAACCAGTGTTGTCTTAACGTATGAGGCATTTCCTAAATCGACTGTTGCGGGTTAAATAATTACTAGACCTAAATTACGGGTTTGAGGCCTAGCGTACCGGTTGCTTCTACGCCCACTATAATTATGCTCCTTTTTGCGTGGATGGCGATGAGGGTATGTTGATAATTTTTTTGCGATTCTTCCTACCAAGTTTCAACACAGCGCAATGCAGTTGTACTTTGTTGGGGTTTGTGCCCATTCTCGAAACAACCCAATGGTTTCCTAGTCCGTTAAAAATGTAGGGCACGCCCTTTTTAATGTTGGGATTAAAAATGTACGACAAAAAGTCAAAGAGACGTGCTAATGCTATTCTACCCCGGAAATGGGGTATACGATCAGAGATATCAACAGTTGAGAGCCAGGGTTCGGTGATTGTCTTAAACTCTACCTGGGACAAGAGAGACTTGGCTCGTCCATAGTCAGCCAGTTCTAAGGCATAATTCAAATATCGCCATGCCACTGCAATGCTAATGAGTTTAAGTAGCTTTCTACGTAATATAGGTTTTGATGTTACGGCTTCAGATATAGAGTCGAAATTCCTTAAATAAAGGGCATCGCCACTTCTAATTTTGTCCTTTCGCCCACCAAGATATCTTACATCGGATCGATTGGTTTGCAGATCAAATAATATAAAACCATATCTGTTAAGAAGGGCATCAACCTCTGCAAACAAAGCTCCGTGCGCTCCATCCTTCCAAAAAGAAACTTCGATCCTTATGCCCAGAATGTGGTCCGATAACATCTTTGTGCCGCCACGTAGGATTTTGTCCTCGCTTCCCTCCGCATCAAGTTTTAAAAAATCTGGAGGGGGTATGTTCAATTTGGCAGTTAGTGAGTCTAAGCGCATGCCATTCACAGGCATTGGCCTTTGTTCAAGTCCGAGTTCTTCTATTGGCATTAGAGAAGATTGGGTGCGGGAACGATCAACTCCTGCATAAAGGGTAACAGGTGCATCTTGGTCGGTAATTGCAACAGGGAAAATTCTTATGTTTTTTGAATTGATCCGCTCTCGTAGTTCTTCATAACTTTCTAAGTTTGGTTCAAAGCCAACAACCTGAGCCCACTCTTTTGCCCCCGATTTGAATGGTGTATACACTCCACCCGCGGCGCCTACGTCGTAAATTACAATGGGGTTTTTATCAAATTCCGAGTAGAAAGTTGGTCCGAGCCTTTCATCCAAGCTCACAGTCAGCTTATGTTTTAAGCCAGAGAAAATATTCATTTAGGACGGCTCGCCACTATTCTCTCTAGTAGGCTAACTTCTTTATGAATTCTTTCTTCCCAGCTAGGAATGAATTCATTTGCACGACATTGCATGGAGCGGGCCTGTGCTTTCCGTTCTTCGGGGTTGTGGTGTAGGTGGATTAAGACGTTAGACAAGGCATCTATTCGGTTAGCTTCTGGAAGCCTCCAAACCAGATTTGAAGATATCAAGCCGTCGGTGTCTTCATCTATATGTCGAAACCCTGGGGAGGATGGCATAATTATGCATAGCCCCGAGCGCATGGCCTCAAGGTTTGCGTTGGTGAGATTGCTCATCTCATTTAGAGAGACATAGATATCACATTCCCGATGAAGGGGTGCAATATCCTGGTGGATTAAAGAGCCTAGGAAATGAATATTGTGGCTAGATTCAGATTTTCGTGCCAGTTCGCGCATGCTTTGTTCAAAAGGTCCGGTTCCTACAACAAAGAAACTAAAATCATTGGGAAATTGTGAAAGAACCTTGCAAGCGGCCTTTGTAAAGTCAAGACATCCCTTATGTTCTACTAAACGAGATACAAAAAGCACTTTTGTTTTTTCACTGTTAGTGAGTGACCTTATACTTTCAGGTAAAGGCCTTCCGTCTAGCTTGTCTACTCCATTTAAGAGGAGAGAGCGGGGGGTATTCGGGGCTAAGGCTTTCTCCATCCACTGTTTGCCACCACTGCCATCTTGTGAGCATATTACTCTGGCAAATGGAGCACGATAAGAGAGGCGGGTGATCCTAGAGATCGGGTCTTTTCCTATCAAAACGTCATGCATAGCAGGGGGAACGCCCATAATCCTCCATACAACCGGAAGGCTGGATGTTAGCGAAGTCAAAGCTGCAGCATATATATTGACCCTGTCAAAGTACACCAGATCAGGATTTATGTTAGCGAGAATTTTTCGTATTTGTGCGTAGTGGTACAGCTCACGAAGATATCCACTTGCCTTCATACCTTTTAATTTTTGAAAAGGTAAATAAGGAACGACAGTAATCGAGCTGCTTAAACCTGATGCGGAAACCATCGAAGTTTTGTTGGCATCCCACTCGGTATATACATCTTTGATTGTGAATACGATATGTAAGTCATGTGAGCTCGTATCCAGTTTTTCCAAAAGCCGGTACACGGTAGGAACCCCACGAGGTTCCCAGCGCCCCTTTCGAAGGCCATTAGCGATGCCGCTAAACAAACGGGAAATATAGGCAATCCTCACGAAATTATTTCTGAAGCGATGGTATTTTGAAGTTATCCAGCCAAGCACGGGACAAGAGTGAGACCGGATTCCGGAGGTCAGCAGCATGGCGTAAAAAGGTGCTGTAACCAAAAGGAGCATATTGGTCATGGTAGAGACCAAAATAGAGCATGCGTTTTAGATATGCATCCCTCACCGGTCTCCCGAAAGCGACCCGCAGCAATCGGGAGGGACCGAGGACTAGTTTCCTTAGGCCAGGCCAGTGACTTACAGTGGTCTTAATTTCTCTAAATATTCCACGATAGTTCCAATAATCAACAGTGTTGCGATATAACTTTTGTCGAAATTTGGCTTCAATTGGTACGTCTCGCCAAAAGTTGACGATATCAGATTCCCAAAAAGGCAAGAGCCAATTTAGACCAAGGAACTCGTAATTTCGTTGCCCGTTGATCACGTATTTTGCCTGTCTTTCTTCGTACTCGAATCTTTCGTATATCGCTATGGCTTCCTCACGGTCAACGTTTTTAGAAAACGTGATATTAAATCGTGTGGCAAGCTCAGCGCGTATTTCACATAAAGTTTCGGGAGTTTTCAGTGATTGCCATAAAGAAAAATGTTTTCCGATTATTGCTGAAAATAGAGTTTCTGGTGATACCGAGGGGGTCATCAAGGTTTCTGGAATGTGGCCCCCGGAGATGTAGTCTCCTGTTTGCCCGTTCATAATAAAAGTACCATTAGGAATTTTGTCATGTTCTTGCAGGATCTTCAGTGATAGGAAGTCTTGAAAATTGGGTACAGAGCACAAGCCATCGCTAAAAGCCCAATAGTCTTTTAGCTGAGGGGTTAAGAAAAACGCTTTCATCTGTTGAGGTGTGGTAAAGTGCGTCGACCAGGGTACGTTGAGACGATCAGCGACTTCCTGCGCAATTCGTGCCTCATCACTTCCTCTAGGACCATATGTGAAGGCAGATAGATTAGGGCAGCGATGCTCAACTAATTTTGCCAATAAAAGGCGTGAATCCAGACCCCCGCTTAGTGCGACCCAAATGGGCCTGCCTGCAGCCTCCTCTATACCTCTTTTGATGGTATTATCCATTACAGCTAGAAAATTATCACTTAAGGAGCGGTGATTGGTGTTTTGGATGCAATGTGGCTCGTAGATGCTATGTCTCCAAAGCTCTGGTGATTCTTTTTCGGATGTCCATAGGGCACATGTTCCGGCTTCAAGCTGGCTTAAGTGTGTGTATAGGGTTCCTGGCCCGGTGACAAATCCGGCCATAGCAGCGTCCCGGTGACCACGCCGCTCGGGTTCGTGGATCTGTTTTTCCAGACGCAGAGCGTTAGCGTCATTTGATACTGCAGCTCCGCTGAAAAAGACTGGGGTGGACCTGCAAAGATCCGTGCAGGCCAGGCAAAAATTTGAACCGCGTATTATCACCGCAAAATGAGCCTTAATTTCTTCCAAAGATTGTACCACCTGATCCTTGCGGATGGGATTAGAAATTACCTGGTGAAGCAAAGGTTTGATGGTCTCTGGCAGTCCTCTCACAAAGACTTCTAGGTCTTGGTGCTTAAATGTCGTCCATCCGGGTCGCTTTAGGTATATTACTTGTGTTGGCATGTGCTTAACCATTTTTTCGGACTTAGGACCACGGTCCGCAGGCCACCCTTTTTGCATATGAAATCGATCGCGTCCCCTGACTGAATGTTGGAAACAATTACTCGCTCTACTCCATCTGTTTGGATCGCTTGGCCTCCCGAATAACCAGCTGCTTCTAGAAGCTCTGTGCCTCTTCTCCAAGAGGTGGCTGCAAGGGAAACTGCGTAGCCGCAACCGAAGAGTTTCTGGAGAGTCTCCTTCATGTCGTGATCGGGTGTATAACGACTTAAATGGGTTTCGAAAATAATGGTGGGCTGCATCTTTCCTTGCTTTATGGCACTCATCATGCCGTTTATAACCTCTACTTCATGGCCCTCAACGTCCATGCGTATGAGGTCTGGCGGGCCATGCTGTACCGCTAACTCTGGAATGGTGAAAGTCCGAACATTGATAACATCGCCACTCAAATGTTTCGATGCGCTTCCAGTTGGGTGGAAAGTGCCCAGATTAGATTGGGTTGATAGATAAAAACTAGAAGCGCCAGATTTGTCGGAAACAGCACCCTCCAGAACAGTGATCTTAGCTCTGTAGTTATTGGCTGATAAGTTTTTCTGTAATAATGTGATATTGCTTTTTGAGGGTTCGATCGCCAATATTTTTCCAGTATTATCGAGTAACCCCAGTTCGAGGAGAGGGTAGTAGCCTATGTTGGCGCCAACATCAAATATGTTCATGTCGGGGCGTACTATTTGTTCAAGCAAGTATTTGTGGTCTAACTCTCGTGTTCCAAATAAAAGAAGTGACCGGCTAATCCCCTGGTCCTTAAGGTCTAAGAGCATTTTATAATTGTTTACTTTTCGCCAGATATATTGTCGCTTGAGGAGGGCTTGTAGTAGCTTCCCGCGTAAATGGTGATAGATGGCCATGGCGAGCGCGGGTAAACCTCGCGTGTTTGCAACCTCGCGGATGTTTCTAAATACATTCATAATTGGTCTTTCGGTGTCAAAAGATACTCGTCAAGGGTGAAGGTGTTAACGGGGTTTTTTTCCATGTCGGAAACCATATACCCAATTTCTGATATTAGAGATTTTAGCTCCTCCGGTGATCTTCCTAGAGATATCAGGTGTTGGGGGTGAACACTTAGAAATATTGTGGGTTTCGATCTGGTTAACAGCGTTCTAGCCCCCTCCAAAACAGACAGCTCAAATCCTTCGACATCTATTTTGATAATGTTTGGTTGCACTCCATGTATGTTACAAAAATCATCGAGCGAGACTTGCTTATGGTGGTTTTTGGTGTACTGCGAGCGATTTTTTATTGGTGCGCACGTGTTCATACCGCTAACAGAGGAACTCTCGTAAAAAATTACATTCTCTTGGCTCTGACTTCCTACTAGCGAGTTGATAACAATTGTATTACTTATATTATTTAAGGTCATATGATGTTTTAATGTTCGGCGGTTGGCAGTAGAAGGCTCAAAAGCATAGACTTTACCTTCACCACCTACAGCGCTGCTCATTGGCATGGTTACCAGACCGATATGGGCTCCAATGTCAAAAACACACTCTGCTTTTCTGCAGGCTTCTATGCATTTGACGAATCCCCGGTTATGTCCACTTCCCCAGGAAGCAAAATCACTAAATGCAAACTTACCTTCCATAATGAAAGGTCCGTAGGGGCCGATGAGGTGCGGTGCCGAAAAATTCAAAGGGCTATATGCGAGAACAAAACGGAAAATTTTTCCAAGAAGCACCCATAGGGGCCCAAACTTTTGGAGGGGGCCGTGACGGAGATAGCGCAAGGTGGAAAAAAAGGTCATTGGAGATGTCCTAGAGTGGGGCTAGTATGCAGAGGTCTTGTCCCTATGCCGGAACTTAGGTTTTTCAATGCGTCCGGTGACGCCCATAGATTATGAGTCGAATACATTTAGGCGACTTTATTTGAGGTGGCCCTAAGCGTAGCCAACAAGTGAGAGAGAATTATTTATTGAAGGCAGTACTTTCTTACATTGGTATAGCAAGCGTAGGTTTGTTTATATCTATTTCTGTTAAAGGCGAGGAGTTAAGTGCAGTGGTGCGGGCTCCTTTGCCTGAAATGGTTGTTACTGCCTCGAGACTTTCAGCTAGCATGGCCTCCCTCTCAAACAACGCTTTGTTAATAAATAGGGCAGCTATTGAAGCTCTGGGTGATGCCAACGCCGTGACTTTGCTGAGAAAGTTTTCGGATATTCACATTGACAATCCGGGGGGCCTCGGCGGGGTAAGTTCACTATATTTACGCGGTGCCGAGCCAAATTATACACAGGTGTTTGTCGACGGCATCGCAGTCAACGATCCTACCAATAGTCGGGGAGGCTCCTTTGACATAGGCACGATTGATATCTCAAATGTTCAACGGATAGAGGTCTTAAAAGGTCCGCAGTCGGCAAAATATGGCTCAGATTCTTTGGCGGGTGCCGTCAATTTTATTACTAAAGGAGGTTCTTCTGATGCTCTAGTTGTATTAAAGGAAGGGCTTTCAACTAGCGGTGGTCATACTCATAGTTTTTCGGCTCGCGGACCCATTGTTGGTGGCAAGGGCTTTGCAGTTCTTGGGGCAACTCGTATAGATCAGGGTAGGTTAGTAAAAGGAAGTTCTTATAAGAATACAGTGATAAAGGGCAATGTTGGCCTTAATTTATCACGCTCGGACGTTCTGGACATTGCATTAAGGTCGGCACAGTCAGCCGGGAGCGCCCTTCCCGATGATAGCGGTGGCGAACTCTTTTCTAAAAGCCAATCTGTGGATCACCGCAGGGCTACAGAGATGTCGGTAGGTGTCGAATATAACAGCGCTTTACTAGATACGTGGAGTATTAGTTCTCACTCTTCAGCTTTCAAACGTCGGGAAATTTTTTACTCTCCTGGTGTTGCTCCGGGTCTTCGGAGCGCCGCGGGAATTCCCATCAATAGCAGTGAAACCACTTTTGAAAAAGTGGTGGTTGGGGGTTCCTCCGAAGTTGAAATCGGTCAAAAGGTCTCGGCGGTTTTGGGGGCTGATTTCAGCCACGAGGCGGGGGTTAGTAATGGGAGGCTTATTATCGCTGGGGCACCAAGTGACAATAGGTTTGTGCTTGGTCGACAGAATACAGGCGTGTTTGCGGAGGTCCTATGGCGGGTTCGAGCAGGATGGGTCATAAGTGGCAGTGCTCGCCATGATTCACCCGAAGATTTTGGAAATGTTGTCAATCGTAACCTGGGACTAGTGCACACTAGGGTGCCGACGAGCACAACAATAAAGCTTAATTGGGGTGAAGGATATAAGCTGCCAAGCTTGTATGCGTTGGGTAACGAATTAGTAGGTGATCCGGAGCTCCTGCCAGAGTCCAACAATGCCCTTGAAGTGTCGGTTGGCCAGAAGCTGTATGATGGGAGTGCTAATATCCAATTATCTCTTTTTAAGAATCGTTATAGCAATACGATAGATTTCAATAGTTCCATTAACAAACTTGTTAATCGTTCCGTAGTTTCTAACTGGGGAGGCGGAGTCGACTTTTCATGGCAATCTAGGTCCCCTCTTCTTCTCAAAGGCTATGTAAACTTAGCAAAAAATAATATTCGGGGAACCAATGAGAGGTTGAAAAACAGGCCCGAATGGAGGGCTGGAGCGTATGTGTCGTGGAATGCTGGGAACAACTTGTATCTTAATGGCTCTTTTCGACATGTGGGGAGGGCATTGGGATCTTCGATCCCCACGGGGGACCGCATCTTGAAGGCCTATCAGGTTGCAGACATCTCCACCAACTGGTCTCTAAGGTCTGGTTGGAAACTCTCGCTTTCTGTCGACAATGTATTTAACCGCGAATTTGAGGAGGCAGCAGGCTTTTTAAGTCCGGGCATACTAGCACGATTCTATTTATCTTATCGTTTGTAGGGGCGTCTGCATTTTTGCCTTGGCATGGCCATGCTACCGCACCTCGGGTGAGATCTATCCCATCCGATTAGGATCAGGCTGGGTGGCGCTGGCCACCCAAGAGGTCAGGCCGCAGCTACCGATTTAATGGGTATCGTGGCCTGTACTTCACGCCCAAGAAGCTCTATTAGGACCACCACTCTTTCATTGTCCGTGAGCTTCTTGAAGAGGACATTGGACAGGGCTAGCGGCCCGTCAACAACTTCTAGTTGTTGACCAGGTGTAAACCTAGGTTCGGCCAATGGTATAAGCCCGTAATCATCTTCACGACTTTGAAGTTGCTCAACTATTGAGTCTGGGACGGGTACTGGTTTATCTCCGCCAGACACAAGATGGGTAACCCCAAGTGTGTTGTTTATAGATCGCCACAATTCTGTTTCTATATCAAGGCTGACAAATAAATACCTCTGAAATAGTGGGCGTAGAACTTTCTTTAAGTATCGAGCATGGCTTACAACCTTGCTGTACCTTGGAAGGTACACCTCGTATCCCTGTCGACGGAGGTGCAGGGCCGCAAGATTTTCCCCATTAGCCTGAGTATAAACAACGTACCAGTGCTTCATCCGTAAGCCTTCCCCTGGCCCATATTTGGCCGTTCCCTATTTATTCTGAGGAGATCTGGGGCGAGGATTCTATCACTCGGGAGAACTAGCAGTAATTTTTCAAAAGTAGCTTGGGGGGTTTGCATATCAGTTATAATGACCACATCGAAGTTGGGGAGGTCTGTTAGCTTTGTGACGATGGGAACTCCCGCTATCGAAGGTTGGTTCGACGTCTCATCTAAAACCCCAATGATCTCAGCGTCATTGTTCAGTGAAGATAAAATGGCTACCTCCCCTAGATCACTGTTGCCTACGAGCGCAATGCGACTAAGTCCTTTCTTATAACAGTGTCCTAAAATTTCGTCACACTGTCCGCGGGCTGACCGGAACATTTCGAAAGAATTCGATAAGTATGAGGCAGTGAGCCTGGCCTTCTCGGAGAAGCCCTTAGGCGTGAGATAATAGAAGTATCGTTGTGTCGGTGCCTCAGTCACCTTCACCCATCCCTTTTTTATGCAACGTTTTAGGTATGCATTAGTGAGGCCCAGGGCAATTTCGACATCTTTTGCCAGAGTTCGCTGGGTGGTAGCTCCATTATGCTCAATAGCATGGATGATTTTTAAAGTTGTGTCTTCTTCAGAAAAACGCGGATCTCTCTTAGCCCCGGTTGTAGGCATTTTTGCTTCGCCCCTCACATCGTTCACAGCGTGAACGTACATTAGATAATATGCTCCCGTCAACCAGGCGGGCGTCTTTCATCCATGGTCCTTCGCTATTAAGATATGATTTGAGAACAAAACTTCACAATATCCTAAAATTCTGAATTAATAGGACTTGTAATCCCACTTGTGGCTGGATTTACCATGAAGATTTTACAAGTTTGCGCAGTAGATTTTACGTTATACCATTTTCTGTTGCCCCTCATTGGTGAGCTCCGTCGGCGAGGTCATCATGTAACGGCAGCTTGTTCTGATGGACCTTTCGCGGAGCATGTTCGGGATAGTGGCCTTAAGGTTGAGGCCGTTCCATTTTCGCGGAATATTTCTTCCCTGTCGGGTCACGTAAGAGCATATCGGGCCTTGGTTTTACTATTGAGACAAGAAAGGTTCGATATTATTCACGTTCATACTCCTATTGCGGCGGCAATTGGACGGTTGGCTGCTTGGAGGGAAAAGGTGCCGACGGTAGTCTATACGGCTCACGGCTTTTATTTTCATGACAGAATGTGGTTTCCAAAGCGTCTAATTTTTATAGCGATAGAGTGGTTGTTGGGACGTTTTACAGACGTGTTGTTCACCCAGTCTCAGGAAGATGCGGCGACAGCGTGCCAATTCAATTTGTGTAAAACTGGAAGAGTACGGGCCATTGGCAATGGAGTAGACCCAAAGGTATTTTATCCAAATTCTAATATGGAGAACCGGAAGCAGAGACGGATTGCTCTCGGCACAAAACCAGAGGCCTGCGTCATAATGATGGTAGGAAGGTTGGTAGCGGAGAAAGGCTACCGAGAATTGTTTTGCGCTATGGAACATTTGGATGCGGAGCTTTGGGTTGTAGGAGAGCGTTTGCCAAGCGATCATGCTCGAAGTATCGAGGCTGAAATTGAGCGAGTTGTGGATAATGACCCAATCAAAGATCGGATAAAATTTTTGGGGCAGTGAAGTGATGTGCCGGAGTTATTGCGTGCCTCAGACATTTTCGTGCTTCCCTCCCATCGGGAAGGAATGCCACGCTCAATTATAGAGGCAATGATGACAGGTCTTCCGGTAGTGGCCACCGACGTACGGGGTTCTCGTGAAGAAGTTTCTCATGGATCTACAGGATTTTTAGTAGCCGTCGGAGCCGTTGAAGCCCTCAGAAAAGCTTTAGACACTTTGATAAAGGATGAGACGTTGCGGCGTTCCCTGGGACAAGCGGGCCTGCGGAAAGCAAGTGTGTTATTTGACGAAAGCGGTGTAATAGCCACTCAGATCAAAGAACTTTCTTTGTGATTTTTTGGTGGCTTGGGGTCCTACCACTTATTTCGAAGTTCCCTGAGGCGAAGAAAAACTTCCTTAGGGCTAGGGTTTTCGGCTAGTGAAGGAAAGGACTCTCGTAAAGTATTAATAACGGACTGGCTCTGCAGGCGGAAAAAGGTATTTACTTCTTTTTCTAGGCCCAGAGTGGTGATTAGCGCGTCATGAGGGTTTTGTTGTTTAGTTTCGGAGAGCAACTGTTTCGCTCTAGTGTTTAGGGGCTCACGATCTATGGTGAATTCAAGATTATTCAATAAGTAGTCATGCCCTGGGTATAGCCTTGTTGTATCAGGGAGGTTATCTAGCTGCTTAACGAAGGTTTGGTAGAGCTCCTCCGGGTGACCGCCATTGTGACAATTGCCTGCTCCCGCATTAAAGAGTGTGTCGCCGCTGAATAGTGCAGGTATATCGGTGTGGGATAAAACACAGACATGGCTCATGGTGTGGCCGGGGGTATCAAGACATTCTAGTTCGACGGTCTTACCTACTTTGATTATATCGCCTGCTTGTAGCCCAACATTCATATTTGGTATCTTGGATTTTGCGTTGGCATGAGCGAGGATCTGGGCGCCAGTGGATTTAACCATCTCGGCATTGCCGCCTATATGATCACCATGCTCGTGGGTATTGAGGATCTTAACTATGTTCCAACCTAGCTTATCCGCTGCTGCCAAACATTTTTTATGGTCTAACGGGTCGATGGCCAATGCGTCCCCGGTCTCGCTACACGCGATTAGGTAGTTGAAATTTCGGTAGTCATTCTCTGTGTAGATTTGTTCAACTTCCATGTGTCTTCTCCGTACTACCCGGTTGTTAGGCAAATGTTTTTGAAAAACAGCTATCACCAAGCAGAGCTTAGCAGTTCAGGTGACGTGTCACTAGCATTGCAGAAATTTAGTGAGTTGTGGTGGCGGGGTAAAGTCAACTACCGGCATTCAGCGCACCGGCTCTTTTTAGGGCTACATCCAGAAGTACTTGAGCCCCAGCTACGAGGTGCTCATCTTTTGCGTTTTCTGCTTCATTATGGCTAAGGCCTTCATCACAAGGGATAAAAATCATACCTGTTGGACAAATATCCGCCATATACTTTGCGTCGTGGCCTGCCCCACTAGTTATCCTTCGGTAGGTGTATTGCCGGAAGGCGGCCATGGCCTCAACGGTATCCACTGTTTCAGCATCAAATATAGTGGGTGGCGAATACCAAATTTCATCGATGCTTCCCTGCACGCCCCGCTCCTTCCGTATTTTTTGGAAGACAGCCTGAAGTTCCTTTTTCATTGCAGACAATACACCCGCGTCAGGGTGCCGCATGTCAATGCCCAACTTAACTTGGCCCGGGATGACATTGCGGGAGTTTGGGTGGGTGTCCACTTCTCCCACAGTAGTTCGCCCATCGGGCGCGTGTTGAAGGGCAATATTCTCTATTTGTAGGATTAAGTCAGATGCGGCTATAAGTGCATCATTCCTGGCTGGCATGGGGGTTGGACCGGCGTGAGCCTCCCTCCCCTGAATGATAATGTCAAACCACCGAATGCCCTGGATCCCAAGTACCACGCCGATGGTCGTATTTTCTCGTTCAAGAATGGGGCCCTGTTCAATATGAGCTTCCAGGTAGGTGTGGATGGCCCTGTTTCCACAGAGATGCTCGCCGGCATAGTTTATTGCATCAAGGGCTTCGCCAATAGAAATGCCGTTGATGTCTTGTGTTGAAAGAGCTTTTTCTAAATTTAGAGATCCGGAGAATACACCCGATCCCATCATCGCCGGCGGGAAGCGGGAACCTTCTTCGTTTGTCCAGGAGACAGCTTCTACAGGCCTATCTGTCTCAATCCCGCTATCATTGAGACATCTTATGACTTCAAGTGCTGCTAAGACGCCATAGGCTCCATCAAACTTGCCCCCGGTTGGCTGGCTGTCGAGATGGCTGCCCAGAACAACGGGTGCGAAATGATTGTTTTTGCCAGGCCGGCGAGCAAAAATATTGCCAATTTGGTCTATTGAAATTTCGCAATTTTCGGTCTTTGCCCACGAGGCAAATAGGTCGCGCGCAGTTTTATCCTCAACAGTTGCTGCTAGGCGGCATACGCCTCCTTTTTGTGTTCCACCTATTTTTGCCATTTCGGAAAGGCTATTTAAGAGGCGTTTGGGATCAATGTGCGGCATGAGCAAACTATAGTGGTGGGCGTTTGCTAGTAAAACTAAGGGCCTTTTCGAAGGCGCGGCTGCAATTCAGCACCCCGGCGTCATCGTACATGGACCCTATGATTTGTAATCCGATAGGCAGGCCCAGTGTAGTAAATCCAGATGGTATTGAAGCTGCTGGTTGCCCTGTAAGATTAAATGGCCCTGTCAGAGGGGTCCATCCAATCGTATCGTTATCGTATTCCGGCGGGTTTGGTCGCCCTGCGTCGAAAGCGGCGATTGGGAGAGTAGGGCAAATTAAAAAGTCAAAAGTTTGAAAGAAGTTTTTCATGTATCTGCCATTTGAGACCCTATCTGTCTCGGCTGCCTTGAGGGAGAGCATGCTGAGCTTTTCACCATATTCGACCATGTCGGTCAAAGTCGGCTCAAGCAGCCCTCTTTCTTCCACGCTCAAGTTGCTAGCCATATGTGCCGCGCCGGATGCGAAGAAAAGAACAACTATTTCTCGTGGATCGACAGGCCACTTTACTTCCACATGCTCTACTTCTGCACCCAAAGAAGAGAAGCATTCAGAGGCCTCTTGCAGAGAATTAGCTACTTCTGGATCGACCTTAGTGTCTAGGCCAAGATCCATGCTAACCGCTATTTTTTTGCCCCTAATATCGGGGTTAAGAGACCCTCGGTATTTATAACTTATGGGAGGAAGGCTTTGCCAATCCCTTGGGTCAGGTTGTGAAATAACGTCTAACATGAGCGCTGCGTCTGTGACAGTCCTTGACATTGGACCCGCGTGGGAGAGAGTTCCAAAAGGACTGGCTGGATAAACAGGCACACGGCCGAACGAAGGTTTTAGTCCATATATGCCTGCAAATCCAGCGGGTATTCGAATAGATCCGCCAGCATCAGTCCCTATGGCCAATTGGCCCATACCTGATGCCACGGCAGCGCTTGCGCCGCCACTGGAGCCCCCTGGTGTTTTTTTCAGGTTCCAAGGGTTTCTAGTTATCCCCTGCAACAAACTATCCGTAACCCCTTTATGACCAAACTCAGGGGTGGTTGTTTTCCCAACTAGGATAGCGCCGTTCTCCTTGAGCCGCTCGACACAAGGTGCATCCTCATTCCATTCCTGGTCTTTACTGGTAGCCCTAGAGCCTTTTAGTGTTGGCCAGCCCTTAGTGATCACCATATCCTTTATGGTTGTTGGGATACCATCCAATAATCCAAGAGGATTCCCAGACTGCCATCTTGCCTGGGATTCCAAAGCTTGTTGCCGGGCATTGTCGCGGTCAACCAGGGTGAAAGCATTAAGTTTTGAATTGTGAAGTTCTATTTGGTCTAAGCACGCCTCTAATGCCTCAACGGGGGATACAAAGCCCTTACGATAATTCTCCAGCAAGTCCGTGGCTGACATAAAGGCTAGGTCATTAGACATTTTGGGGCTTTCCTAACTGCGGGGTTGATGTGATTAACGTTGCCTTCTTGCTACCTGAGACCAAATACGTAAAATTCTTGCGCGCTGTTCTATTATATTACTTAGCATCTTTATCAGGCTCTTTGTAGAGCAGTCTTTTACGCTACCACAGTCGGTGTGAGTAATTTTTTGAGAAAAGGTTAGTAAAATGGCAAAATTCAAGGTGTTGTATCCCGATGTGTTATCGGCGGATGATAACGCGGTGGAGCGGAAAATTTCGGGGGATTCAGCTGAGTTCTTCATCTTTAATGAGAAGAGCCCTAGCAATATTGGAGACGATGTTTGGGGCTCGGCTGAGGCAATGGTGACAGGGCTATCTATGCCGATCGGCGCGGCAGTTATTGCAAAACTGGAAGAGTGCAAGATCATTGCCCGCCTCGGCGTGGGATATGACCTCATCGATATCGAGGCGGCAGGTGCCAAGGGAATTCCAGTCTGTAATGTGCCAGACTATGGAACCAACGAAGTAGCGGACCATGCCCTTGCCTTGCTTCTTTCGTTAACGCGCGGAATTTCTCAATATACAGAGACATATCGGAACGCTGGCTCAGACGGATGGGATTACAAAATTACTCCGGTAATGACGAGAATGGTCGGCAAGTGTTTTGGGGTTGTGGGACTAGGTCGTATCGGCACGGCTGCAGCCATGCGGGCCAAGGGGTTTGGCATGAAGGTAATAGCTTACGATCCGTATATCCCTCATGGTCAGGAGCTGGCATTGCAGGTAGACAGAGTTCACTCCTTAGAAGAGTTGTTAAGCTCTGCTGACTTTGTAAGTATCCATTCCCCCTTATCGGATGAAACCCATCACCTTATTAACAAGGCCGCTGTATCCAAAATGAAGGAGGGGGCCGTGCTTGTGAACACGGCTCGTGGTGGGATCTGCGATTTAGACGCGATCTATGATGGCTTAAAGTCGGGTCGGATTGGGGCGGCCGGGCTAGACGTATTTGAGCATGAGCCCCCAGCCAATACCCATCCGCTAATTACCGCGTGGCGAGCTCGGGAGGCTTGGCTCGAGGGCCGCTTTGTGGCAACCCCTCATTCAGCGTTCTTTAGTCCGACGTCGTCAAGAGAGCTTAGAGAAAAAGCCATTACGACATGCATAGATCGCCTTGAGAATGGGCGTCTCCGTAATTGCGTTAACCTAGAGTTCTTGAAAACGGGTTAGAAGCAAAGCCCGACGCATTGCCAGACCTGGTTTCTAATGCATCGTAGGTGTCCTGTCTGTTCCTTTTTATGCACTGCTACTTGGCCGGGCTTTGATGTTCTCGTACCATCTTTTTAGATGAGTTTGACTCTCGGTAATGCCCATTTTGGACCAGCCCGCAAAATCTACCATTACGTATGCCGTTATATCGGCGATGGAGAAAATATCCGACGCAATAAATTTCCGGGATTCCATATGGTCGTTAAGGAGATTGAAGAAACGCTCTACACGAGTGCGGCTTCTGGTAACCAGTTCCGGTATTTGTTCATAGCTATCATTTCCCGCTAGTGCGCGGCCAGCAAATCGCTTGTTGTAGTTCCGAAAAGCCTCCCCAGCTGGCATGTAACCCTGCAGTTCTACTTGGCGTTGCCACATTTCTACTACTGCTTTTTCCTTCGGGTCCCTACCCATCAGAGGCGGATTAGGCTGTACTTCCTCAAAATATCTGCAGATTGCCACGGATTCCGATATTAGGGTTCCGTCTTCCAGAACCAAGGCGGGCACGGTGCAGGATGGATTAATCGACCGATATTCGTCTCCTACGTTTTCACGGTTATCGCCTAGATCGATTTGTATGATCTCAACTCCCTCGATCCCTTTTTCGGCCATAAAAATCCTCGCACGCCTTGGATTCGGCGCCATTCCAAAATCAAAAAATTTCATCAGTTATACTGCCTTTCATATTGTGGAAAACCCTCAGTCACCTGGTGGAACGCAACGACTCCTATGAGGCGCCAGTTTAGCTGATTTTTTGCCTAACGATTTCGGATCCTTTGGCTAACGCTTCGAGTTTGGCAAAAGCAACTTCGCGGGGGACATATTTGAAACCACAGTCGGGTGCAGGGACGATATTTTCTGGGGGGATATGTGGCAGAGCCCGTTCTATCCGTTTGGCAACCGTTTCTGGGGTCTCCACTGTCATATCATCGAGATTAATTACACCTAAAATAATTGTCTTGTGTGCGATGGGCTCAAGTGCAGAGAGATCAAGGGTTGGTTGAGCTGTTTCAAGGGAGATCTGGTCGATGCTGCACTCGCTCAATTCTTCAAGGAACTGATACTCATCAGGACGATCCTTGATCATAGCGGCATAGCCCATACATAGATGTAGTGCTGTGGTTCCGGTAACGCCCTCAAGAGAGCGGTTGATTACCTCAATTGCATATTCTTTCGCTGGCCCTGGTCTAGCTTGAACCCAAGGCTCATCAATTTGAACAATATCGGCTCCAGCCGTAAAAAGGTCTTTGATTTCTTCGTTAACTGCTATGGCATAATCCATGGCGAGTGCTTTGGGGTCTTTGTAATATTGGTCTTCGGCCTGTTCTGACATTGTGAAAGGCCCGGGGAGGGTAGCCTTGATTATTCGATCTGTGTGAGATCGCAGAAATTTGATATCTTCCACGCCGACTGGGTGTTTTCTTCGGATTGGTTGCACAATTAGAGGCACAGGGTTTGGGGTTCCTTTTCGTGAAATGGCGGTGCCCGTCTGTTCTGGATCGGGCCCCTCTAGTGCGGTTGCAAAGTGGTTTGAGTAACTTTCGCGCCGCATCTCTCCGTCGGTAATGATATCGATGCCAGCGCGTTCCTGATCTCGTATTGCCAAAATTGTCGCATCGTCTTGGGCCTGAGAAAGCCACTGCTCCTCAACTCTCCAAAGATCGGGCCGTTGGGCACGAGGTGGCGACCCGGCAGTCAACGTTTCGCGGTCGATCAACCAGTCGGGCTGGGCATAACTACCTGTAACGGAAGTCGGAAAGAGAGGTGTAGTATTTGTCATCATCTTGGCTTTCAATTTCTGAGTGCGGGAAACGTGTCTAACTTGTGGCCTCGCTGGGTACGTAATTCAGTTTCTCAAGTCTTTATAATATTGGCACAGCATATGGCTCTACAACTGGAAAATAATTTTGTGGTAGGTCGGATTT
>MDTE01008155.1_pt1 | contig 19446 bp, 15 predicted proteins | sample 811231 | NCBI WGS metagenome assembly MDTE01 (sample SAMN05326651, study PRJNA326480) | marine metagenome | isolation source: seawater | place: Indian Ocean: Red Sea | collected 2010 | reverse complement strand
TAAAAACGCAGAACTGGGCAAGTACACTAACTTTGTCAACCTTCTAGGTTTATGCGCCATCGCAGTACCAGCGGGCTTTGACACTGATACAGGCTTGCCATTTGGCATTTCTCTTATTGCTCAACCTCATAGTGAACTGAAGCTCGTGGAACTCGCATCACAAATACAACATAAAATGGTAGCATCGCTTGGGGCTACTGGCCACTCAGTTCCCGAAATCATTAAAAGTAAATCACAGCTAATAGCAGAACCAAATATGGTGCGGTTTGCGGTCTGCGGAGCTCACCTGTCAGGACAACCTTTAAATAATCAGCTAACAGAGCGCGGCGCCATCTTCATTGGGGCGGCGAAAACAGCACCTGTATACCAATTTTATGCGTTGCCTGATGATACTATCAAACGACCAGGGCTTGTTCGTCAGAATAGAGGAAAGTCAATCGATTTGGAGCTTTGGGATATACCTGAAGCGAATTTGGGAACTTTTATAGCCAGCATTCATGCACCACTTGGTGTCGGTCGTGTTGAACTCGCTGATGGAACCGATGTTCTTGGCTTTATTTGCGAGAGTTACGCTATACAAAATGCGGAGGATATTACTGATTTTGGAAGTTGGCGTTCATACATAAGCACAAAAACAAACTGATAAACAAAAGTCATTAAGGAAAATCTAAAAATATAAGTAAGGTAGTCTCTTAAACTGGTTTCATAAGTATCGCCCCCTAATTACCAAAATTTTTATTATTTATGGTCCAAATACCAGTTTATTTAGAATAATTTCGAGACAAACTAGTCTTAAATTTAGATTACATTGTAGAATTTTTTTGAGCCAAATGGGTCGCAAGAAAAGGTTCTGCTCAGATTTCCTTCCTAATAATTAGCCCAATCAAAATTTTTTGATGCTTTTTCTGAACCGCCCTGGAGCGAAAATAGCATCACCATGAGTATTTTGAATGTAGCACAATAGTTTCCCGTTATTCGCCTACCTAAAATGTAAAAAATATTGCAAGGAGTACATTATGAAATGGATGTTTAATAGTCGGAACTTATTGATGATGAGCGGCTTAGTTGCTTTCATTGCAGCTCCAGCATCTGCCGACAAGATGAAAGCAACATTAGCACAAAGTATTTCACCGTTAGCTGCTATTGCTACCGTTGCGAAGGCAAAAGACTTTTATGGAAAACATGGACTCGATATAGAAGTCAAATATTTCACGAGCGGCAAACGAAGCTTAGCAGCCGTTATGGGTGGAGGTGCAGATATTGCTACAAATGCAGAGTCTCCGACCACCGCAGCAGCAATGGCAAAGCAACCTATCGCTTTTTTAGCCAGAATAAACTACGCGTTTGTGAAAACACTAGTAAGTGAAAAGTCGGGTATAAAAAGTATTGCTGATCTAGCTGGAAAAAAAATCGGGTACACGGTCGGAACTGGAGGCCAAGTCTACACCAATTACCTATTAAAAAAGGCTGGCATCACAGAAAAAGATGTGACGCTTGTTAATATGCGTCCGCAAGAACTGCTTCCAGCTATGGCCGCAGGTAGCGTGGATGCTATAAATAGCTGGGAACCAAACATTACCAATGCCAAGCGAGCTGTTAAAGGGTCGTCAATTATTGACACCAAGGGTATCTATGCGGAGTCATTCAACGTTTTAACGCTTCGACCATTTCTAAATAAGAACCCAGAATTATTTGTAAAATTAATGCGAGCTTATATAGACGCTGAAAAGTTCTTAAAGAAGAACCCAGAGGAGTCGATTAAGATTGTGGCCAAACGCGCCGGCATGCAGCCATCGGACCTCAAAGCCATATGGAATGATTATACTTTTTCTGTTGTGTTGGATGATAAGACAGTAAAGGTGTTAAAAGCCCATGCTGCGTGGCGACTTGAGACCGGCAATCATCCAGAAGGTGCAAAGATGCCTGACTTCATGAAAGTAATTGAGCCAGCCCCATTAAGAAAAGTTGATCCAAGTCGAATTCAAATCACTGGTATGTAAAAAACATATTTCGTTAGGAGTTTAGAAATTTTTCTAAGCTCCTAACGTTTAATCAGAGTTGCTTCATGCCAGACAAGCCTAGGTCAAAGATAAATAGCCGGTACTATATTTTCTTCTCGGCAATATCGATCCTATTTTTTTTGTTTATTTGGGAGTTAGCCGCTCGAGCAGAGGGTTCAAACATGGTTTTATTCCCTCCACCTACACTTGTGGTAGAGGGAATGACTAGATGGATTGAAAGTGGCGACTTTGTAATTGATTTATGGACTAGTGTAAGGCGCGTTGTAGTAGGCTTCCTTCTCGGCTCGAGTATGGGCGTAATAATGGGTGTTCTGACTGGTCGCGTACAATTGATCTCAAGTTTCCTCTCACCGGTTTTTCATATTCTCCGACCAATTCCGCCAATAGCATTTATACCTATTGTTATTTTATGGTTTGGTCTCTCAGAGACTGGCAAGCTTTTTCTTATCTTTTGGGGTGTGTATTTTATGGTTTGGATTTCTACACATCTTGCTGTTCAAAATGTGGATAAGGGCCTAATTAGAGCTGCACAAGCGCTAGGAACACCGGAACATCTAATGCTGAAAGAGGTAATCTTTTTTGGCGCTTTACCAGTTATTTTTGTTGGTTTACGAACCTCTGTGGGCATCTCTTTTTATACACTTGTAGCAGCTGAGCTTGCAGGGACGGTTGCGGGTGTTTTTTTTCGAATTGATATTGCTCAACAGAACCTCCAAACAGGACAAGTTTTAGGCGGATTGCTGGTACTGGGCACAATGTCTTTTGCAGCTGATAGAGCCTTCGGTGCTCTAGCAAAAAAACTTGTCTGGTGGAGATAAGGTAACTGTTCGTTCTCTTTAACGGTAGTGTTTGATGATCCAGGAAAAACCAATAATAGATCTTAAAAAGATATCCGTCATTTTTGATACAAAAAACGGTGACTTTCTCGCTGTCGACAGAGTATCTTTAGAAGTGATAGCTGGAGAGTTTATTTGTCTATTGGGGCCATCTGGATGTGGAAAATCGACTGTCTTAAATGCAATTGCCGGTTTTGAACCTTACATCGGAACGATATCCGTGTTGGGCAACCCAGTCTTTGGCCCCGGCCCCGAACGAGGCATGGTTTTTCAACAGCCAAATCTTTTTCCATGGAGGACAGTTCGCGGAAACATAAGCCACGGGCCGCGAATGCGCGGCAAATCAAAAGAAGAAGTCACCCACATAACCGATGACCTAATGGGTATGGTGGGTTTGACCAATTTCTCAAATAGCTATCCGCACATGCTTTCAGGAGGCATGCAACAAAGAGTGGCACTGGCACGGGCTCTCGCGAACGAACCGAAGATACTGTTAATGGACGAACCCTTTGGTGCACTCGATGCACAAACCAGATCTATCATGCAAGAGCATCTCCTAAGCATATGGACCCGATTAAATACTACTATTGTATTTGTTACGCACGATGTCGAAGAGGCTATTTTTCTAGCGGACAGAGTTTTTATTATGACTGCTAGCCCAGGCAGAATCAAAAGCAACTTTTCCGTAGACCTCGATCGACCACGCGACATGAAAACTTTGAATAGTCGGACCTTTCTGAAACTTCGTCAACATTGTCTCGAAGAAATCAGAGAAGAAAGCGTCCGTGCCTTCAGCCAACAAGGTATTATATAAAAGCGCGTTTACTTTATAGAGGACCAATCATTTATTTTCTGGTGAAAAAATAATGTCGAGTGAAAAAGATAAGAAACCTCATCACAGTTCACAATCTGATGCCGCGTTAAAAACGGCAGCTTTGGAAGCTGTCTTGTTAGAAAAAGGCCTCGTTGATAGGGAAACTTTGGATGAATTAATTGACTTTTATCAAAATGAAGTCGGCCCAAGAAATGGGGCTAAAGTGATTGCTAAAGCATGGTCAGATCCCGAATATAAGCAGTGGCTATTAAGTGATGCTACATCTGCTATTGCCAGCCTTGGTTTTAGCGGACGCCAAGGCGAGAATATGGTTGCCATCGAAAACACCAAAGAAGTTCATAACATGGTGGTATGTACGCTGTGTTCTTGCTATCCCATTCCTGTCTTAGGATTACCACCAACATGGTATAAATCAGCTCCCTATAGGTCTAGAGCTGTTATTGAACCAAGAGCAGTTCTCGAAGAATTTGGACTTCGCTTTTCAAATGACGTCCAAATTCGTGTTTGGGACTCCACGGCTGAGTTACGATATCTGATAGTACCTATAAAACCCCAGGGGACAGAGAATTGGCCCGAAGAAAAATTAGCTAAGTTGGTGAACCGAGATTCGATGATCGGTACTGGCTTACCTTACAATGCATCAGAGGTGAGCGTATGAACAGTATTCATGACATGGGGGGCTGCCATGGTATGGGTGAAATTTCGCGAGAGCAAAATGAACCCTTCTTCCATGAGACGTGGGAAGCTCGATTATTTGCTTGCCAGTTCGCAATGAATGCATGCGGTTCATGGACTTTAGATCGCGTTAGGTGGTTTAGAGAACAAATGCCTGGACCACTATATTTGAATTCAAAATATTATGAGATATGGCTTGATGCATTAATAAGGCTAATCATAGATGCGGGCTTTGCCTCTGCAAATGAACTGAAAACAGGCAATTGTGAGGATAACGTTAAAAGGTTTAGCCCAGCTTTGCGGCCTGAAAATGTTAAACGCCAGATGCTAAAAGGCATAACCTCACGCCGCGAGAATTCTGAAATCGAACAAAGATTTTCCCAGGGCGACCAAGTTCGAGCGCTTAATATAAATCCTAAAAGTCATACTCGCCTACCTCGTTATGTGCGAGGTAAAAGTGGAGTTGTGGAAGCAAGGCGTGGTGTCTTCGTGTTTCCTGACACTAATTCTCAAGAGTTAGGAGAGAAACCACAAACCGTTTATAGTGTTTGTTTCAAACCCGAGGAGATTTGGGGACCAGATCATAAACACCAAAATGATTTGATTTATGTTGATATGTGGGAGAACTACCTTGAAAAAGTGTAGCCAATAAATGTTCGGCAACAAAAAACAACATAATTTTAATGAAAAATGGGAAGCTCAGGCTTTTGTGCTCGTTTGCCATCTCAATGAACTTGGATACATCTCCTGGTCAGAATGGACAGAACTACTTTCAAAGCATTTACGATTTCATAAAAAAAGCCAAGAGTTTACTGGGAATAGACCGTACTACGTTAGCTGGTTAGCAGCGGCGGAGGAAATACTAATACAAAACGGATTGGTGACATCTGATGAGTTGTTTCGAAAGAAGGAAGATCTTCAGCTTGTTGAATTGAAAAATCGTCACTGAGGTGAAATCGAATTCTTGCTCCGATATTTCATTTATTTCGTGTTTAATTTTGCACAAAGTTAGCGCCCAGAAAAATGAAGGAGCATTGCAAAAGGTACATGAGAAGAGACTTGGACAGTTACGGTAAGCACCCAACGTCAAATTCCCTAAATCTGAATTTAAGCTAAAGAAACAACATGTCAGATACTTGTCTATCATTCAAAAATATCAGGCAAAGTTATTTTAGCAATAATACAAAAGTCGAGGAATTATTTGGACGGCTCATTCAAAAAATTGAAAATCGTCGTGACGACGGAGTATGGATCACCTTAGTCCCAAAAAAGCACATTATGAGGCGCGCAAAAGAACTTGATCTATTACCAGTTTCCAAAAAAAAAGAGCTCCCGCTTTTTGGCCTACCTTTTAGTGTAAAGGACTGCATCGATGTAGCCGGATTACCAACTACATCTGCGTGTCCAAAGTATAAATACTCCGCCCACCACACTAATTTAGCGGTTCAAAGAGCATTGGATGCTGGAGCAATTCTCCTCGGCAAAACAAATATGGACCAATTTGCTACTGGCGTCGTTGGAGTAAGAACGCCTTATGGCGTTGCAAGAAATCCCTTCAACCCGGAATACATACCCGGTGGGTCGAGCTCTGGTTCGGCTGTATCAGTTTCTGCTGGCCTCTGTGCATTTGCATTTGGAACAGATACAGGCGGATCCGGTCGTGTACCTGCGAGTTATAATAATATTGTTGGCCTAAAACCAACTCTTGGACTATTGAGCCGCGTCGATATGGTAAATGCTAGTATGCATTTTGATACAGTGTCGATATACGCACTTACAGCATCTGACGCCAAAGAAATACTCCAGATATGTGAAGCCGTCGATGATCGAGATGCTTACGGGCGCAAGAACCCAGCAAAACCCACTTTAGGTAAACCTGAAAATTTGCGTATTGCTATTCCGAAAACAGATGATCTGGAGTTTTTTGGAAATATAAATGCGGAAGCGTTATATCAGACGGGTATCGAGACGCTTGCCGCTTTGGGCCATAAAATTAATGAGATTGAATTTGATACCTTTTTTGAGACAAGTAAGATGATGTTTGAGGGTCCGTTGTTAGCCGAACGGTATGCTGCGGTCGGAAAATTCGTTGAGTGCTTCCCAGACGAGATTGATCCAACTGTAAAATCAGTGATTAATGCTTCAAAGAATTTCACGGCAGTCGATGCTTTCAATGCAATTTATCAGTTAGACCGCAATATTCGATACATTCAACAAGTGTTTAATGATGATGATATTATAGCGGTACCAACTGTAGGAACCGTATATCGAATAGATGAAGTTTCAGCAGATCCGTTTTATACGAACTCAACAAATGGGCTTTACATGAACTTCGTTAACATGGCCGATCTTTGCGCTATATCGGTGCCAAACGGATTTCTAAAAAATGGTTTACCTATGGGGATTACCCTAATTGCTCCTGCATTCAATGATCTTATTTTATGCGACCTAGCTACCGAATTGCATCCTCTGAGAGTTAACACTATGGGCGCAACGCAATTTCGACTGAAAACCTAAGTTAACTGCGATACAGACAGTGAAGTGACTGGGGTTTATGATCGGTACGAATATTTAGATGAAAAGAAAACGGCCCTACAAGGTTGGGCCGATCTGGTTCTTCTTTTCTGACTTCGTCTTAACCGGTTCAGGAGATTCGGGATGCAAGAGCGGTATCTGGGCGATGTGCATGATTTTTTCAAATATCGTTTTCTGAGGCATCTAGCGTCAGCGACGTCCTTCCGTATTGGCCTCAATTGGTATCTCACGCGTCCGGAAGATGTTGATTCGCCTAAACGGAAGGACGGGGAGCAAAGGTTTCATCTGCTGGGAAATGAAAAGAAACAATGGAGGGGTTGGGATTCGGATCTCTTTGAGAAACTGGTCCTATGAGTAGGTCATTCCGCTTGTTTGCGGACATAGGCGGCACAAATGCCAGATTTCGGTTGGTGGACAAAAGCGGACCAGTTTCGACTAAAGTCCTGCAAGTTCCGGAGTACACTGAAAGCCTAGCTCTTCTTGAGTCCGCGATGAAGAAGCTTGGTTGCACCGAAGTGACCGAAATTCGTATTGCTGTCGCCGGTCGGGTCAAGGATGGGCGTGCGGCGCTTACCAATAGTGCATTGGTCTTCGATGCCGAAGCGTTGTCCAAGCATCTTGCCACTGAGCCTGTGGTAATACTGCAGAATGATTTGCAGGCAGCAGCGTTTGGCCTTCCGTTTCTCAAAGATGAGGACTCATTTCCGCTCGGCAAGAATAGGAATAAACCCGATCCCACACAGCCACTCGCACTGATTAGCGTCGGAACCGGACTTGGAATATCTGGATATTTTCCGGGCGAAGCCGAAAACTTTGTGCTGGCGACGGAGGGAGGCCATGCAACCTTGCCTGCCACAACGGACGCTGAGCTTAGAATCATCCAGGCATTGGCCAAGCGTTTCGGACATGTTTCCGGCGATCGCGTGCTTTCGGGATCTGGCCTCGTCGTACTTTACGAAGTGATGACGCGTGCCACCGCACCGAATCCTGCGGACATAGTTGACGGTGCACTTAAAGGCGATTCGATCAAAATAGAAGTCCTAAACCAATTTTGCGGTTTTATCGGCAGTGTTGCGGGGAATTTGGCACTAACTTATGGCGCTTGGGGAGGTGTATTTCTCGGTGGCGGTATACCTCCTCGCTTCGCTGACTTTCTGGTGCAATCCCCCTTCCGCGAACGCTTCGAAGCAAAAGGCCGGTTTAGGTCTGATCTTCAAAATGTGCCCACGCGTTTAATATTGCGCGGCGACATTGCATTGCTCGGGTTGGCCGAAGCGTGGCACCCAACCGCGTAATTCCTTTACTACGATTGCTCAAATAGCCAAATCACTACGGCCCCACGAGTTCGCCAAAGAAGTATATCGGTGTAGAAGGTTCTTAGCTAATGTCAGATTTTCGCGATGCATACTCACCTATCGTCGATCAAATGCGCAGATAATGCGCCGCTACCTTAAGTAAGGTTATTGTTCGCAACCAAAATTCAGATTGGAAAATTGTAATGGGGCTTTATTATTATTTTGGTACTAGAGACTAGACTGCATCTGACTGTAGTAGGGTCCAAGATTCTGCTGGCACTGAAAGGAAAAAGCTCCTGAAAAATTTTTGGCCTTCAAGGGCTCCTTCAAAGGAGTTTGCCACAAATGTCGCGCTGTTTCTGGATGTGGATGGCACACTGCTTGAATTTGCAGACAGACCCGAAGCCGTTTCTCCAACTGACGGACTGACAGATATCTTGCTCGGCCTTCAAGGGACGCTAGGCGGTGCGCTTGCCTTAATCAGTGGGCGAACGATCGAAGAACTGGATCGGATTTTCAATCCAGTTCGGCTGCCGATTGGGGGACAGCATGGGCTAGAGAGACGCGACGCGAAAGGCCGGATATTTTCTGCCCCACCCGTGCAATCGCTAGACGAGATACGGTCATCACTGAAGGAATTCGCCGATCAAAATGACGGTACGTTGCTAGAAGACAAAGGAGCAGCCTTAGCACTGCATTATCGCACGGCGCCATCCTTGCAAGTTGCCGCAGAAAAGCTGATCGTTCAATTAATTAATGACCGAAACGATCTGCATTACCTCGCCGGAAATAAGGTGTTTGAGATCAAGCCTCATTCTGTCGACAAGGGCGTCGCCATAAATCGCTTTCTAGGCGAACCTCCATTCGCCGGACGGATGCCAATTTTCCTCGGCGACGACGTTACCGACGAAGATGGATTTCGAGCTGTTAATAGTGCTGGTGGCACTTCAATCCGAGTAGGCAACGTAGCGAAGTCCATAGCGCAATATTACCTTCCAAGTGTAAGTTCCGTGCATGATTGGCTGGGCGCGGTTTTGACGGATCTCAAAAGGAAGACGTCGTGAATTCGACACTTGAATTAAGCGTAATTGGAAATTCGACGATCAGCGCGTTGCTCGATAAAGACGCGCGGATTGTATGGGGCTGTTTCCCCCGCTTCGATGCCGACCCGACGTTCTGCGCACTGTTGAATAATGGCGACGACGAAGAAACAGGTTTCTTTAATATCACTCTTCTCGATCAAGTAAGGTCAGAGCAAAAATATCGCCGCAATTCCGCAATCGTCGTCACAAAACTTTTTGACGACAACGGTAACGCCGTTGAAATCACAGATTTTGCGCCGCGCTTTAAGCAGTTCGGCCGTGGTTTCCGACCGACCATGCTCGTGCGTCACATCCGTCCTCTTCATGGAACTCCCAGAATTTGCATTCGTCTGCGGCCAGCCTTCGACCACGGCGCACAGCGCCCAGCGAAGACCCGCGGTTCAAACCACATACGTTATGTGATGCCTAATTTGACACTCCGGCTCACCACTGACGCATCGATTGCCTATATCGACGAGGAAATCCCCTTTGTTCTGGAAGCGCCGATTACGCTGATTCTTGGACCGGATGAAAGCCTGACAGATAGTGTTTCACAAGTGGGCAAGACGTTTTACGAGCGGACCAACGACTATTGGCGCGAGTGGTGTCGCTCTCTCTCGATTCCGTTCGAATGGCAGGATGCTGTGATCCGCGCAGCGATCACTCTAAAACTCTCTAGTTTCGAAGAAAGCGGCGCGATTATTGCCGCGCCTACAACCTCGATACCGGAAGCAGCAAATTCGCAACGCAACTGGGATTACCGGTTCTGCTGGTTACGCGATTCCTATTTCGTGGTGCATGCACTTAATAGTCTAGGCGTAACGCGAACAATGGAAGGCTACCTGAGCTACATCAGCAATATCGTCGCTGCGACTGATGACGGCTATTTGCAACCCGTGTTCGGGATCACAATGGAAAGCGATCTCGCTGAGCGTGAGGTGTCATCGCTTAAGGGCTACAACGGAATGGGGCCAGTTCGGGTCGGAAACGGGGCTCACACCCAGGTCCAGAACGACGGCTATGGCAGTGTAATCCTAGCATGCGCGCAAAGTTTTTTCGACCGGCGGCTCTCGAAGTTAGGCGATGAAATACTTTTAAAACGATTGGAACGGCTCGGCGAACAGGCCGTTCAGCGCTGGGATGCACCAGATGCTGGCCTTTGGGAACTAAGGACGCGGCAGGAAGTGCATACTTTCTCCAGCTTGATGTGCTGGGCCGCTTGCGACCGGCTCGCACGAATATGTGAGCACTTAGAATTAGAAGATCGGCGCGTCTACTGGCAGATTCACGCAGATAATATCAAGGAAGGTATCCTTCAACGAGCGTGGAATTCCGAGATAAATAGTTTTGCCGATACCTTTGGGGGTGACGGCGCAGACGCGAGCTTGCTGTTGATCGCAGAATTAGGGTTCCTTCCGCCGAAGGATCCGCGTTTTATCGGTACGCTCAAGATGATCGAAGAGCGGCTGCGCAAGGGACCTTATCTCTATCGTTACAATAGGCCGGACGATTTTGGAATACCGGAAACATCGTTTAATATCTGTACGTTCTGGTACATAGACGCGCTTACCGCTGTTGGGCGCACCGCAGAGGCGCGAGACTTGTTTGAGAATATGCTGGCATGCCGCAACCGGATGGGACTGCTCTCGGAAGATGTCGATCCGATCGCTCGGCAGTTATGGGGTAATTTTCCACAGACCTATTCAATGGTCGGACTCATTAAGTCGGCGATGAAACTGTCGAAACCCTGGGAGGTAGCGTTTTGAGCCGCCTTGTCGTCGTTTCGAACCGGGTCATGCTGCCCAAACTCACCAAAAAGGAATCGACCGGTGGCCTAGCGGTTTCTGTGCTCGATGCGCTGGAACAGCACGGCGGCATTTGGTGTGGTTGGAGTGGAAACTTGGTTGCCGGAGAACCGCCCGACATTGATATTATTGATGTTGGCAACATTACCTATGCAACCGTCGACCTTCCTAAAACGGATTACGATCAGTTTTACAATGGGTATTCCAACCGAGCGCTTTGGCCGCTTTTTCATTACCGGTTAGACCTCGTCGAATACTCGCGCGAAAACTACGAAGGATATATGCGGGTAAACGTTCGCTTCGCCGAACAACTTCAGCCTCTTTTGCACGACGACGATCTTGTTTGGATCCACGACTATCATTTCATTCCGCTTGCGCGCGAATTGAGAGCGCGCCGCTGCCGGCAGCGTATGGGCTTCTTTCTGCATGTACCTTGGCCGAGCAAAGAAGTTCTGACGGCATTACCGGATCATCTGGAACTCGTAGAAGCGCTTCTGGAGTTCGATGTAATTGGTTTTCAGACCAAAGGTTACGTTCTTACTTTCCTCGACTATGTAGTCCGTGAACTGGGCGGCACAGTGGACGCTGATGGATATCTATATGCTCTGGGAAAACGGGCGAGAGTTCAGCATTTTCCAATATCGATTGAAACTCAGAGCTTTATGGAACTCGCTGACCAAGCCGAGGATTCGAACCATGTTCGTCGCTTAGTGCAAAGCATGGGTAATAAGAAGTTGATTCTCGGTGTCGACCGTCTCGATTATTCCAAGGGTCTGATTAATCGATTTAAGGCCTATGGGCATCTGCTTCAGACGCATCCCGAGCATCACCGGTCGACAACCTTGATGCAAATCGCGCCGACGTCCCGCGGCGATGTTCTGCAGTATCAAGATATTAGGCAAGAACTGGAGACGGAAGCAGGGCACATCAATGGTACGTACGCCGATTTCGATTGGACGCCGGTTCGTTATTTGAATAAAGGATTCAGTCGAAAAATCTTAGCAGGATTCTTTCGAAGAAGTCAGGTCGGTTTGGTGACACCATTGCGGGACGGTATGAATCTGGTTGCAAAGGAATATGTTGCGGCGCAGTCCCCTGCCGATCCCGGCGTATTGATATTATCGCGCTTTGCAGGAGCCGCGGAGGAGATGGATGGAGCACTTATTGTCAATCCATACGACCTGGCCAGCATAGCGAATGCAATGGATCAAGCCTTGACCATGTCATTAGAGGAGCGGGTTAAGCGATGGGCGCGTATGATTGATCAACTGCAGTCTTTTGACGTGAACCATTGGCGTAAGAATTGTCTCAAGGTCATAGAGAACATTCCGGAGAAATGGAAAAAGCTTTAGGGTGCCTTATTGAAAAGATATAGCCGGTAAAGCTTCGATCAGGCTTTCAATATACTTAGTCTTTCGCTAATCGAATGCTGTTTGAGGCAACAGGTTATAAAGCATTTATTCAGCCAATTGTTGAAGTCGCGCCACCAATCCTGCTGACGAAACGTCTAGACCATCGGCGGTTGTACACCCGGCTATGATTGGGAACAACTCTCTGGCCAACTGCTTGCCAAGCTCAACACCCCATTGATCGAAAGAATTGAGATCCCAAATTATTCCCTGGACAAAAATCTTGTGTTCGAAGAGCGCGATTAGACGGCCTAAAGCAAAGGCGTCTAACTGGTGATACATGATTGTTGTCGAGGGTCTGTCACCAGGAAAAGAACGATGCCGTGCCAGACGTTTTGCATCAACTTCGCTCCAGCTCTCTGCCTTCATTTGCGCGCTTGCCTCGTCTTCGGTTTTACCAAACGCCAAGGCCTGAGCCTGAGCGAGACAATTCGACACTAGGTGCAGGTGATGATCGCCCTGCTCCTCACGAGGTTTGGCGGCCAAAATGAAATCGACAGGAATAATGTCTGTGCCCTGATGGAGTAGTTGGAAGAAAGAATGTTGGGCGTTGGTGCCGGGTTCACCCCAGACAACAGGGCTCGTGGATAAAGAAATGAAATCACCCGTGCGGCCAATGCTTTTGCCGTTCGATTCCATATCCAGCTGCTGGACATAGGCGGGGAATCGTTCGAGGCGCTGGTCATAGGGAATCAAGGCTACGGTCTGGCATCCCATGGCATTCCTGCGCCAGATACCGACCAATGCCAATAAGATAGGTAAGTTTTCTGCCGGCGGTGCCGTCCTAAAGTGATCGTCCATTGCCTTTGCGCCGGCCAGCAATTCGCGAAATTTTACCGCGCCCACTGCAAGTGCGATGGGCAGACCGATAGCACTCCAAAGCGAATAGCGCCCGCCAACCCAATCCCAAAATCCAAAGACTCGGTCTTCTGGGATGCCAAAGTTAGCACAAGCCTGAATATTGGTAGAGACCGCCGCCATGTTGCTCTCAGCGTATCTGTCCAGCCAAGCCCGGGCCGAATACGCGTTGGTCATGGTCTCCAGTGTGGTGAATGTTTTGGAGGCGACAATGATCAACGTTCGGGCCGGATCCAATCCTTTGAGGGTATCCGTCAAATGAGCACCGTCCACGTTGGAAACGAAATGCACTCGGGGCCCGTCATGGTCCGGTCTGAGCGCCCGGGTCACCATTGCTGGCCCCAAGTCCGAGCCCCCAATACCAATGTTGATGATGTCTTCAAATTGGTTGTCCAGCCGAACCTTTTCGGCGAACACAAGAAAACGATCGAGAATTCCCAAAACATCGTCGGATCCGGGCGCCACAGCGCCGCCCCTGAGCGCCATGTGAAGGACAGGACGTTGTTCGGTTAGGTTCCAGGCTTCGCCGCGGAAGATGGCGTCACGCTTGACTTCAACCTCAGTGACCCGCGCGAGGTCAACGAGAACTTTCAGTGCATCCGCGTCCAGTTTTTCTTTCGAAAAATCGATTGTTAGGTCGTCGAGTGTCACTGACAGATCATCAAACCGGTTGGCGTTATCGGCAAACAGTTGACGAAGATGGATCGGGCTCAACCGGGCTGCCTCATCGGTAACACGTCTCCAGGCGTATTCGAGTGTCATGGTAACTCCAAATTTTCGGATTTAAGATTGAACTGGGTCACTAAATCCCAATCAACCCCTACAAATTGGTCCGCATGATAATTCGCAAGCATTTGACGTTCAACGCCACGACTTCCGAATGGGTTTGAGATACGCGTTCTAAAGGCTTCGTATAAACAAATAATACTCATTATTAATGAACCATCTTATTATCGTTTCTGCCGGTTACGGTTTGAATAGCTGGAGGAATACGAGTGTCAAATTTTGCAAGATTGTGTGGCGTTTTCATTCTCTTATTTGCTGGAGGCTGCGTCTCGAATAGCTCCTTAGAAAACTCTGCTGCAAGGATACCCATGATAGATGCGTTCAGTCATGCCAGCAAAAACGTTGATCTCGATGACATAATTCCATTGATGAACAAAGCAGGAGTGACACGTACACTATTGTCTGCGATGCGTGGGTTTAACTGGCGCGAGATTAGTGCTTTTGCCCGGTCTAATCCGGCACGGATAACAGCATCGGTGCGAATAAAAGGTGGTGTCTATCGTGATAATTCACCAAGGTATTATCGGCGTCTGGAGGAGCAACTCAATGATCCAAATTTCGGAGCTATGGCAGAGATCATGATATACCATGCTGAAAGACGAAGAAAAGACATCCCTGAAAGAGACATGGATTTTGCAGAGCCTCAGCCGGCTGCTGCAATCTCTGCTGCTCGGTCCAAAGGATGGCCCATTGTTTTGCACATTGAATTTCAGTCGATTCCAGGTGATACATTACAGAGATCATCATTTATGAATCAATTTGAAGAATTTCTTCAACGCCAGGATGGATACCCAGTTGCGCTTGCTCATCTCGGGCAATTAAAGGCAACCGAGGCCCAGAGATTTCTCAGAAAACACAAAAATCTGCACCTAATTACGTCTAAAGCTAATTGGTACATTATTAACCAAAAGAATCAACCATGGACCGAAATGGTCAGTGCTGGAGGTTTGGTTCCGGCCTGGCGTAAATTGGTTCTTCAATATCCAGATAGATTCATTCTCGCCTTTGGTAATGAATGGCCGGAAGATTGGGGGCGGTTCTACATAAATCAGGCTAGAGTTTGGCAAAAAGCGCTGCAAAGCTTACCTTCTGATGTTGCGCATGCGGTGGCACATCGTAATGCTGAGCGCCTATGGAGATTACCGCCAGCACAGGCAAGTCACTACAAAAAAATCAAGGCTTTTGTAGAATGATGTAATTGTTTTTAGGGGTATTTGAAGGCTTGAGCGACAGCAGCCCAGACACTGAGCATGCGAGGGGGCTCATGGGCTTTAGTGATCAAACCCCGCGCGATTGATCATTGCTGTCGGGCGTAGTCTAATTGGTTGTAGCCGACGGATTCGAGCAGTCGGCGTTGCAAGAGGGGGCGAAGTCTTAGCTCCTATAGAGAAATTTTTGAACTAATGGACTACTGAATAGCTACCGATATGAAGGTATAAACATGACATATATCGATATAACAAAAATAGAGCTTTCGCACGATCGACTGGAGAAGCTCTTGGAACAGAGGTTAGGAAATCTGGACAACAAAAAATTAGTGGCAGAGATAGATCAAAGAATTTGGGATTTATATGGTGAAGAATGGTGCGTTTTATTTACAGATTTGGCAGGCTTTTCCAAACAAGCTAAAGACTATGGGATTATACATTTTCTGCAAACAATTAAAGAATCAGAGAAAATGTTTTCACCAATTATTGAAAAATATGATGGCTTTGTTGTGAAATCTGAAGGTGACAGCTTAATCGTTATTTTCAGATCTCCCAAAAAAGCAATTAAATGTGTTGTTGAAATGCAGTATACTTCACAAAAATATAATGTGGATCGCCCTGATGTAGATCAAATACATCTTTGTACTGGAATGGGTTGGGGAAAAATTCTTCGAATCCCCGGGAAGACAGTCGACGTTTTTGGTGAAGAAGTAAATTTTGCCGCTAAATTAGGTGAAGATACGGCAAAATCCGGCGAGATACTAATTACAGAACGGTTGGCCCAGAACTTCCCAGAAGTCGAACAAATTGACATCGTGGAATTTGGTAGTATAAACAGCGGAAAGCAGAAGGTATTTAAAGCTATCTATTAGAGAAAAAAAATTAATACTTATAAAATACAAATAATCACTCTATACTGCAAAAAATTCCATTTTAAATAAATCTATTTGACGAAGTGTGGGACACCGAGCTTGATACCGCCGCGCAAGGTTGGTTCTACGAAGCCGGTATCAGCGAAGCCGAAGCGCAGAGTTAGATAAAGAAATTAAGGCCCAGTTTTGCAAAGAGGAAACTAACAAACTTAACCAATCTTTGACGCGTTACGTTGGTTACGTTAAGAAAATTGAGAAAACATTAACTGAAAAAAACGAAAGAGCGCCGTACAATTTGACTAAATTGGGTTATCGCATGGCTGACGAGCGCCGGAAGTTTGAAGCAATGGCGCCAGCATGGAAGGCCATATGCGGATGATTACCCCGCCGATTCCAGGACTAAAAATGTGTCACAATGTGTCACAGACTAGATGATACTGGCTTTGACTGGCTGGAACACGGTAATAAAGAAATCGCAGAAAACGGGGCCTTTTAGTACTTGGTGATACGTGTTAATCAGAAGTCGGCTGTTTCAAATCCCGCTGGGGTCACCATCATATTTACCGGTTTTCGGCGGCTCTTGGGGTGTTTCAAAACGGCTACCCCACATTTCACCCCACATCGTGGGCGGCGAGCCAAGGCCCAAGCCTCTAAACACACAAACCCCACCAAATTGCTGCAAGGAAGGTGATACCCTTGCGGCGTTCTTATTTTTGCTTGGCTAAGAGTTAGCTCTCACTTCACACACACCCAAAATCCACTAAACTCATTTCTATGAGAAACCTGACCGCCACACTCTGCCTGATGTTTGCCGTACTTCTTGGAAGTATTGGAGGAAGTTTAAGTGCATCAGAATTACCTTATTGGGCTGGTCATAGAGCAGTTCTATTTTCAGATCTAGATAATGCTAGTTTTGATACCGAATGTAACTTGACTATCGTGTATTCGGCTGACGGAAAACAATATTCTGCATCGGTAGATTTGCCAGAAAGGCGGAACTTTATATCCAGCGAAGGGCAGTGCAATGGGTCAGTAGATAAAAACGGAGTCCTTGAACGACAAGACTGTACGCCAGGTATAATGTCTCAAAGAGACATTATTGGCACTGTCTTAAATCCAATACTAGATAATCCGAGAGGAGGAAGAGGGGGCCGATGTACTTGGGCAGACGAGGCCCTTCTCAAAAAGCGTGATCTTATTCTTACACAAGCTGGTGGTGATTCCGTATCTGGTTCTGCCCAAACTAAACCAGTTAATCCAACTCAAAAGAATAAAGGCGGCGCAAGGTTAGGCCGATTCTGGGCCGGGCATTCTGCGAGTTTTAACGAAGGATCTCAAGATTTAGATATTAGCTACTCTTCAGATGGAAAAAGATATGATGCGGTCGTAACGTCAACCGGTGGATCCTTTACACACAGAGTTAGGGGAAGAGTTGATATAGAGGGGAATATTCAGCGTAAGGAGGCTGGGGCTACCAGGGCCTTAGGGGGCACGGTTGTAGAACCAATCGTAACCAGAACAACTGATGGCGAGTTATACGAGTTTTATGATGTAGAATTAGCTGAAAAGCGGTCTTCTATGTTGGCTAAAAAAGAAAATTCTCGTCTCAAAAAACAAAAAATAATCCAACCCAAACAGGTTGCAGACAGATCCAAACCAAAATCAGATATAGCGTTAGCAAATTTTCAAAAGGGTCTATCCGCATACTTTTTAGATGACTACGCAACTGCTCTGCGTGAATTGAGACCTTTTGCGAAATGGGGGGATGCCGGTGCCCAGTACTTTCTGGGTGTGATGTACCGAGACGGACAAGGTGTTCCAAAAAACTATAAGACTGCGGTGAAGTGGTTCAGACTTGCTGCGAAACAGGGACATGCCGATGCCCAGACCAGTCTGGGTGTGATGTACCAAGACGGGAAAGGTGTTCCAAAGAACGATAAGACTGCGTTGAAGTGGTATAGACTTGCTGCGAAACAGGGGGATGCCACTGCCCAGTCCCATCTGGATAGACTAGAAAAACGGATTGCTAAAGAGAAGACCCCACCACCTTCCAAGAGTGCTGCTGAAAAAGAGAACGCGAAACTTCGCCGTTTGCCTCCTTGTCCATCAGACCAAACCAAACGTTATCATAACTGTTTTGGCACATATACCCACGCGAATGGAGACAGATATGTTGGTGAATTTAGTAATAGTAAAAGGAACGGACAGGGTAGTTTTACCTTTATCAATGGAGATAAATATGTCGGCGAGTTCAGGGATGGCAAACCGAATGGATGGGGCACCTTCACTTATGGTGGAACTTCTCAGTTTTCAGGAAACAAATACGTCGGTGAACACGTTGATGGTTTAATGCACGGACAGGGCACCTATACCTTTGCCAACGGTCACAAATACACGGGTGAATTCAAGAACCAGGCACCGAATGGACACGGTATCTATATCTATCCTGACGGAAGAGTGGACGAAGGCATTTTCAAAGACGGTATATTCCAATACGCAAAGAAAACACCTCCAACCGTAACTGCCAGGAAATCGCCACCACCTGTCAAGAGTGCTGCTGAAAAAGAGAACGAGAAACTTCGTAAAGAGATTGCTCGTCTGAAAAAACAAAACCAACCCAAACAGATTGCAAAAAAACCTTCACCAAAGAAGTCACCTCCACCTAAATCAGGCACCAATGGTTCTGGTTTCTTTGTCTCTAAACTAGGTCATATCGTCACCAACGAACACGTGGTTCGTAAATGCGGTTCAGTGACCGTTGGAGACAATGTAAACAAACAAGTCGCAGCATCGGTTATAGAAACGGACAAGAGGAATGATCTTGCTCTCCTTCGTATCTCCTCCACTCAAATGGCATCAGCAGAAACAAAGACACTCATAAGTAAACTTGGAGTTTATTTTGCTCCCCTTGCATCAGAAGGACTGATGAGGTCTGACGATATAGAGCTTGGGGAAAATGTTCTTGTTTCTGGTTATCCTTATGGAGAACTCTTTAGTAACAGTATCAAAGTTACGAAGGGCATTGTTAGTGCCAATAAGGGAATGGGTGATGACAGTGCTCAATTCCAGATGGATGCCGCAGTTCAACCTGGCAGCTCCGGTGGTCCTATCTATGACGAGAATGGAAACATCGTTGGAGTGGTGGTTGCCCAATTAGACCCGTTGAAGGTTGCGAAGACGATTGGTTCTCTGCCGCAGAATGTAAACTTCGGTATCAAGGCATCCACCG
>MDTE01066289.1_pt1 | contig 19448 bp, 8 predicted proteins | sample 811231 | NCBI WGS metagenome assembly MDTE01 (sample SAMN05326651, study PRJNA326480) | marine metagenome | isolation source: seawater | place: Indian Ocean: Red Sea | collected 2010 | reverse complement strand
CTTAATGACCAGCAGCGGCAAAATCAGAATATATGAGCTTTCCAGGGACTTAGGCCTGGAAAATAAAGATGTGCTTGATGCTGCAAGCAAGCTTTCGATTGCTGCCAAAAGTCACAGCAGTTCAATAAGTGACGAATCAGAAACTGTTCTAGTGAGTGAATCTCGATACCAATTTGATCACATTCAGATTTTCAGCGGGAATCAGATTACTTCAACTGCTACAGTTGGTATAACAACCGCAGAGGGAGCAGTGACTGAAGCAGCTACAGGAGATGGCCCAGTCGATGCAACTTATAAGGCCATTTCACGCGTCACAGGTTTTTCTCCAACATTATCAGATTATCAAATCCGTTCTGTAACAGAAGGAATGGATGCGATTGGAGAAGTAACTGTCAAAGTAAAAGAAAAAGGGCGTTCATTTGTTGGACACGGAGCTAGTACTGATATTATAGAGGCTAGCGCAAAAGCATATATTAACGCAATCAATAAAGTTATCCACTTCAGGGAAAATGGTTAGCGTTTATCGATAATCAATCAACTATTTTTGGATTGCTATAAGTAAATTGGGTGTGACTTCTACGTTTATCTGATTTCTAGCTTTTTCCAACGCTTTTAGCCCTGCTTCCCAATAATTAGTGTGTATACCTTTGATGTTTACTAATCCCTGGTGGTAAATCTCCTGATCAGTCATTGTGTTCGTTACGGCTATTGTTAAATCGGCGTAAGCTACAAATTGGCCAAAGACTTCGCTGCCCGCTCTTGTTCTAGCATGTAAATTAATTACAAAATCGGCTTCAACTACACTTTCCTTGAATGTAAATCCTTTGTCTACGAGTACTTCTTTTATTTTTTCCGTTACGTATGATACAGATGAAGACTTGCCCATATTTGTTTCGACTGACTTGATACAGATTGATGGTTTAATTATCTTTACGATAAGCTTGATAGTCGGCACTGGAAAATCCTCAATCAACATTTCCAAATATTTCGATGTAATTTGGCCAAAACCGATTAAAGCAGACAAATCCAGTTTTGCCTCCGCAATCTGGGTCTCTTCTATATTGAATTCTTTGGGGTTTATGCGTATTGAAGCAACTCCATTCCGATCAGTTAACACAGTGGACATAAGATCGGTGGAAAGACTGATGGTGCTAAATCGAATTGGTATTTGCCTTAGTGGTTTTGATGATTCAACTATGACTTTTAACTGACTGAAACTGGGTTGGCCTAGTTTAACGGAAATTTCGGGAGAATCAGTACTTATTCTTATTTGCCCTAAGATCTGCCGAATCCGGAGATAAATTTGGTCTTGTAGTTGGATAGTAGAATTCTGATTCTGTTTAACTGTTAACGATTGAGCCAAATAATTTTGAATAGGCAAAAGAGCTTGTAAGTATAACGGTAAGGCATTAGCCAATTCTCCGGCGTTGAGTTGACTTGTGGCTTTTTGGTAAAGGTCGAATGATATTTGTATGGCTTGATCGATTTTTTGAGTTTGTCGTTCATTGTATTTGGCTTTGTTCAGTCTACAGTAGACCCAATAAAATTGGTGATCTTGCCAAAAACCTACTGTTTCTACTCCTTCTAATTCTTTCTGAGTAGAAGTACGAATATCTTCTTGAAAATCGCTTTCTAGCATGCCCGAGATTTCAACTGCTGTATTGATCATTTCACTTGAAATCGTAACTGAAATTTCCTCAGCAACCTGGGCTAAGGCTCGGTTTTTAGCTCGTTGCGTATAATTATTATCATCTATATTAGCTTGACCTATGCCAATATAATAGAGGTCGTTAGATGGCCTCAATATTAGCCATTCGGGCGCAACCACAGATCGTTTTGACTTGTTCATTGTATTTTGGCTTTTATATCGATGCTTCAAATCAAAATCTTCAGAAAAAGTCTTTCTCACACTCGCTTTGTTACAACCTATTGCAATGATAAAAAAAAATGTCCAAAAACTGAGTCTTTTCATCATTAATTCCTTAAAGAATTAGTTGAAAAAGTGAATGTCAAATTCACCAGTTATACCAATAGTCACCACATAAGGTATCTTTATACTCGGATACACCACGTATTTTTTATCAATTGACTTATCCTCTGTAAGGATTTTTCCATCATCAGATCTCTTGCCGCTATCTACTTGGTATTTCCAATTTGTAAAACTTAAAGTTTTGTAACTAGCATTTCCCCAAGCTACTAGCTTACCTAATTTCAACTTAGCATCAAGACCAACAATAAAATGGTAGGACTCTGCTGTCACTTTATTGTCGTTACCCTGACTAAGTAATTGGACAATGTCGCCGGAAACTTTCTGTTCACAATACCCAAAACCGAAACCAATAATCGGGCTCAAAAACAAGATTTCAGGTAAAAGACCAAAGTGCTTACTTAGTTTCAAATCTATTCCTGATGATGTTAAATCTGATTCTTCACCGAGGTTATAATAATTAAAATCAGCTCCGATCGAGATTTGACTAATTGGTTTCCTTAAATAAGCCGATGCCTGAAGCAGAAAACCAGTTAGTGGAAGATCATCCTTATTAGAATAATCCATTGATATAATTGTCTGTCCATACCCTCTATTCACTAATGAGTCACGCTCTGTGTATGAGACTGGTGTGATAGTATGGTTCCATTTATCGACTTTAAAATATTCTTTGTCTCGATTGTTTGTTTCGCTTTGCAGGCTAAACATACCGTAACTAACTGCTAAACCCAACCAGCCATAAAAGGGAGTTGTTTGTTCCAGTTTCATCCCGCGACGGATGAAGTACCGGCCTTTAGCAATTCGGCCGCGAGAAAAAGTTTGGTGTACCTCTGTAATCATTACAGTTCCAACAGGTTTAAACTGATCAGTATGGACTTCGCCTGTTTCCGGGTCCATCAAATCTTTCTGTCGTTTCATAACCTTGAAAGTTGTGCCTTTTGTTAACCCTAAATCAGCACCAGCATTAATAGTAATTCCACCAAATGACTTTTCTAAGATGTTAGCTTCAATTTTGATTGGCCTATCAGTTTCTCGAATTAGATTACCTGCAATCACTTCGCTGAAGTCGCCAAAAAGACGCCCCTTTGCTGTCCGGGCTTCAATCGAAGTAATTTTCATAATTCCAACTTCGGGGACGTCGTCGTTAATTATAATTTCGTCGAAAATCTCGTCTGGTGAAGGTTGGAACCCATAGATTATGAATGCCATACCAATTTTGATTCCCGAATCTTTACCCCGTTCAATGGTAACAGTTGAATGGTCTATTCGTTTGATAATAGTCTGAATGGGGAATTGACTCTCAAATTCTGTAACGACTGCTTCAGCTAGCTTATCCAGTGCTTTTGAAAATGCCGCATCCGCATTTTCTCCCCGTTCGCTAGCATAGGTTTCCACGGATTTATCGTAATGTCCACTCTCGACAGATAACATACGAATTGTGGCACTAACGTTAGATTCGTAGTAGCTATGTCGTATAATTTTCCCTTGGTCATTTTTTTTAGCCGGATAATACTCAACTGAGTTACCTGTAAAATTACCAATAATACACCTTTGTACACCGGCTAATCTTCCAACTTGTACTACTGTATTTTCGTCGATAACACCAGATAACTGAAGGTTTTGTTCTTCTATAATTCGTTCCAAGTTCACTCGATCAATAACATTAAACCGTTGAGAATTGATTATTCGGTGGATGATTTTATTAGTTAATGCCGATTGAAAACCAGCAGCATTTTTCCCTTTCCAACCGGAAAAAGGCAAAACAGAAATATTCTGTTTTTGGTAGTTTTCGCTATGTACAGCAACCAACAACTGAAACAGAATTAAGCAAAGAGCGATTCGTTTTTTGTGTGGCATAAGTTGATTCCTGAATATTACTAATCAGAATGGATCCATCCCATGTTCTACTAAGTTTGATATTTGGACGCATACATGTAGCTTGATTGATCTTGAAGAGCATGGATTAATTCAGTATTATCACTAAGGGCTGAATTTAGCCATCAAGTATGGTCAGAGTACTGCCTAATAATACTTGACTCGGGTTTATTTAACCGCTTAGGGTAAGCGATCCGTTTACGGAATAACATGATTTTTTGGAAAAATGAAAATGGTTGATTAAAAAAATAGCACCGTAAACGAGATGAATGTAAGAAATGGGATTATATTACTGCAGAAGTAATTGAAAAATACACTTCAAGAACCATTGAAAAGCTTTCCATTTGGTTTGCAACAAATAGTAATTTTCACCAGTCCAGAAATTATTACGCTAAAAATTAAACAATGTTTTAGCTACTTTTTATAAAGATCGTTCAATATTTACACTTCTTAATAAATATCTTGGAACTTCAGGACGAAAATGAAAGAATAAGTATTTTTTAAGAGAATATGATTCAGTATGGCCAAAACGCACAAAAAAGGAAAAAACTTATATAGATGGATTCTGTATTTTGCTTTTTATCATTTGCTGAGTTCGTTCGTAGGCTAACTCGATTTGTTCAGTTCGAGACCGTATACTAGTTTCGATGTTTTCTAGCTGATTTTCAAATTCTTTTATCATAGCTTTCACCTCTTTAGGCGATGTTCCTCCAGTACTTTTATTTCGAATTAGAGCTTCCCCCGGTGCTAAAATGGAAGCTAAATCTGATATAGAAATTTCGATTGACATTTCTGCAAGCAGACTTGCAGTTCTATCTAAATTGTCAAAAGTGTGATTACTTTTTACTAGTTGGCCAACGACCTTACCAACTATATCGTGGCACTGTCGAAATGGTATACCTTTTTCCTGTACTAGGTAGTTGGCTAACTCTGTGGCAGTAGAAAAGTTGGCTTGACATAACTGAGCCATTCGGTCGGTATTAAATGTTAGTGTCTGTGACATTTTGGGCAGAATTTTCAGACACGCGGTAACTGTATCAAATGATCGCCAAAGTGGTGGCTTATCTTCCTGAAGATCCCTATTATAACCCAAGGGTAAACTTTTCAGATTACTCAATAAATCGACCAGTGCCCCTAGAACTTGGCTAAAGCGCCCTCTTGTTAGCTCAGCCACATCAGCATTCTTTTTTTGTGGCATGATCGAACTACCAGAAGCGAAACTATCATCAAGTTGGATTAAACCAAACTCATATGTTGTCCAGTAGACAATCTCTTCACTAAATCGAGACAAATTAGTCATTAAAATGGCTAAGGCTGAAAGGGTTTCAGCAATAAAATCTCGAGAACTGATCACGTCCAATGCGTGTTGGTGCGTACTTTGGAAACCTAGTAATTCGGTTGTAAAAGATCGATCTATAGGTAAATTAGTACCACTTAAAGCACCAGCTCCTAACGGGTTAGTATTAGTTGTTTCAAAAGCAGAAAATAAACGCTTAAAATCTCTCAAAAACATACTGATATAAGCCGTAGCCCAAAAGCCCAAACTGATCGGCTGAGCGTGCTGGGTATGAGTATAACCAGGCATCACTGTTGTCGTATGTTTGATTGCAATATTGAGAAATGCTTTACATAAGACAACTAGGTTAGAACAAATAATCAAAATTTGTTCTCTACTATACAAGCGAGTATCCGTTAAAACTTGATCATTTCTGGATCGAGCAGTGTGTAGTTTACCCCCAAATTCTGCTCCAGCACCTTCTATCACATATGATTCAACGTTCATGTGAACATCTTCTTTAGTTGGGTCAAGCACAAATTTACCTTCGTGAAAATCGCTTAATGCTTTCTCTAACCAAATCAAAATTGGTGATAAATCAGTGGGGTTAATAATATTTTGGTGGGATAACATCAAAGCGTGAACTTGACTACCCCAAATATCGTAGGGAATTAAGCGTGAATCTGTCTCAGTCGAATGAGTGAAATCAAGCATTAGATTGTCCATTTCACTAGTGAAACGGCCAGCCCACAATTTACTTCCCGTTTCCAAGGTTATAACTCGCTACCGGATAGTAAATCATCTACCACGGTTGGATCAGCTAGAGTAGATGTATCTCCCAAATTTTCAGTATCACCTTCGGCTATTTTACGTAGGATTCGTCGCATAATTTTACCAGATCTAGTTTTCGGAAGAGATGGAGTAAACTGAATTTTGTCTGGAGTAGCGTGTGGCCCAATTAATGTTCGCACCTTTTGCTTGATACCACTAATTGTTTGTTCAGATGGGGATTGACCCGTCATCAAGGTCACGTATGCATAAACCCCTTGCCCTTTGATATCATGCTGGTAACCGACCACTGCGGCTTCGGCTACTGTTTCATATTGACCAATCGCCCCTTCAATTTCTGCGGTTCCCAACCGGTGTCCAGAAACATTCAATACATCGTCGACGCGACCAGTAATCCAATAGTGTCCGTCAGCATCACGCATAGCGCCATCTCCAGCCATATAATAACCAGGAAATCGGTCGAAATAAGTCTGACGAAAACGTTCGTGGTCCCCATAAACGGTACGCATTAAACTTGGCCAAGGCGACTTAATACACAAGTAACCACTAGCAGGATTACCCTCAACTTCGTTCCCATTTTCATCCAATAAAACAGGTTCAATACCAAAGAAGGGAATCATAGCCGAACCTGGCTTCAGATCAGAAATAGCAGGTAGTGGTGTAATCAGAATACCTCCTGTTTCGGTCTGCCACCAAGTATCAACGATCGGACAATTCTGATTACCGACGATATTATAATACCAAGTCCATTCAGGTTCTTTTATTGTCTCACCAACTGTACCAAGTAAACGAAGTGAAGATCTGTCGTATTTTTCCACCCAGCTATCACCTTCTTTCATCAGTGCTCTGAGGGCTGTTGGGGCCGTGTAAAATAGGTTGACCTGATGCTTTTCTACTACCTGCCAAAATCGGCCGAAATCAGGATAATTTGGCACACCTTCGAACATTACCGTAATAGATCGGTTAGCTAATGGTCCATAAATTATGTACGAATGACCAGTAATCCAGCCAATATCTGCTGTACACCAATACACATCTCCTGGGTGATAATCAAAAATTATCTCGTGCGAATATGACGTGTAAACCATGTATCCACCCGTTGTATGCAGGACTCCTTTGGGTTGGCCTGTCGAACCTGAAGTATATAGAATAAATAGGGGGTCTTCGGCTAACATTACCTCAGGCGAACAGTCATCATCAACTGTCAACATTGCTTCATGCCACCAAACGTCTCGGCTTTCATCAAAACCTACATGGTCTCCGGTCCTTTGTATGACAACGACTTTTTGGATGGAAGGTGTTTCAGTTAATGCTTGATCAGCATTAGCTTTCATTGGGATACCTCCCTTGGCGCCTCGAACAGCTGTATCTTGCGTGATTAGTAGCTTACATTCAGAATCATTAATACGATCACGTAGCGCATCAGCAGAAAAAGCACCAAATACTACCGAATGTACAGCTCCAATTCTAGCACAAGCTAAAACAGCAATAGCTAACTCTGGTATCATCTGTAAGTAAAGACAAACTCGGTCGCCTTTTTTTATACCTTGTGCTTTTAGTACATTCGAAAATTTCTTAACCTCTGTCAAAAGTTGGTTGAATGTGTAAGTCTTGTCGTCGTTTGGATTATTACCTTCCCAGATCAGAGCAGTATCATCTCCATGTCCGTCTTCAATGTGTCGATCTAAACAGTTGTAGCAAGCATTTAGAGTTGCCCCCTCAAACCACTTGACACTTGCGTTAACAAAATCATACTCGCAAATTTGATCCCATTTCTTAAACCAGGTGATGCGTTCAGCTATTTCCGACCAGAATGCTTCAGGGTCTTGGATCGATCGGTCATAAATCTCTTTGTACTGATCTAAACTGTTAATATGGGCTTTTTCTATAGGATATTTGCCACTAGATGGCGAGTAGGATTTTTGACTCACTTGATTATTCTCCATTGAAGGTTCAGTTTTGTGATTTGATTTCGGTTGAGAGTCTGTTGGCTAGCGCAGCATTATAACACTGATCGGACTAAGCAACAATGTTGATCAAAAGGCCCAAAAATTAATTACTACCATTGTATCCTATTATAAAGAATACTGGTATGACGTTCCATATGCTTGACTAAAATAGTAAATGATCAATGAACTCTCTAATAATCTTTTTGTATTTTATGCAGATAGTTTAACGGAGTAAATATCGTTTGTAAATAGATGGTATATTTCGTGCTACACGTATCGTGAGACGATTGTATAAATATGCGGCAGCTGTATTTTAATTTTATTTTCATTCTGTTCTTGCTAGTTTTTCTTTGTATTAAGGATGCGAAAGCTGTTTTAATTTCTCTACGAGATGCAGAAACTGAGCGTAATAACTTTTCCGTAGGTAGCGGAAAAGAATTCAACCTTCAAGTATATATTGATCCACAGGGTAGTCGGGTCACTGGTTTTCAGATCTACCTTTCTTTTGACGATCAATACTTAAAGCTCCTTGATGCTACCGATAAACTGACGGGACTACAGCCGGTTAAGAATGGACCTGGTTACCCAACTGGTTGGCAGCCACTGGATAACGACACACACGGAGACCCAGGGAATATTTTGCGTAACTTCCAGATTGACTATGCAGCAGCCTTGATGGCTATTGGTGATGATGTTTCTGTTTTAAAGGAGCCTAGTGTGGTTGGTCTGATAAAATTCAAAACTTTGCAGCCTGTCAAAGATACTGCCATCCGATTCGATTTCATTGAGCGTGTTAGTCGAATCACAGGTGTGATTGTAGACCAACTTCCTCGTCGTAATTTTTCCGATTTGGAAACCGCTACCATCACGGTGAGAGGAACTGTCGATTTTAAAGATTCGTTCCCACAAAGCATAAAATTTCCAATGAATACCGAATATACCGATCTGGTATTGGATAACTATCTTATATTTAATAACCCAAAACTAACACCGAAAGAAATGAAACGATCAATCAAGTGGACGGCTTCTAACTATCAGAGTATCGACGTTAAAATTGATCCAAACTTCCGCCGAGTATCCTTCAAACCAAATAAAGACTGGTTCGGCCAAGAAAAAGTTCGATTTACAGTCATTGATCCCGAAGGTAATCCCGCATTTAATGATATTGATGTTCAAGTGACTACTCCTCCTCGATTACTTTTTTCAGAAAAAATACCGAATAAAGGGGAGCGTATTCGGGTCAATAGTGGGAAAAATTTCAACCTAAACGGCTTGGTGGAGGACCTCGACAATCCGGGTTTAGCTGATTTAAATTGGAGTGTAGGTACAAATCCGGACCCCGATAATCTCTTCGTTAATTTGATTGGTAGTTACTTAAAAGTTGAAAGCACTAGATTGGGTACTTTTGATATTCCAATTACCGTTAGCGATGCCGATGATAACGCCGATCAACAAACACTGAAGGTTCTCTTTATTCCTGAATTTGATGGCCCTGTGATAGATCCACTATTTCCCCAAGAAGTAGTTTCTACGAACGATGGCTCAAGAATGGATCCTTCTCGGTTCAATCTAAATGAACTAGTTGGGGATTTCGACTTTGAAAACTCGGAATTGGAATGGGAGACTTCTGGCAATGAAAATATTGCGGTTAACATTGATCCTGAAACACGAGATGTATCCTTCGAAAATCTACGTAATTGGATTGGAAGGGAGACTATTACTTTTAAAGTTATTAACCCAAATGGGATCTCCGATCAAAGAGAAGCTCAAGTACAGTTGATTGAAAAAAGTGCTCCCCCATCAATCATAACTATTCCGTTAATTGAACTCGATTTCGGTAAAGAAAAGATATTAGACTTAAATAAACATATTTTCGATTTGGATAGCGACCCTGAGCAGATTGATTGGGTAGTAGAAGGACAACAATTTATTACAATTGAGATCGACGAGGAACGGTTTGCTTCTTTACAATCTGAATCAGTAGTAACCGAAACCGTTCGGTTTTTCGCCGTTGATCCTAATGGTCTACAAGATACACAAGATGTGATCATTACTGTGAAATCTCCTGAAAAACCCCTTTTAGCTGGTTTCCCCTTAAAACTTCGTATCAAGTCTAATGAAACGACTGCTAGTATTCTGCAATTGGATGACTTTGTAACAGACCCAACTACCTCAGATGAACTAATTGTATGGCAGGTCACTGGCTATGATAGGAGTAAACTAGCAGTACAAATAGAGGCTGATAGGTCTGTTACGCTGATAGCGTTACCTAATTGGAAATCGGGTAGTGAAACAGTTATTTTTTCGGCTACCAACAAAGCTAAATTGACAAGTACGACCGAGGTTACTGTTCAACCGATGTTCCCACCAACAGTCAGCCTAGAAGAATTCCCAACCTTCGCTATCTACCAAGGTCAGAAAAAAATAGTTAACAACCTTGATCTGGATAATTATGTCATTGATGCTGATACAGAGTCAGAAGACATTGAATGGAGCAGCCAAGTTAGGCAAAACAACTCAAAAGTGCAATTGGTGGCCAATATCAATCCAAATACTCATACTGTTGAGCTAAGCTCAGGAAACACACCTGTTGGTGATTATCAGCTTGACTTTAAGGCCGTTGACCCAGAAGGAAATATTGGAAGTGGTTCAATTAACGTGTTGGTTCTGAAAACACAAAAACCCCCAACTTTGAACATCCCACCAATTTCTTTGATAGATGGGCAAACCCAAACCATTGATCTGATTGAGTATGTAACAGATGATGAACCTGTCGATCAGATTATTTGGTCCTTTGATAATAATGAAAATATTATAGTAGAATTAGATAACTCAATTGTCGACTTGATCAATAAGGCTACTTGGAACGATGGTGAGACATTTCTAATTTTTAAAGCGACTGACTTAGATGGGAAAACCAGCCAGCAAAAAGTAACAGTGACAGTCAAACAACCTATACCTCCTCTGAAAATTAAAGACTTAACTGCAGTCGAATTTGAACAGGAAAACACATCAGATCCCTACGATCTGAATCAATTTGTTGTTGGCCAAAATTACCCTAAGTCGGATATTGAATGGGACATAGTACCGAATAAAGAAATTCAGGTGGATTTTCTTAAAACAGGAGAAGCAATTTTTTCAGCCAAAAATACTGACTTTGTAGGTACCGTTAACCTTCTAGTAATTGCCCAAATTGGGGATATAGCTCCAGTAGAAAAAAAAATTACGGTAACGGTCAAGGAAAAAGTAGAAAAACCACCCAAACCGAGGATCAACAATACCTTTGAAGCCATTGAACTCACGAAAGGAGAAACCAGCAAACCTATCGTATTAGAGATTGATCCACCAAATGCCCAAGTTGAATTTAAATACAATGAAGAAAATCAACTCGTGATACCAACTTTCGAGGAAGGTCAACTTACTCTAACTGGGAATCAGGTTGGTTCCGGCACTTTCAGTTTTCGGCTGGTCGATAATTTTCAACAATCAAGCCAAAAAGCAGAAATTCAGGTGAATATAAAACAGAAAATAATTCCTTTGGCTTTGAATTTACCTAAAACAATCACCTTAAGCATTGATCAACCTGAAGAAATTATTGATTTGAATAGTTTTGTAACTTCACGATTTGATCAAAAACAACTTGCTTGGAGCATTTCCCAAATGCCAACAACCATCGGTGCTAGGTTAGCAGGCGATTCTTCAGAATTGACTGTTGAGTTAGGAAACTATGACCCAATCAATGGAGCTACCAATGACGAAATAACCTTGCAAGTTACAGAGACAGAACCCAGTGGACAGTCTCTAATAGGTAAAATCGAAATTCAGGTGTTGGCAAATCTACCAACACCGAAGCCACCACGATTTGTGAGACCATTTCCAACGGTCACCCTTCAATCCAATGTCAAACCCAAAGATACTATTGATGAACTAAATTCATATGTTGATGATATAGATACTAACGATCAAAACCTCAGTTGGATCACTATCCCTGATCAGAATATCTTAGCGGAAATCAAAAACGATAGTCTAATTTTATCTTTGCCGAAAACCGAATCATCAGTTTTACCCACTAAGAGTACAATTTTAGTAATTGTATCTGATCCAGACGGAAACAAAGCCTTTCGCACCCTGACAGTACAAATTTTGCCGGCACCAAAAAAGAAGGTCAAGTGTAATATCTATGCTTTGCCCAATCCACTACAAAGTCAGTTTTATACCATCACGATTGCAATTACAGAAGGTGTACTAGAATTTGATCCGACTATCGTTGTAAATGAGGAACCACAGGTTATTAGTGCTGTTGATTCAGAAAGAAAGCAAATCTGGACTTTATCTTACTCAATTAACCAAGGTACTAATGTAGAGCCGATTAGTCGGCTACAAGTCGATGTCTTCGAAGGAGATAGTAAAAGTGGCACCAAGATTGATAGCCGCTCTGTGGCTATCACGCTGCCAACTGCACCCAATTTTAGTCAATATTCTTACAATGGGAAGATTTCGGCATATCCAAATCCACTTCAACAATCTACTTTACATCTAGTATGTTCGACCGTAAATCCACCTAAAGTACAGATTTATACCATTGATGGCCGATTTGTCACCATGATTAACGAATTTCGACGTAGTAAGAATGGTTGGGAGTACAACTGGGATTTACAAACTCATTTAGGGGAAATAGTTTCTAATGGCATTTACTTTGCGCACTTTATCATTGATGACCAGTTTTTGATTCGTTCTGAAAGTATCAAATTATGGATTCAAAAATGAGCCTTAAACTCAATATATTCTTCATTATCAGGAAACATAACAACCCAGTTTAGTTATTTTAAATCTGATTTTTGCCAATTCAAGCCAGTATGAATGAATCAAGCAGTGTATTCTAAGGATCGGAGAGCAAAATGAAACAACCGAATATTTTATTTATCCTAGCTGACGACCTTGGTTGGAGAGATCTTCAAGTGGAAGGTAGTAACTTTTACGAAAGTCCTAACTGTGATCGAATCAGTCAAGGTGGAATGAGATTTTCACAAGGTTATGCCGCTTGTCAGGTGTGCAGTCCGTCGAGAGCAAGTATCCTAACCGGTAAATATCCAACGAGGCATGGTATAACTGATTGGATTGGAGCTTCAAGTGGAAAAGAATGGCGTAAAAATAATCGGTTTAATAAGCTTTTACCACCTGAATACAAACACAACCTAGATATAAACGAATTGACATTTTCTCAAGTCCTAAAAAGCCAAGGCTACCGAACCTTTTTCGCTGGGAAATGGCATCTAGGTGATCAAGGTTTTGACCCAGAGAATTTTGGTTTTGAAATCAACAAAGGAGGATGGAAGGTTGGGTCCCCCATAGGTGGATATTTTTCACCTTGGCAGAACCCAAAGCTTCAGCCTGGTCCAGTTGGGGAGTCTCTTCCCATTCGGCTGGCTCAAGAAACTTCGGAGTTCATCACATGTAATAGAAATCAACCATTTTTAGCTTACCTTTCTTTTTACTCCGTTCATGGCCCAATACAAACCAGTAAAAATCGATGGGAAAAATTTCGACAAAAAGCCTTGGCTCAAGGTATTCGAGATAGCCGCTTTATTTTCGACCGTAATTTACCAGTTCGTCAGGTACAAGACTGTCCCATCTATGCTGGAATGATTGAGGCTATGGATGAAGCTATTGGTTTAGTTTTAGACGCACTTCAAAAAGCTGGGGTTGTTGATAATACGATTGTTTGTTTTACCTCGGATAATGGTGGTGTTTCTTCAGGTGATTCTTTTGCTTCTTCTATGTTGCCACTAAGAGGTGGAAAGGGTAGACAATGGGAAGGTGGCCTAAGAGTTCCCTACTATATCCAAGTACCAGGTTTAGTAGAAGCTGGCTCAAACTGCGATGTACCTGTATCTGGAATTGATTTTTATCCTACTTTGCTTGAGTTAGCTGATATTCCAATACCCACCGAGCAAGTAATCGACGGAGAAAGTTTGGTACCCTTACTAAGAGGCGAAGATTCCCCGTCATTGAAGAATCGTGATCTATTTTGGCATTATCCACATTATGGCAACCAGGGAGGAGAACCTTCGTCAGTAATTCGAAGTCGTAATTGGAAATTGATTCACTATTATGAGGACGATAGAGACGAGTTATATGACCTTTCGGTTGACCAAGGTGAGCAAAACGACATGGCTGATTTATGCACTGATAAAAAAGCACAAATGAGTCAACTTTTGAATGACTGGCTCAGATTGACCGGGGCAAAGCTACCAGAATCTGATCCGGAATATAGATTCGAGAAGGAAAATGACCGTCTGTCGCAACTCGAACATGAACTCATGCCCCAGCTGGAATCCCAGCACGCTCAGTACCTAGACCCTAATTGGCAACCAAACGCTGATTGGTGGGGAAGTCTAACAACAATTGACTAGTCGCCTTTTGAAAAATTGGCCAAAATCAATTATTGGGAATAAGAAACCAAAGTCCACCCGTCTTTTCGGCTAGATATTTGCTGTATTTTTCATTTAGACCAATGACATCTACTACCACCGAGTTATTCAAGCAATGCCTCAGAACGGAAGGTAAATCTTCAGTTTCAGCCCGATTATAGTCTTGGATTGGTTCATCTGTTACCAATATGAAACGTTTGTTGACTTCAGGCCTGAATTTCACTTGATTGACTGACTTAACAATAGCATGATAAGGACGTTCTAATCCACCACAGTCGATATTTCTCAGTAGTCGCTCAAATCTTTTATAGTCAGTAGTTTGATCGAAAATTAGGGCTTGATATTTGAACGTAACAACGCCCATCGTAAAATCAATAGTTTTCTCCTCAAAAACAGACACCATATCTTCCAGGTGTTGGCCAACAGCGACGATGTTATCTTTCATACTACCACTGGCATCGAGCAAAAATACAATATCAGTTGGTCGCCTAGACTGTTGATTTACGACACTTTTAGCTATTTTTACCATAGCTTCCTCAATTTGTTCGGGGTTACTTGTCATTACCTCTGCATTTTCGACTCGGTCAGGTAAAGCTTCAGCGTTTGCTCGTGCGAAACCACGGGCCAACTTGGGGCGTTGAATGCCTACTGGAGCACTCGATAGGTGTTTGTAAGGCAGTAGATTTTTGTTTAACTGGCCATCTGAAAAATTATCTCCAAATATGGAGTCAGCTGAATTATTCAATATCGTCTCGGTTCTTAGGGGGGAGACTTTCGGTGTGAGGGGGTTTCCTACCTGATAATTCTTTATTATAGGAAAATCTTTAACCTTAGTCTTTGGATCGACGTGTATCTGCTCTTTGTTTTCTTTTATGTTTTTCTTTCTATTTGGTAGTTGAGAGTTCCGTCGGTGCCGAGACATATGAAAACGTAGATGATAAATATCAACCTCAATTTGGTCAAGCAAGTCTTGTCGACGATTTTGCTGATGAAACAACATTCCCGAAAAAGATATCACTAAAGCAAAAATAGTGTGTAAAAGTAGCGATAGAAAAAAAGACCATCTAGCTCGATGTCGTTTGTGACGTCCAGTTTGTTTTGTTGACCAACTCACTGTAGCTGATAGATTGTTAGCTAAGTCCGAGCTGACCAAGACAAAAACTTACCGTTGGTTACCGGCCATTTCTTGGAGCAAATCTTCCAACTCTTGAATGATCGTATCATCCTCCTGTTCCGCAGAATCGATGTTTTCCCCATCATCATTCAAGTCATTTTCTATGGACTCTAGATCAGATCGATACTCGATCAAGTTGGCAAGATAGTGTTCACGAGTTATATTTTCGGCTTCTCCCTGTTCTTCTCTCAAACATTCAGCACAGAATTTTCCTATTTGTTGAATCCCATAATCAATAATTTGCAATGCTTCAAGACTAGCTCCATCCGTCAACGCAAGTTCGGCTCTGGCAATACTGTTCATCATTAGAATATAGCCTTTATACTGATAGGTCTGCCAAGATATATCTTCATCAGCATATCGACGAACAAGATCCAACACTTGCAAGTTAGTGTCAGTATCTCGCTGAACATCTTTCCACCTCTTAATACTCGAGAACAGAAGATAACGAATATATCGGTCATAGGATTCATCGAGTAATTGTTTCCATTCACGGTCAGTTAACGTGAATCCTTGGTCAGTTTTGTATGCTTGCTTGTATTTTTCTAGTCTATGACAAAAGTAATCAAAATACGAGTCATAGTTCTGTGGTCGTTTTCCATCGGGTCGACCGTCTGTGTATATACGCGAGATAGTGAAAGTGTTTTGTTGAATTATTGCGACTTCACGCTCATCATCCAACCGCATAATTTGTACTGAGTCTCGGTTATTCTGTACAGGGTGATCAGGATTAGTATTTCGGCTCAATAATGATTGGTGGACCGAAAGATAATCAAACACCAAATCAAGACTTCGAACCATTTGGCTATTTTGTTCAATGATTTCGTTTGACATAGACGGCTATTTCCTATCGTGCGTATTCTTGGAGCGGAACTACATCGAGATCTCGATTGCGTAATACTGAAATAGAATTCACTGCGGCGGAAGCACCAGGCATGGTGGTGAAGATTGGAATGTCATGATCAATTGCCATTTGACGGATTAGTTGTTCGTTAGGTCTGTGAGCATAACCAGTTGGAGTATTGATAATCATATCAATTTCACTATTTTTGATAAAATCGTAAATAGTTGGTCGTCCTTTACCTATGCTATATACCAATTCAGATGATAAGCCACTTCGTCTCAGGACCTTTGCTGTACCATGTGTTGCCACCAACTTGAAGCCCATTTCGTGTAACTTCCGAGCAATAAGTAAGATCGAACGTTTGTCCCTATTACGTACGCTGATAAAAACTTGGCCTGATAATGGTAAAATAGCACCACTAGCTTTTTGTGCTTTTGCAAATGCCGAATCAAGATTTCGATCAATTCCCATGACTTCACCAGTCGATTTCATTTCCGGTCCCAACTGAGAATTAGCACCAGGGAATCGGTTGAAAGGGAAAACGGGAGCTTTGACACTGAAGTACTCAGGCTCAATTTCGCTTTTGAAACCCAGTTGAGACAATTTTTTACCTGCCATTACACGAGCTGCTAATTTCGCTAAAGGGATACCGATTGATTTACTCACAAAGGGTATTGTCCGAGAAGCACGAGGATTAACTTCTAATACATAAACTTCTTCGTTTTTTATAGCGAACTGAATGTTCATTAAACCAATAACATTTAACCCCTTGGCTAATTCATAGCTGATCTGTTTTAAGCGCTCAATTTGGTCTTCGGCTAGAGTATATGGTGGTAAAACACAATCACTATCACCTGAATGTATTCCTGCTTCTTCAATATGCTCCATTACGCCTCCAACTAGCGTTAACTCACCATCTGAAATGGCATCTACGTCGACTTCTATAGCGTCCTCTAAATATTTATCAATCAAGATTGGTTTTATGGTTTCGCGCGGACTCTCAGCACTGTCACTAGATACTTGAACGGCGAACTTCATATAAGCGTCTAGGGACTCCCGATCGTAAACGATCTGCATGGCACGCCCCCCGAGAACAAAAGATGGGCGAACTAAAACAGGATAACCTATTCGTTCTGCGATTGGTCGAGCGGTCTCTATAGAGGTTGCAGTGTCACTTGGTGGTTGTGATACACCTATTTGATCTAAGACTGACTTGAATAACTGGCGGTCCTCAGCCCGTTCAATGTCACTTGGATCCGTACCTATAATGGGTACCCCTGCTTGTTTGAGCCGCATAGCCAAATTCAGCGGTGTTTGGCCACCAAATTGAACGATTGCTCCATCAATCTTTTCTCGCTCCACAATGTTCATTACGTCTTCGAATGTCAATGGTTCGAAATAAAGTCGATCGGATGTGTCATAATCGGTGCTAACAGTTTCGGGATTACTGTTAACCATGATGGTCTCATAACCATCAGCTCTAATAGCCATTGCCGCATGTACGCAACAATAATCAAATTCAATACCTTGACCTATTCGGTTGGGTCCACTACCCAAGATCATAATTTTCTTTTTTTCACTTGGTCGGACTTCGTCTTCAGATCCATAAGTTGAATAGTAGTAGGGCGTTTCTGCCTCGAATTCGGCTGCGCAGGTATCAACTGTTTTAAAGGTCGCGACAATGCCCAGAAGTTGTCGCGCATTCCTAACCTCTCTTTCGTCCGTTTCCCACAATTCAGCAATTTGAGGGTCAGAAAATCCAAATCTCTTAGCTTGAAGCAAGAGAGAAGATATTTCATTAGACACTTGAATTTGTCCTGTACTTGAAAAATCCGGTTGTTCGGATTTTAATTTATTCTCGAAATCGACTAATTCCTTTATATTATGGAGAAAGAATGGATCAACCTTAGTGTGGTTGTGAATTTGCTCAATGGTCATACCAAATTGAAAGGCATTTTTAATATAAAAAATTCGCTCAACATTAGGAATATTCAGTTTACTTATCAGTTCATCCGAGTTTCTAAACAAAGATGAGTTACCCCAAAGATGATTGTCTAGGCCAGTCCATCCGTTTTCCAAAGAACGTAATCCTTTTTGGATTGCCTCCTTGAATGTTCTCCCAATAGACATAGCTTCGCCTACTGATTTCATACGAGTGGTCAACGTTTCATCCGTACCCGGAAATTTCTCAAACGCCCAGCGTGGTATTTTTGCCACCACGTAATCAATTGTTGGCTCAAATGATGATGGTGTCTTTTTGGTAATGTCGTTGGGGATTTCATCCAACGTGTAACCAACAGCGAGTTTAGCTGCGATTTTGGCAATAGGAAATCCAGTTGCTTTGGATGCTAGGGCAGAACTCCGAGAGACACGTGGGTTCATTTCAATGACAGTTTGCCGACCACTATCTGGATCCACAGCAAATTGGATGTTTGATCCACCAGTATCTACACCAATTTTCCGAATAATCTGAATAGCCGAATTTCGCATGACCTGATATTCTTTATCACTCAAGGTTTGAGCAGGAGCAACGGTTATTGAGTCCCCAGTGTGAACCCCCATAGCATCAAAATTCTCGATTGAACAGATTATAACTACGTTATCAACTCTGTCCCGCATCACCTCCAGCTCAAATTCTTTCCATCCGATAACCGACTCTTCTACTAACACTTCGTTGACAGGGCTAAGTGTTATACCCTGCTGAATCATATCACGATATTCTTCAATGTTGTAAGCAATACCACCACCAGTTCCACCCAAAGTAAATGCAGGTCGAATGATCGCTGGGAAGCCTATGTCCTTCACAATCTCCATTGCGGATTCTAGGGAACGAGCTATACCACTTTCTGGTACATCCAAACCAATCTGGAGCATAGCATTCTTAAATAATTCTCGATCTTCTGCCATTCTTATGGCAGGTAGTTTCGCTCCGATTAGTTCCACTTGAAATTGGTCTAAGACCCCTTTTTCAGCTAATTCCACCGCTACATTCAGTCCAGTTTGTCCGCCCAAGGTTGGAAGTAGAGCTTGAGGCCGTTCTTTTTCAATTATTTTCGCCACTGTATCTGCAAAAATTGGTTCTACATAGGTCTGATCGGCAATTTCAGGGTCGGTCATAATAGT
>MDTE01082577.1_pt1 | contig 19449 bp, 15 predicted proteins | sample 811231 | NCBI WGS metagenome assembly MDTE01 (sample SAMN05326651, study PRJNA326480) | marine metagenome | isolation source: seawater | place: Indian Ocean: Red Sea | collected 2010 | reverse complement strand
CAAACGGTCATTGCAGGTAGCATTGGAAAAATTCCTTGAAGGAGGTGATCATGAATGGACTGGTCATGCATCTCACTGGGAAGCTTTTGAGTATATTGAGACTGGGCCAAGCGTGATTGATTCTCCAAGCCCACCTGGATTGGAGCATTACACGAAATACATCAGTGGTGGGGGAGTGATAATAGTAGGAGGCACAACTGTGCCTGATGAGGCGTTACTGGCTGCACGAGAATCCGTATTGTACATGACCTCAGCGCGCTCCGAATTTCGGGAGATACTAAAAAGAAATGAGGTGCGTATATCGTTGTTTGGACCACAAGGTGATGTATCAGTCTTGCCTGAATATCCCGATGAAAATGAGCCGGGAGGATTCGCTATGGGGATGACCGATGTAAGTATGACGGCTAATGCCGCGTGGTTATGTTATCCGGGCAACTGGGATATTGGTGGTGATCCAATAATTCATGAAATGGTGCATACGATAAATCACATCGTGTTTGAGGAAATTAATGAGACTCACTTTTATGAAAGAATTTATGAGCTTGCACTTGATGCAATCGATAGAGAGATATTTGTGGTTGGCGAACAACATATAGCAGATGGTAGCTCTCAGAATATTAGCCATATTGTTGGGGAATACTGGGCGATTTCTGTGGAAGGTTATATAATGGACAGAGCCGGGTTTAAGCGGTCTCATGATACTAGGGATTGGATACGAGAAAACGACCCTAATTTATACAAATTAATTACAAGATATTTCCCTACAGAAGATTGGGAATTTTGTCCAGGAGTGGAGGATCAAAAACATCTTTTTGATGTTGATCATCCAATGTCTAGTTACTAAAGTTGATATTGTAATAGTTGTTGGAAAATAAATAAGGGATCCCTTAAGTGTGAGGAGATTATTGTGAATAGTAAAAAAATATGTTCCTTGAGACTAGGTATGATTCTGTTGGTTGTAGTTGTATATTTAACAGCATGTGCTCAGAACGAGGGTGCATCTCCTTATTCTGATGATGAAGATCAAAAAGAATTGTCAACTGCTGTAACTGAAAAATCAAAGAGTGCTTTCAATTCTCAGGAATATGACTTTAGATGTGCTGACAGCATATTGGGTATGGAAACTAGTGATCAAATATTTTCTGATATCTGCGGGACTAAGTGCCGTCCTCCTACTGCAGATGAATTAAAAAAGATTGAATCTTGTCATGTGGAGTTTAGTGAGCGGCAGGATAGCCAGAAGGTTGAGCAGGGCGTCGAGAGTGATGTAATTACATCTGTAGCTGAAGAATCATTATCTGTAGTGGAGGATATTTCTGGAGATTCGATGGATGTAGAAGATCATCATGTTGGATTTGATCCAGAATCATATGACATTGGGTGTATTGATGGCATATTGGGTGAAGCGGTATCTGATGAAATAATGCCAGATATATGTGGAAATGCGTGTCGAGAATTAAGTCATGAAGAACTCGATCTAATAAAGGTGTGCATGTCTGATGAAGGGGCTACAATCAGTGGCGATTCTTCGCATCATCATCATGGTAAACAGATAGCTGTTCCAACTGCACTGCCTGAAGGTGTAGTCGCAGCGGTACTTAAATCCGTAGAATTGCCTGAGCCTTCATATATTGTTAGTGAAAACAATACATGCGATCAATTAACAGGAAGTGAATGCGCAGATATTCAATGGGAGCCTGTAAATGATCTGCGTGCCGGCGAATATACTGCAATCCAAATTGCACCTTCTAATCCAGATATTGTCTATGCTGGAATAGATTCTAATGATATGTCACTCTATAAAAGTATAGATAAAGGTGAAACTTGGAAACTTATTCATATAACTGGACATACTTCTGGTATAGCAGTCAGTCCAACGGATCCTGATGTGGTGGTTTACACTAATCTTGAGGGTCCGATGCATCGTAGTGTAGATGGTGGTCTGACTTGGAGCTCTATTGATGACGGGGCTATAGAGGAAGTAATGAAAGTAGATGAAAGTCAAGAAGGAGCGGATATATTTACTGCGATAGTATTTTCGCCAGATAATGGTGATATTGCTTATACATCAACTGTGAAGGGGATGTATCGTAGCGGTACTGATGATGGCCCTATTGACATTTTTGTGAGCAATAATTCCGGGGAGTATTGGGAGCATGCAGGGGTTTGCGAAACTTGTGGTGGAGCAAAATTTTTGGCGGTACAGCCTGGAGATTCTAGTGTGGTATGGGCAGCTACTAACAATGGAGTGCAGGTAAGTCGTGATGGAGGCGCAACATGGAGCGGTAATTTGCTCAGTGAATATACTCTTCAGAATGAAATGCTGGGTGTAGCCTTACGTCCTGGTGATCCAAACACTATTCTTGCTGCAGGGGCTGAGTCTGGAATGTTTCGGAGTACAGATGGCGGTGTAACATGGGAGTCAGTTAACACTGGACTTGATACTAAATTACTTCATCATGTTACTTTTGCTAGCAGCAATTCGGATGTAGCTTATGTCGCTACTCATGAGGGTGTATATAGAAGTGATAACGCTGGATTATCTTGGATTGAACGTAATAATGGATTGCAGTATAAGTTTACTACACCAATTGCCGTTGATCCAAGTAATGAGAATATTGTTCTAGCAGGGTCTGCTTCAGAGGTTTATACGACTCATCCAAATCATTACAATCCTGGTTTGCATGAAGGTGAAGGATTGTATAAGACTGTTGATGGTGGAGAAAATTGGTTTCGTAGTGATACAGGTGTAGATGAAGCTAAATTAGTACAAATGGGTACGCATCCATTGTTGCCGTTTAATCTTTGGGCAGATGGTGAATCTGGTCGGGGAGCATTTTTTACTCCTGATGCAGGTGAGAACTGGTTATTCTCACCAAATCATGCAGCTCATTACCCTATGGTTTTTGCATTTAGCCAGACATTACCTACAGAAATATACTTAACTAGTTGGATGAATGATGGTGAGCTTATGACTAGTAAAGATGAAGGCCATAATTGGACTGATTTGGCTCCATTAATAGCAGCGGGTGTTAGTGATGAGACAAGAGAATTGGGTTTGTATGATGATTCTAAACGTAGATGGCTTCATTTACATGGTCTTGCAGTGGCCGCATCTGATTCAAATGTAATTTATGTTGGTTCAGTACATGATACTGTATATCCTGATGTTGAATTCAATTTGACTGGTGCCCATATTTTTAAATCTGTAGATGGTGGAGAATCTTTTGTAGAAATGAGTAATGGTTTTCCCATAGAGACTCGTACTTCAATTAATGTGATAGTTATTCACCCAACTAATCCTGATATTGCATATGCTATGACATCTTTGCATGAAACAGAGGTTGCTATTGGTATATACAAAACAGAGGATGGTGGAGAAAATTGGAGACCTATAAACAATGGGCTTGATTTATACACTAATGATCTTCAAATGGATTCGATATCGTACGATACGCTTTATGCGGCAACTGAAAGAGGAGTCTATAAGACGTCTAATGGAGGTGAGAAATGGAATAGGGTTTCTGCTGGAATTCCTGATGATATGCCCGTAATAGATTTGGCTATTGATCAAATTAATCCATTAGTTTTATACGCCATAACTCCAGATCACGTATATCGTACTAGAAATGGAGGTGATAGATGGCATGTAGTAGATTATGGATTGCCATTGTTAACTAGTTCAGAAGTTGCGTCAGCTCAGTCAGAAATTCCATATCCAAACGATCTGGCTAGGTCGAACGCAGCAAAGAGTGGACATTCTATTTATGGTCGCACATTTGCTCAGGACCGTAGCTTGGAAATTGATGCTACCGGTAGAGTACTTTACGTAGTAGTAAAGACAAAGGCTTCAGATAAATACGGACCAGAATATCACAAGATTAGGAGGTTATATCGGGCAATCTTGTTGCCCCTGACTAGTGTGGAATATCAGTTTGAAGTTGAGGGTAAGACTATATCTGTCGAGTCAACATCACATGTTTACGGTATGACTTATGATAAAGGTTTGCGTGAAATAAGGTTTACATCGGCTGGCCCAGTAGGCACATTAGGGAAAACGTCTATTAATATACCAGAGGATATGATTCCGGGTTCATACATTGTAAGTGTAGAAGGTATCATTGTGGACACCTTGAGTGATGATGGGTATGTTACATTTGAGTATGACCACTCAGGCAGGAATGAAGTAGTTATATCTAATAAGTGATGAATCAGGTAATATCTGATGTAGAGTAGCGTGATCATTAGAAGGGTTCCTGGTAATAATATTGATACTAAAAATTCTGATAGAATCATGTCATGTTTTATAGGCAATAAGGTAAGGTATTATGTCTAGAACGCTATATACTATTATTTTAGGACTGGTTACAGTTTTTTTTAACACAACTATACATACTTCATTGGGTGAGCCAATGCCAGAACCTATCTTCCGCATATGGTCTGCTTTCCTTATAGGTTTCGTTGTGTTCAAATTTGGTTGGAATTCAAAAAAGTTTACAAATAATCCGGAAGACGATTTATAAGTAGTATCTTTCAGTCAGTTAGTTCCACATAATTATGGTCAGTAGGTTAATATGACTTCTGCATCTGATGCTAAGGCAATTACTCCATCAGGACCACTCCAGATTAAATCAATTCCCTTGATGAGAGCATTAGGTGAATCTTGACTGACTCCAAAATAACCTTGTGATGCTGTTGAGCAATGAATGCTGTTGGCTCCATTAATGATTGTCTTAAGAAAACCTTGGCATATCTTAGTTGAATCTTCCATTGTTTTGTCTAGAGCGGAAATATATTCTGCATGTAGCAATTGGACTGCACCCGCTGCGAAGAATACATCTACTTTGTGTCCGTCATTGATGGCTTGTGCTGTACATCCTAATCCTACTATACACTTGAATTGGTCAACATCTGGGCTAGTTACTAACTTTATGAAGAAGTGTTTACTCATGAGTTTTATTAACTCCTAATATATGTATATGAGTTCTGTTATACACTTACGTAGATTTAGAGGCAAGTAATTATAGACAAAATAAATTTTCAATAGCAAGTATATTATAATGGTTATCAATTATAGACATAAGGGATCATTGAAAAGGAATTATTTTATGAGAAACAAATTATTGATTCTAGTAATTGTTACATTATTGGCTGGGTGTGAGTATGGATTAGATAATTCGAGGCAATCTCCACCCCTGGAAACTGTAGCGAACTTCTCAGAAACAGAAGTGACAATTTCTGCGGGTACTGCTGTAGTAGTATCATCTGAATCTACTGCAGATTTAGTTCAGACTAGTACAGCAGTTTCAACTTATCTGGCTACTGATGTGCCAGAATCGATTGGTACTGATGTGCCAGACTCGGATTCTGAAGATGAGGTTGATCAGTCTGCTACATTAGTGCCAATTCCATCTTCTACTCCATTTGTGTCTCCAATTGTTTTTTCTAATATAGTTTCGCTAAGTGAAGAGATTCCCCAAATAGTATGGGAGAGTACTAAAAATGAAGTTAGATCAAATTATGAAAGTTCACATTCTTTAGTAGAGTTAAAAATACTTGTTGGACCTAATACTACACTATATTACAATGAAAATGAAGATGCCTACAGAAATGCAATAGCTTTCTGGAAACAATTTCCTCAGCCATCTGAATATGTCGCTTTCTTTTATAGTTTTGAAGATAAGCCTTGGGCGGTGTCAAAATTCAAGAAAATGCCGTTTTATTCTAAAGGTATGGAGAGGTCGGTAGATGCTCCTTGTCAACATATTCCTGAAGCTTGTACAGGTGCAAATTCAGGTATCTTTGACGCTAATACAGGTGTAGGTGTTGTGGGTATTTATCCACCGGATGCTTCGGATCCATACCGTTTCGGGCCTTTACAGATCCATGAATATACTCATGCAGTTCAAGCCGCTCCGTGGATAGGAACGAAAGACCCTAATAGAGGACACCAGACTATGCCGTCAGCATGTTGGCTAGGGGAAGGTCAGGCTCATTTAGCAGGACTTGCTGTAGGTTCGGATAGCTTAGAAGAATACTTGCAACTACGTGAAATGCAGGTCAAAGGCCATCCTGTTGAGGGTTTTAATGATTACTCTGCCGATGCAATTCTTGATTTTTACATGGATAGAGACTGTTTACCAGGGAAAAGTCCTGAATATGCACTTGGTTATACGATAGGTTATTTGACTGTTGAAGCACTAAGTGCTATTGGTGGACCAACATCATCAATGGGATTGAATACACGCGCTGCTTTATATGGTGTGGGTGAAGTTACAGAGGAAGACTTCAATCAGATTTTTGAGTATGTTTATGGGATTTCATGGAATGAAGCAATGCCTATTTTAGCTGAAGTTGTTGCTGACACAGTGGCTAGCTTGACAGTTTCTGGTCAATAGTAAAAATCTACTGTTGAGACCGATAGATCAGCTATAAAATCACGACCGTAAGCCATAATCCCGAAACTTCTTATGCTTTTGGCTTCTAGCTTTGTGTCTATAATAACATCTGATCGTTTACGTATAAATTTATCAAATGGTAAATAAATCATTTCCCAGTCAGCATTAGCCACAAATGAGGATTGATAGTAGTCACTAACCGATCTGATCTCATTGGTTTGAATGAAAATATAATAAATCTCTCCATTGCCACGCACTTTTAGTCGCACACCTTGGAGTTTTTTGCCATCTTTTTCAGAATTACGAACTGATTGAATCATTAATGGATCATTGTATAACGAACTTGAAGAATTTAATTGAATAAACCCACCATTATTTCTAGTGCTTACATTACCTGTAAGTCTGGCATAGATTTCTTCTCCATTTTGTTCAAGCGAAACCTGACCATTTGATACTCCTCCCATGACCCTATCACTAACATATCGCCAGTGTTTTCCACTGTCTATATTGAATGGAAAGCTAATTACTTCTTTCGTAGGAGTTGGAGTAGGAGTGGGTGTAGCTGTAGTTGTATCTGTATCTGTAGTTGTATAGGAAGGAGTTGATGTTTTTGTATTGGTTAGTTTTGATTTATTAGTAATTTTAGGTATTGAAGTAATTGTATGTATTGGACTGCTTGTAGGTATAGGAGTATTGGTTGGGAGTGTATAAGGTTTTGTCTCAGTGATATGTGTTTGGACTATTTTTGTTACTAGAACTTTTTTTATGCCACTGCGTGGTTGGCAGGATGCATTACATATGGTCAAGATTATAAGGATAAATATTATAATGCTTTTTCGATTTACATAGTATTGCATAGATCACCAAATCACCTCTCATTGTAACAAATACTTGTCTTTTTGGCAGTTAAGTATGTTTGTGATCATTAGAATACTATACAATTAGACAACATTACAAACGTGAAGTGGAATATTATGGATAATATATCTGAGATTACAAGGACTGTACTAGTAGGTGTGGACATACCCGTCTGGAAGCTAGCTAAATTGATAATCAAATATTCTATTGCTGCTATACCAGTAATGATCATAATTATGGACATTTTTACCGTGTCATTCCTCATTTTGACTGGGGTTTTTGAGTGGAAATGATGTAGATCAGTAGACCCAAAAGGGGTTTGATATGAATTTGATAGAAGGTGTAGTTACTTCAGTTAATTTAAGTAAGAAACATGCTTTTAGCAAGAGTAGTTGTTTAACAATCAATTTAATTGCTGGTATAGGTGTTGAAGGTGATGCGCATGCAGGCAGGGCTGTGAAACATCGATATCTTGTTGGAAAGAATCCTAATAAAGTTAATATAAGGCAGGTGCATTTGATGCATTCCGAATTATTTGATGAGGTTAATCGTAAAGGGTTTGATGTGAAAGCCGGTGATCTAGGTGAGAATATAACTACCCGAGGTGTTGATCTTCTTAAGTGTCCAACCAATACAAAACTTTTCATAGGAAGTAATGTAGTGATTCAGTTGACTGCATTACGAAATCCCTGCTCTCAGATTGATCGCTTTCAGGAAGGTTTGTTGAAAGAATTAGTTTATTACGATTGTAAAGGCAATGTTGTGCGTAAAGCGGGTGTTATGGGAGTTGTATTAGTTGGGGGATTAGTGCAAGCAGGTGATGCAATAAATGTAAATATTCCTAACGGTACATGTAAGAATTTAGAGTATGTTTGGTGACTTGTCTGTATATAAACAGCAGCAATTCATCTGTTGGAAAATTTTATTCGTTGGGTGTATATTTGAGGTATGAATATTAATTTACTAATATATATTATCTTTGCTGTTATTGGTATTCTAGGAGTCATTTGGCTAATTCGCTTTGTTGGTAATGTCGTAGTACTTATCTGGGGTATACTGCAAAAGCGAGTACGGAACCTTATTTTTTTCTGTCTTGTTGGTGTTGGTTTTTTTGTCTACTTCTGGAATGTCCTACCATGATAATTGATTTTAGTACTGACGTTAATGTGTATTTCTGTTACTATATTATTTTATAAAGTAATATAATTCTTGGATTTTAAGTGAATAAACTACATTTGTGCTATGAATAAGACTAAGGTCACAATATGGATTTACTATCTAATATATCTAGTTGTGTATATTGGCTGGCTTTTTCATGCATCAGAAACGCCTTGGATTCTAGGGTACTCTAGGCAGCACTTTGGTTTTCTTTTAATAATGTTAATACCTTTTGTGCTACCTGTAATTTTTGTTAGAGCTATTAGTGCATCGATAATTAGGGTGTTTAAGCAAGGCTTATTGCTAATATCATTACTTTATTTATTTTCTTCTGCATATTATTACTATACAAGGACTTATAAGTTCGATCCATTTCTACAAATGCCTCCACCAGATATTAGCTCAGAATATGGTAGTGGTACTAATTATCGTATTCTAATACTTGGTGGATCTACCTCTACTGATTACCATACTTTTTTACAGGATTCACTGTTGGAAGCTTATCCTAACAGTGATATTGAGATAATTAATGGTGCTCGTATGTGGTGGACTTCCAGGCATTCTTTGATAGCTTACTCAACTATGTATTATTTGTATGATCCTGACCTTGTAATCATTATGCACGGTATTAATGATTTAGTTCGTAGTTGTGTTGGTAGCGATTATTCGCTTGGTGAGTACAAAGAAGATTACAGCCACTATTATGGTGCTGCTATAAATGGAGCGCAACCTCCAAGTTTTGCTGAATACTTGTTTGATAGATACTACAGCGTTGTGCGAGACAATTGGTATTCTAGCTTAAGATTTAAGGTAACAGACTATCCTGTGGAAGAATTTAGATCTATAAAATCTTTTCAAATTAATATCGAAAGACTGGTTTTGAAAATCAAAAGTGATGGAGCAGACGTTGTTTTAATTACTCAACCGAGCTTATACAAACGAGATCTTTCTAGTCAAGAAAATGCATTATTAAAATTTCCTAGAGCATTTTGTATGGATCGGACAAACTTTTTTCATATTTCTTATCCTAGTGCTGAATCAATGCGAATTGCTATGCAATCATTTAATAATTCAATTAGGTATATAATTGAGCAAACAGATGTGTATTTAGTAGATGCGGACTCCATCTTTGAGAAGACAGCGAGTAATTTTATGGATGATGTTCATTATACACAATTAGGTAATAAGGTTCTGTCAAGTATGATTTATCAAGTTATAGAAAGAACCAATATCATTTCTGAAAATAGTGAATAAATAGTGTCTTTGATACGTTTACCAGGACTTGTTGATCCCCATGTACACTTTAGGGACCCAGGACATACATATAAAGAGGATTGGTCTAGTGGTACTTCTAGTGCACTAGCTGGTGGCTATACTTACGTCTTGGCTATGCCAAACACGTCGCCTCCTATTATTGATTCTAGTAGTCTTAATACTATGTTAGATAATGCGCAAGGGAACGCGCATTGTGATTATGGAATTCATGTGGCAGGTACTAGTAAGAATACTGCTACTGTCTCTGCGTTGTCAAAAAATAGTTCAGGTTTAAAACTTTATTTAAACGATACATTTGGTGATTTAAGATTAGATGGTTTGCACAATATTAATGCTCACATATCCAGATGGCCTGATAGCAAACCGATTCTTTGTCATGCGGAAACTTATATGACTGCAGCGGTACTAATGTTAGCAGTCTTGCGTCATCGATCTGTTCATATTTGTCATGTTAGTCGCAAGGAAGAAATAGATTTGATTAGAGATGTACGAGATCGAGGTTTATCAGTTACTTGCGAAGTTACTCCTCACCATTTGTTTATGACTAGCGCTGATGTTGATAGTACGCGAAGAGGCCGTTATACAGTTAGCCCTCCATAAATGCATTCTTGATAAAATGTACATAAGCCATGTAAAAATAAACAGCAAGTAAGAAAAAATTTTGATCATTAGATCGAAATGATTAGTTTGGTTAAGTATTCTTTATAAGCTTTACCGATCTTGGTTTTTCGTTAGATGTTGACTTGTTGAATCTTCGGTTGTTGTATAATTTGCAGTTGATTTTAATTAGAACTTTATTTTGGGTTTTAATGTAAATTTTTATCAAAGAAAAAGAGGTGAAATGTGGTAGATACTGCTGAATTACTGGTAGCATTGAATGAAGAAGGATTTCAATATTATTACAATCTTGATCCGAACACTCTTGTTAATATGTCTGTATCTCGAGGTGAGACTAACTTACTAGATTCGGGAGCAATACTGCTTAACACATTACCTCATACTGGTCGTGCTGCGAAAGACAGATTTTTAGTTAGGAATAAATTATCTCAAAAAGATGTACATTGGAGTAATGTAAACAAACCAATAGATAACGAGCAGTTTGAATTGCTTGTGAGTGACGTAAAAAAATACTTGTGTCGCAGGGACCTGTTTATTGTTGACCGGTATGTGTGTGCTGACGAATCTCAAAGAGTTAGGGTCCGTTTTGTACTGGAGATGGCTTGTCATGCTTTATTTGTGAACAATATGTTTCTCGGCTCTAATGAAGGCACTATAGATACATTCAATCCAGAAATAATTGTATTTCATGCCCCATTAATGAATGCAATCAATATTGAATATGGATTGCGATCAGGTACTGCGGTGGAAATTAATCTTGATAATAAAATAGTTGTTATTGTTGGTACTTTGTATTCTGGTGAAATCAAAAAGTCAGTTTTTAGTCTTCTCAATTATATTCTTCCAAAACGATCTGTTCTACCTATGCATTGTTCGGCAAATATAGGTTCTGATGGTGATACTGCGTTGTTTTTTGGTTTGTCTGGAACTGGCAAAACAACTTTGTCTGCAGACCAAAGTAGAAGATTGATAGGAGATGATGAGCATGGATGGGGAGAAAATGGGGTATTTAATCTTGAAGGTGGGTGTTACGCGAAGGTGATAAACATTTCAAATGATAATGAACCAGAAATATGTGAAGCAATAAGTAAGTCAGATATATTGTTAGAGAATGTAGATATTTCTTCTGGCAGCTTAGATTTTACTAGTTCGCGTATTACTGAAAATACTCGTGCATCATATCCTGTTGAGTATATGTCAGGATTCGTCGCATCAGGTAGTGGAGGTCACCCTCAAAATATATTCTTTCTTTCCGCTGATGCCTTTGGTGTTCTACCTCCTATAAGCAGACTGACTAAAGAGCAAATGATATACTACTTCTTGTCAGGATATACAGCAAAGTTGGCTGGTGTTGAACAAGGGGTTGTAGAACCTGAAGCAACTTTTTCGCCTTGCTTCTCTGAACCTTTCTTAGTGTTTAATCCTATAAAATATGCAGAGATGTTAATGCTTATGGTTACTACTCATAATGTGTCTGGATGGCTAGTTAATACTGGTTGGCAGAAAGGTAAATATGGAGAGGGTGCTCGGATTAATATTTCTGTTACACGATCTTTAATTGATGCTGCTCTAGCCGGGAAGATTAATGATGTAGATTATATGATCGATCCTGTATTTGGTTTGCACGTGCCCTTGCAATGTCCTGATGTTGATGAGAAATTATTGATCCCACGTGATTTATGGGATCATAAAGATGAATATGATAAATGTTCTTATCGATTGGCATGTGCATTTGAACACAATTTTCGAAAATATCAGGATGAGGTTTCCGTTGATATTAGCTTAAGTGGTCCACAAGTATAGTAGCGAATAGTCATTAGTAGTAAGTATATTATTTATGATACATCTTCCACTACAGTATCGATATTTATTATCAGACGGATTGGTTAACGCATCATGAGTACATCGATACTGAACCTTAAGAAAAGATGAAACAAAATTTTATGGACAATAAGTTTCTTGATTGTCTAGCACCTGATTACTAGCGTACAATGAGTTTCTCGATTGTATGCATTTAAGTTTATATTTGAGTAATGATAGGAATTGCATCTGCTCTTATTGCGTTTGTTATGATCATGTAGTTTTTTAGATGTGTCAACAAATGCAATCGTCTAGTATTGCATATTGAATTCTGTGGATGCTGTTTATAATCGTTGGTTTTGCGATGTTGATAAACGTAGTGATACTGATATTGTCTAGATACGTATTGGTTTTGTTGTGATTGTAGACCCCTACCACAATAATTGCAATAATATTTTATGTTTGAGCTGAGATTATGGTTTCGTAACTTTGAAAGAGAAATAATGTTTTAGTTTATAATGAGTATAGATAAAAATAAAGGAATGCAGAAAATGACTGATAGCGAAAAATATAAGAAACGGAAAGTTGGAAATCACGCACTTAAACCTGAAACAATGATGATGTCCTACGGTTATGACCCACAATTGTCTGAGGGTTCCGTAAAGCCACCTGTCTTTTTGACCTCTACATTTGCTTACCAAACACCAGAGGAAGGCGAAGAATTTTTTCACATTATGGCCGGTAGAAAGACGGCACCAGAAGGCAATGTTGGTGGTCTTATCTACAGCCGTTTTAATCATCCCAACGTCGAAATAATTGAAGATCGACTGTCGCTCTTCGAAGGCTCAGAGAGCTCCGTAATTTGTTCAAGTGGCATGGGTGCAATCAGCTCTATACTGTTGGCCTATTTGCGTCCCGGTGATGTAATTGTCCAAAGTACACCATTGTATGGTGGGACTGAAACCCTTATCCGTAAATTCCTACCCGAATTTAATATTCAAACTGGAGAATTTGATAACGGTTTGGATGAAAAAGACATGCTTGTCTCATTACGTAATGCTACCAAAAAAGGCCGTGTTGCCTTGGTTTTTATCGAATCGCCAGCCAATCCAACTAATTCTCTTGTAGATTTTGAAGCACTAAATCGCGTATTGGATATTGTCAAATCTGATACAGGCCACCGTCCAATTAGTGTTTGTGATAACACCCTTATGGGACCTGTATTTCAACAAGCTGTGCCTCAAGGTATAGACATGGCTATGTACTCATTGACAAAGTATGTGGGCGGTCACAGTGACCTTGTTGCAGGTGCTGTCTGTGGAAGTGTTGAAAATCTTCGCCCAGTTCGTGCTACACGAGGTCTTCTGGGGCTTAACCTCGATCCACATTCAAGCTGGATGATTTCTCGCTCACTCGAAACTTTAAGTATTCGTATGCAATATTCTGCTGATAGTAGCAGTAAGGTCGCACAGTGGATCGCTGACAATCCCTATATTTCCACAAAGGTGATGCATCCAGACTTCATTGAGGATGAAGTTTATCAAACCGTTTATAGACGCCAGTGTTCAGGGCCAAGCTCAACATTCTCTTTTATAATTGATGCTTCAAAATCAGACGCCTTTCGTTTGATTAATAATATGTCTATTTTTAAATCTGCTGTTAGTCTTGGTGGTAGTGAGAGTCTTGTGTGTCATCCGGCCAGTACAACTCACTCTGGCGTGTCAGCTGATTTACGAGAGAAATTTGGTGTAACCGACGGACTTATTCGTCTTTCAATTGGTCTGGAACATTCAGATGATCTTATTGCCGATCTTGATAACGCTTTTTGTACCACATTTAAGAGCTCTAGATCTAAGTAAAATATGATCTATGAATCTTTTCAATTTACGCTTGCACTATTAGGGTAATATTTTTAATTGTTCATGTGTTGGTAGGGTTAAAAATTTATCAAAAACTACGTAGAATTCTTCCGAACTCATGCCAAAAGTATCTACAAATGCTCCTTCCCACCCTAATTCATTTAATTTTGGATAAAATTCGTCCAATAACACATTTGGTCCTGATGCATCACATAAATAAGCTATTGCCCACGCTCCTAAGTCGTACGCAATTTTTTTGTCAGGTCCGTATGGAATATCCGCAAGTCGCAACTGTGGATTTTCTTCCAATCCTCTTAAGCCCATTTCCATTTTTTTAATCATCTCTTGATTGCTATCCCATTTCCAACCTAAATCGCGCGTTTCACTAGGTAGCTTACCTGATTCGCGTAATTTTTTAGTAGTCATAATACCCATGAAATCAGCACTACCTTCCATAAACCACACCGGTCCTAATCGACTCTTACGTTGTTCCCAATTTCTAGGCCATTCTGGTAATAGGTGTGCGTGCTGTACAGCATGAAAATATTCATGAAACAACACATACTGATCATCTTCAACAGGGACGTTAGCTACTCCAGCCCAGCTAAGAGGTAAAGAGGAACTAAACAAATGAATTCCCCAGTGAGCATAACCTTGTCTCCCAGCGTTTGACCATGGTTTTCCTGAGTCTACCACTTCTGCAGCTTTGTCAGCCCATTCTAAAAAATCAGTGGCTTGTGTACTGTATTCCATGCAGTCTTTTAAACTTTCATCACCTCTGTCATCTCTACGTGTACAATATAGCTCAAGTAAAGCTTGTGCATCAGACAAATTTGATCCAACAATCCACCATTCTAGTGGACCATAGTTTCCCCATTCATCTGTAGCAGCTCTGAATGCTTGCTCAAATCCAGTTTGTACTTCTAAGGTAACGTCGTCTGCATAAAAAAATTCAGGCGGAATATCTGTAGTTTTACCCCAGCTATTAAGTATCTCTGTTACGTGATCATCATCTACACTTCTGTTGCAAGCACCTATAAATAATGCTAATGCTGTTAAAATAAAAATAGCTTTATTTACTGTTGACATAATGAATTTCCGACGCATTTTCTGTAAATTATCCACTAAAACACTCCGGTTGTATAGGTGCGAGGTGTTTTTGAAGGAGAATTGATTTATAGTTTGAATTGCTGTTGATTGTCATCGTCATAGTCTTCTTCATGTTCATCTCTGCGCTTTCTGGGTTGTGATAATGAATATGTGTACCATTTTATGTCTCAGAGCTACTCTTTTTTTCCATAAATTGTCTGGAAAGCGAGGATGTCATAATCTGTGTAAAAAGTTGGAGTATTTCCTAATGCTGTTTCGTAGGCCATCAATGTTTGTCCTATGTGTGCTGTTTCATCACCATATTCTTCCGTTGAGCCAATGCAATCACCATCGCTGTCATCAAATGGATGCTCAAGTGCTAAAACGTGACCTAACTCATGTAGAAAATGGAGTGCGTCTAGATCATAGGCAGCATTAAGAGCCAAAACATATTCATCACCATCCACAGTTTCTGAAACAAGACCATAGAGATCCTCATCGGTATTGTCATATAAAATTATTATGAAATCTGCTGTGGATCTTACGTCTACCTGTATGAGGTTTATAGCAATTAGCTCATTAAGTTGGCGAATTAATGCATTGTATTGGTTTATAATATTGGGATCAAATGGGACAGCATCTAGTTCTCTGTATTCCATACCGCTCTCTTCTTCTTCAAGTTCATAGCTAGTATTATTTTGTTCGATGTAATAGTAAATCTCTTTTTCATCATCTAATTCTTCTAATACTTCTTCCGCCCAATCAGATTGAATAAGTGACTCAACCCATTTTTCCGAATCTGAATCAAGATCGTAGCATTCGTCCTCAAAGCTAAAGACTGTCGTTGCTGGATCGGTCTCTGATAGATGCCTGACCTGAGTAACTGTATCTGTTGGTTTTGCTGTGGCAGTGCTAGTTGCAGTGGGTGTCAGGGTGCTTGTGGATTTTCGTTGGGTAGTCGGTGGTGCTGTTGGCGAGGATTGTGGCACAGTCGAAGCAGGTAAGAGTGCGGTGGGGATGATCACCGTGGGAGTAGCGAGGCTCTCGTCCGTTGTTGTCATTCGAAGTGGATCTGGAGTGGGGATTGACTTCTTTACGACAGTTTCCGTCACCATTGAGGAGCATGCGGCAAGTAGTATACTGGAAGCTATGATTCCTTTTGTTGTTTTCATAGATATTTTGATGCAGAAATTTTATAGAATTTGTCGAATAATATTATTGATAAGTATTAGCTATTTCTTTATTTTAGGTTTGACAATAAAAGAAAGTCCGCCGCCTAGTCCTGCCCATATTAAAATCCATACTATGGAAGATATCCAATCAGCAATCGTCATAAACTCAACAATAACATTCACAAGTGATGTCAACCAACAAAATGTTGCGACGATGGCAAGATGTTTCCATCTGGCTTCCTGTATCATGCATCCAGAAATGCAAAAGGCAGTAGTTCCTAGAAGCATGTTAGACAAAGCCAGTGCAGTTATTGTTGCTCCTTGCCCGCCGACTACCTCTGCCTGGAATCCAACTAAAAAGCCGCCGATAGATGTTAGTATCCATACGATTATGACATCGCGGATTATCGCTTTCGTTCCCGTCCATTGTGTCATGAAATCACTCGTCCTATGTTTGCGTTACCATTTTGATGTTAGCTCAATAGTCAAATATACCAATACTATACACCCATCGCTAATGGGTTGACAAGTGCGCTTCTTCTGTCTTTTTCTGAGAAGCGTGCAGATGCTGTTCCGTCACGAAAATATGGTTGTCACCTTAATACGCTGATATAATGAGAGTACTTTATAAGCAATAAGGAGGCATATAATGGATAATAAACCAGAGATTACACGATCAATAATAGTTGGTGTGGACATCCCCTTCTGGGAACTTGTAAAGTTGATAATCAAATATTCTTTTGCGGCTATACCAGCAACGCTCATAATAGGGACTATTTTTGCTGGGCCATTCCTCTTATTAGGTATGTTGTTCCCTGAGTGGTTTAAGTAATTCACTTCACAGGCAATAGGAAGGGCTCCATTATGCTGAGAATTATGTTCTGATTGGGATGGAATGCAATTGTTTCTTGGATTGTTTGCATGGGCGTCCACGTTGGTTTTGTTCAACTGATTCTCTGGATAACTAGTATAGATATTAGTTTTGGGGGTTATGGAGTGTTGTATGTTTTGACTGGTATTCCTAGCCTTTGGGGTGGCATCAAAGTTTGGAAATTTCTTGCTAATCAACCGTACTAGGGTGAATAGTATAAAAACACACTTATTACAGGGAGGAGAGAGACACTTGTGATCAAAAAATGTATTCATGTCATTAGAAAGAAGCTATTATTAGGGGTCCTGTATTCCTGTTTTGGACTGCTTGTAGGGTAACCATAGCTAAAGCAACGATGCCGTCAATTTTATTGGCGGCTTTTTGTTGATATCGTCTTATACATTGAGTTATGCCCTGAATGCGCCTGAACTTCATCCAGTGTTGTATCAAAAGTATTGGTCTTCTTGCTTCGAAAGTATTGCTTTGATCCACGTGAATGACATAGCCGTTAGTGTATTGTGCTTTCAATTTTGTTGCCGTCAACATCGTAACCCGACTGATTGGCCAAATAGTTAAATTTGTACATACCGGCGATAGCTGTAAGTACAAAAATAATCACGACTCCGATTATGATTATTTTTGTTATTTTCATAGATATTTTGATACAGAAGTATTGTAGAGTTTGTCAAATAATCTTATTGATAAATATTAGCTATTTCATGTAGAACATCAAATTCCCACTCTTCGTCATCTTCATATGTAGATGCTTCTGCTAATTTGATTATAACAATATCTTTAGAAGCATTTATATACATATGTTGACCTGATACGCCCAGTCCTAGTTGTATGTTGTCTGCTGGGTGCCACATTTGGGCCGAGTAACCCCAATCGTCATAGTCTTCCATTATTACGGGTGATGCTAGACGATCTATCCAGTATTCTGAAATTAATCTATCAGCTCCCAACATTCCTTCATTTGCGATTAATAATCCTATACGAGCTAAGTCTTTGGCAGTACACACAAAACCAGAAAAGGCTTTTTCTGTTCCTCCTACTTTGTCTACTAACCATAGTGCAGGATATTCTGCTCCTACAGGTTTCCAGAAAAAATTGGAAAACAAATCAGATATTGTATTGCCTGTAATTTTCGAAGCAATCATTCCTAGTATTTGTGTGTCTATGCTGCGATATTCTATTTTTGAGCCCGGTGAGAATGACATTTTTCTGTTCGTTGTAATGAAATGGTTGTGGTCTGTAGTAGAGTACATTCTTACGATAGGAGATAAGTATCCTAGTAGTGTCTCAGGGTAATCCTCAGGTACATCTATTCCCGACTGCATATCTAGCAGATGACGAATTGTTATAGAGTCAAAGTTGGTTCCTGTGATCCATTCAGGAAAATAGTGTATGAGCAGTTCATCTTCATTTAATATTTTTTGTTCAATTAGTTTACCTATAACCAATGATGTCATCACTTTGCTAATAGATTGAGTCGGAAATAAATATTCTTTACCATAAGCAGGGTCGTACCATTCGTGTGTGATTTGATTATTGCGTATTAGTATGAAAGCACGCGTGCGACTTTCGGAAAGGAATGTTTGAAATGGAACTGTTTTTCCTTTCCATGATACCGTGTTTATTTCTTCCTGGTTCTCTGCGTAAGGAATTGATAGATTTTGGGTATTATTGTCTATAGGTACTTGGTGGTAGCTCATGTATGATGGTAGTTCAGATGGGTTTCTTTCAGAAATTAAAACCATTTGTGACAGTTTTATTGGATTAGGATAATGTAGATATGATGTGATTGATAGTAATATCAGGTATATAGTAGATATTGATATTATAATTATTGATGTTGATTTTAAGAAGCGCGATTTCATTAGTAGATGTTTTTCTGGCATGAATGATGTTTGTATAAGTATACTTATCAAGTTTTAGTGATATTTTTGATATTTATATTATGAGTTAGATAATATTGCAAGTAATCAGTAGCTAATAACTCGCAATAGTAGGTATATTATTCATTCTACACCTACAAATGCGCTTTCGAGGTTCTGGGTTGGTCTGATTGGCTTGAAGGTTAGCCTGCGGCTGAGTATTGTTCTACCTCGTTGCAGGCTCGCACCCCAAGTCGAACGAGAGGCGAGCTTGGGGTTGGGTTCCGGTTGCATTGGGTCTAATAAAAACTAATCTTCCAACTTATAAGTCTTAGTATCAACTGATCGCGATAAATATCGTATAATCCGCTTTCAAACTAATGTGCTTCTTAATTGTCAAGATGATGTAAATTGTTGCGGAAGGTAAACGTGATAGAGGACTGTGTTTAATGATTAGATTGAAAAAGTTATTTT
>MDTE01112922.1_pt1 | contig 19451 bp, 22 predicted proteins | sample 811231 | NCBI WGS metagenome assembly MDTE01 (sample SAMN05326651, study PRJNA326480) | marine metagenome | isolation source: seawater | place: Indian Ocean: Red Sea | collected 2010 | reverse complement strand
TTTCAGAGAAACATCATAGTAATCATTGAGATTGTCAATCCCTACGATCTCTTCTCCTCGCTCTAATAACATTTCCGCGACACGCGAACCGATAAAACCGGCCACGCCCGTAATAATGATTTTCATTCGATTAGATACATCTAAAATTATTATTTTACCCCCTAGTTAGCAATCTGTGGGTGTCGATTACGTTAAATCTGTTAAAATTACGATAACTTTTAACTAAGGAGATATCCCATGGCCGAGTCGGGCTTAGCGGGAATAGAGTCAATTACTGTCGACACCGACAATTTGTATAGAGAAGAATCGATTACAGACCTTAAAGCGGCGACGATTCGTCAGTTGGTTCCCATCAACCCTGATGGAAGCGACGACGATTCAAGACCGAGGCAATTTATCGGGGATACTACCCTGATGACTCAGATGGGCCCCATACCCGTACAATTTCCCTTAGAAGCGGAAAATCTGGAAGGTGCGTTCGCACTTTTCCCAGAAGGGATCAAAGAAGCGGTGGAGAAGCTCAACGACAAAGCCCGAGAAATGGCACGCGAAGAGGCGTCAAGAATCGTAGTTCCGGGACAAAACCAAGCGGGCGGCCTTCCGGGCATACCCGGCGGCCCGGGCGGGAAGTTCGAACTCAAATAGTCAGCCGGTCCTTAAAATATACGGGCTAAGTTTGATCCGAATACACGCATCATGTCTCTGGAAGCAAGCGGGGTTCACTTGGAAAGAGGTTACGGGTTCGACCTGAGAGTACCAGACTTTAAGCTGGAACCTGGGCAGAGCATGCGTTTAATTGGACCAAATGGGTGCGGAAAAAGTACGTTACTGAGGGCGATAGCAAGTCTGATTGTTCCTGAAAGCGGACGTATAACTTGGTATAGCAAGCCAGTACAGGCCAATACGGAATATCTGAGTGATTTGTTTTACGTGGGAGATCAAACTGGTCTTAGCGCTACATTAACGGCCGAGGAAAATCTAACTTTTAAAGATGAGATAGCCGTTGGCAAGAAATCAAATAACCCCATTGAAGCACTCACAATCATGAACGCCCAAGAATTTTCCGACATCCCTATAAAATTTCTCTCGAAGGGACAGAAACAACGTGTAGGACTGGCTCGATTATTTCTTAGGTCTAAGAAAATATGGCTACTAGACGAGCCTATGACTGGCCTTGACCACGAGAACCGCAACCATTTTTCTCGCCTTTTAGACAACCATATAGCTACAGGCGGGATCGCGATAGTCGCGACCCACGAAAATTTCAATGCCAACCATTGCTTTTTTACGACAGACCTAAGCAAGTAGACTCGATATATGTTTGGTACATTGAAAGCCATAATCGGATGTGAGCTTAGGAAAACTGTTCGAAGCTATAGCGAATCTGTCTATAGCCTCTTGTTCTTCATAATGGCTATCGTACTATTTCCTTTTGCACTCGGGGAAAATATCGCGATGTTACCGAAAATGATTTCTGTCGCAATATGGATCTCCGCGTTACTCTCAATGAGCCTATCTCTAGATGTGCTATATCGTACTGATTATTCCGATGGGGTCGTAGAAAGTATGGTCCTTTCCGGCACTCCCCTAGTTCTAGTTGGGATAGGAAAAAGCATTTCGCATTGGGTTCTATCGGCAGTTCCAATCGTGCTGTTGGCTATTCCTATTGGGCTCTCACTAGAAATGAATCCAGAGGTATTACGCACACTAGTGATTACGCTAGCTCTCTGCACCGGGACAATAAGCCTTATAGGAAGCGCGATAAGCGCCCTAACGGTCGGCCTTCGAGGAAGCGCTGTGCTGTTAACAATTCTACTAATCCCAATATACTGCCCACTCATCATTTTCGGTTCTTCGGCAACACATAATGCCTCTCTCGGTCTGGATGTGAGCGGCGAGTTTTACTTTTTGTCAGGAATGCTCCTTTTAGCACTCTTCCTCGCGCCTTGGGCTGCAAGTTGTTCACTCCGCGTGAGGTTAAGTTAATGCTCACTGGATTAAAGAAACTTGCTTCCTTACCCGTTTTCTATCAATGGGTACGGAAAGTTAACCCCTGGATCGCTGTTTCCACAACGCTCCTGTTGGCTTTGGGGATTACTAAGGGATTAATATTTGCCCCTGCTGATTATCAACAAGGAGACAGCTTTCGAATAATCTATGTGCACGTCCCTAGTGCCTGGATGTCCCTGTTCTCTTATGTTTTCATGGCGTCAGCCGCAGTGTCAATTTTAGTATGGCGAGCAAAAATTGCGGAAATTGCCCTTCGCGCTACCGCGCCACTAGGGGCATCGTTTACCTTCCTCGCCTTAGCTACAGGCTCGATATGGGGCAAACCAATGTGGGGCACTTGGTGGGTCTGGGATGCAAGACTTACTTCAGAATTGATATTGCTATTTCTATACATAGGAATTATCGCACTGCTAAGCGCGATAGAAGAAAGAAGAGTTGCAGCTCGCGCTGCATCGGTACTGACCTTGATCGGACTCGTCAACATCCCCATTATTCATTATTCAGTGGAGTGGTGGAGCACGCTTCATCAAGGACCAACGGTGACAAAATTTGATAAACCATCCATACACATCGAAATGTTGATACCGCTAATTTTAACTTCGCTCGGTTTTATGACATATTTTTTTATGGTGCTTTTTGTCAAGATTCAAACTGGAATCCTAGATTACGATCGGAAAACTACCTGGGTACAGCAACTCCACTGCAAAAAAATGGGAACAACCGAAAATGATTGAATGGTTAAAAATGGGAGGGTATGCATCGTTCGTTTGGAGCGCATACGGATTAACGGGTTTTGTATTATCGGCACTCGTTGTTCATGCCCTAAAAAGTAGAAAGAACTTATTTGCACAGTTGAAAAATAAACCCCAGCAGGATCAGTCACTATGACACCACGAAAAAAACGATTAATACTGGTTTTGCTTTCTATTGCCGGCGTAGCTGTTGCCGTGGGTCTGATACTGACCGCATTCGAACGCAATCTGATGTATTTCTATTCACCCTCCGAGGTCGCAAGCGGCGAAGCACCGAACAACAGGCCTTTCCGTCTTGGCGGGATGGTAGTAGACGGAAGCCTAATGCGACTCCCAGAAGGCCTTGCAGTTTGGTTTACATTAACTGACTTCGCAGAAGAACAGATCGTCTACTACGACGGGGTCCTTCCAGATTTGTTTCGGGAAGGTCAGGGAATTGTGGCTAAAGGGCAACTGAATGAGTCAGGAGCGTTCATCGCGAGCGAAGTTCTGGCAAAACATGATGAAAACTACATGCCACCGGAGGTTGCAGACGCACTCAAGAAAAATGCGGATAAGGACTTTTATCAACAGTGATACCTGAAATAGGCCATTATGCCCTTGCACTAGGGCTAGCATTAGCAATCTTACAGTCAACAATACCTTTCTATTCAGTTGCTAGAGGGAGGGAAAATTTAATAGGTTTAACCTTCAATATTGCTAGGGCGCAAACGATATTCCTTGGACTATCTTTCATTTGCCTCACGCTATCATTCGTAAACAACGATTTCTCGGTTAGCTATGTTGCTAACAATTCAAATTCTGCGCTCCCACTTGAATACCGGATATCCGGTGTGTGGGGGGCGCATGAAGGCTCTCTGCTGTTATGGGTTTTAATATTGGGAGTTTGGACAAGCGCTGTAACATTTTTTTCTAAAACGTTGCCAAAAGAGTTTACAGCCCGTGTTTTGGGGGTTATGGGTTTGATCAGTACAGGATTCCTGTTATTCACGCTTTTCACATCGAACCCTTTCTTACGGAGGGTTCCGCCCCCTGCAAACGGGGCTGACTTGAATCCTCTACTCCAAGATCCTGGCCTAATCATACATCCACCGTTGCTCTATATTGGCTACGTTGGCTTCTCCGTCGCATTTAGTTTTGCAATAGCTGGTTTACTGACGGGGAGCCTAAATAGCGCCTGGGCACGATGGGCTCGGCCGTGGACAATGCTTGCGTGGTCGTTTTTAACCATGGGGATAGCACTCGGCAGTTGGTGGGCCTACTACGAGTTAGGATGGGGTGGATGGTGGTTTTGGGATCCTGTAGAAAATGCCTCATTCATGCCTTGGCTTATAGGAACGGCATTAATTCACTCCTTAGCGGCGACCGAGAAAAGAGATGTGTTCAAAAGCTGGACTGTTCTTCTCGCGATCGGCGCTTTCAGCTTAAGTTTGCTGGGAACATTTCTCGTAAGATCGGGTGTATTAACATCCGTCCATGCATTCGCAACGGACCCTACCAGAGGAGTTTTTATTCTAATTTTTCTAAGCCTAGTAGTCGGAGGCGCTTTAGGCCTCTACGCTAAGAGAGCGCCCAACCTATCAGGAACTAACGAGTACTCCTTAGCTTCTCGAGAGTCATTTCTATTAATTAACAGTGTCCTACTGACGATAACAACAGCGACGATTTTACTAGGCACGCTATATCCTTTAATACTTGACGCGCTAGATTTAGGTAAGATTTCCGTCGGCCCGCCATATTTCAACAGTGTGTTTTTGCCCTTGATGGCCCCGCTTCTGCTACTCATTGCAGTTGGCCAGCTGGCGCAATGGAAGCGGGACACGCTAACAAGGGTCGGCAAATTGCTACTTCCCGCACTAAGTGTTTCAACCTTAGTGATCGTCGGAATATGGAGCATACTAGGTCACGCAAAAAGTTTGCAAATAGCCTTGGGAATCGGCCTAGCTACTTGGGTCATAATGTCGACCGCAATGACTATAATAAAACGCGTGGTGCAGAGAACTAACGTATACAAAGGCCTAATTGCTTTAAATCCTGCTTTCCTCGGTCAATGCCTGGCGCATATAGGTTTCGCGGTCACCACAGTTGGAATAACGATGGTGAGCACTCTAGAAGAAAGCGAGCATCTCAAAATGCGGCCTGGCGATGTTGTTTCTATTAATGAATTCGAGTTCCGCTTTATGGAAGTAAGCGAGATAAATGGACCCAATTTCGAGGGGACACGAGGCCGTTTTGACATCTACAAAAATAACTCAAAAGTAAGCACTGTAGCAGCCGAGAAACGTTACTATCCTGTTCGCGGTGTATCGATGACCGAGGCCGGAATTGATGCCGGGTTTATACGGGATTTATATGTATCGTTGGGTGAACCACTAGAAAATGGGGCTTGGAGCGTCCGTGCTAACGTTAAACCTTTCGTACGCTGGATCTGGGGTGGAGCGCTTTTGATGGCGATTGGTGGTATCACGGCCGCACTAGACAGGCGTTTCAGAAGAACCCACAGAAAGCGACCCTGACTCACGAGGCGAAAGAGGAATGCGATACTTAGTTCCGCTTGCATTATTTTTTTCCGTGGTTTTTTTTCTGCTTATCGGACTGCAGAAGGATCCGGCGCTCGTCCCGTCACCACTGATAGGCCTACCCGTTCCTGACTTCTCTCTACCCACCTTGAATTCTAGCGCTGAAACGTTAACCTCAAAGCAACTACCTAAAGGACCGTTCATCTTAAATGTTTGGGCGTCATGGTGCAGAGCCTGTCAGATTGAGCATCCGTTACTAACGGAACTGGCAAAAAGACAATACACTCAGATCATCGGAATTAACTATAAAGACGAACGAAAAAAGGGACTAGCTTGGTTACGCGCACATGGAGACCCTTACGAACTGAGCCTTTTTGATCCGAAGGGTAGTTTTGGCTTAGATCTGGGGGTATACGGAGTGCCGGAAACTTTCCTAGTGAACTCGGAAGGGATAATTGAGTATAAGCATGTCGGCCCCCTCACACCGGAGATCGTTAACAAACGTATTATCCCATTTCTAGAACGAAGACATTCGACAGCGTTATGAAAAATTTAACCCTTATGATCTCACTCCTTTTTTTCCACGTCGGAGCCACTGCAACAGATACGCCTTTGTCCTTCCCTGATCCCAATCTCCAAAACCGATATTTACATCTACTAGAGGAATTAAGGTGTTTAGTTTGCCAAAATCAATCGCTGGCGGATTCACATGCCGATCTGGCGCAAGACCTGCGTAATGAAGTCTACAGAATCTTAGGCGAAGGAGAGAGTGATGAAGCAGTAATTCAGTTTATGGTGGAGAGGTACGGCGATTTCGTCCTTTATCGCCCTCCAGTTAAACCCACGACGTGGTTACTTTGGACGGCGCCTTTCTTTTTGACGATAACAGCTGTTGCCGTGGTATATTTTAGACGCAGACGACCTCATCAGTCGATCCCACTAGACGACACCGAACGCACAAAGCTCGAAGAGCTTTTAAAACGGAGAAAGTAGCCAAAATGCTCCTCTGGATAACTATTCTCTTGCTTACCGCCTTTTGCTTGGGTCTGATAATTACTCCTCTGAGGAAGACCCCTCCCCCTATGAATAAAGATGTCGTGCAAGAGGATCAGATCAGGCGACTAAGCGAATTGGAGGATGATATTCGGCTGGGAGAAATCCCAAAGGATCAAGAAAACACGATTCGCTCAGAGATCGAACGACAGGTAATTGACGGCATAGACGGAAATGTTGTCATCGGCAGCAAAGCACCGTATACGGACTCTGGCTTTAGCGCTCTATGGATTTCTCTTGCAGTTATACTGATTGCTGGCACTACCTACGCTGGTCTCGGCGCCCCAGAATTAGCCCGAGTCTCAACAGACAGTTATTCTTTTTCCACCAACGAGACGCTAGCAGAAACCAATAACATAGACGCTTCAGTAGCTAGCATCAGAGCCCAAGCTCTTAATAATCCGGAAAACATCGAAAACTGGATCCGATTGGCACGCACTTATCTGCACGTCGCAGAGTACTCTAATGCGGTAGAAGCAGCTGAACATGTAGTCTCTAAGACAGTAAATGATACTACAGCGGAACTACTATTAGTCGATGCGTTAGCCATGCAAGCCGGAGGAAGGCTAACAAAAAGAGCTATCGCGCTTGTCGAAAAAGTCTTGGAAAGAGAGCCATTCCAACCGGTAGCTCTCACTCTACAAGGAATGGCAGCTATGCAAAAAGGTGAACCTGAGATAGCAGTCGCGGTGTGGCAAAAAGCCCTGGCAAACCTGCCTATAGACGATCCTCTTCAGGGTCACCTGGAATCTATGGTTGCCGCAAACGAACCCAAAGAACCTCCCGAAATAGCAATCAATGTACGTATTTCGACCATCAAAAATCTTATAGCAGGGATCTCGCCGGAAACAACAATCTTTGTTTTAGCCCGTCCTGTAGGCGGTCCGAAGGCCCCCCTAGCAGTTACCAAACTAACATTAGGGAATCTTCCGACAACTGTGAGGCTAGATCAAAGTATGGCTATGCTACCTAATTATTCTCTGGCAGATTTCGAGCAGGTTGAGATTATAGCAAGGCTATCTCTTTCCGGTGATGTGGTTCCTAAAAAGGGAGATCTTCAAGGCAAAAGTGAGCCTATAACTCCAGCAAATATAAGTTCGATTGATGTAATTATAGATACAAAGATCCCTTAGGGATTATGGGATCTAGTCCATACCGAGTGAGAACACCCTCTCCAGATCGTGGCGGGAATACGCTTCGAAAGCGATCATAGTTTCCGTATTCACTATACCGTCCACCTCGACAATTTTTTCTGTTACTAGCTCCGCAATCTTCTCATTGCTCGACACGCGCACTATCGCCACAACGTCAAAGCTTCCGCCAACAGAATAAACTTCAGAGATACCCGGCAGATCAGCTAGATGCGCAGCCGCGCTGTTTGTGCTTCCATATGCCGTATTAATCAGCACTATAGCAGTAACCATTATTATCCCAGCCCTTTAGTAGGTAGCAAATTGTTATTGTACGCGATTGTCATGAAATCGACAGTCGCATATATCTTTCTCCACAGGAGCAAAAAGCGTCTCGTCTCCTTTCAATTACCTGTCCAGGATTACGCTAATCAAAGAACAAGTCCATTCGAGAAGAAAACAGCCATACTAGAAATGACGGCAGGGATACTCAAGCGGATTGAACCTGCAAGGATTCTCATCGTGAGAATCATAACTAAGACAACACACCTTGTATGAACGCTCTCGGGATGGGAAACTGTACAGCCATTCCTGAGAAAAATATAACAACTGCATTACCGATGAGTAACGAAAAAAGCACAACCAAAGAAATACTGATTGTTGGGGGCGGCACAGCCGGCTGGATGACAGCATCGCTTTTTGCCCGCCGCTGGTTAGATCGCGGTTTCAAAATCAAATTAGTTGAATCTAAGAGCATAGGTATCATCGGTGTAGGAGAAGGATCTACTCCTAAAATGAGGCGGTTTTTCGAATATCTCGGAGTTAAAGAAGAGGAATGGATGCCTGAATGTAATGCAACCTATAAATGCGGCATCCGATTTCCCAACTGGGCGACTAGAAAAGGCTACAATAGCTACTATCACCCTTTCTTCTCGGAAGCCGATAATGAAGCAGTGAGAGCGTTCTATCAAAACGCGACTATTCGAAGCAAAAATATTGACGTTCACGGACATCCTGATACTTTTTTCGTATCGAACTTTCTCGCAGGTAGCAAAAAAGCTCCCACCCCCAATAGAACTACGCAATACACGACTGACTACGCGTACCATTTCGATGCGTCTCTCATAGGTGATTTCTTGCGCAAATACGCTACCGGCAAGGGAGTCGAACACTTTTATGACACCGTTGAAAATGTGCAACGAAATGAAGATGGAAGTATTTCAAGTATAAAGACCAAAGAAAACGGGGTTATGGAAGCTGATTTTTTTATAGATTGTACGGGCTTTGCTGGCCTGTTAATCGGAAAAACCCTTGGTGTGCCTTTCCAATCCTATAACGACATTTTGTTCAACGATAGAGCCATCGCAGTCCCTACGCCCTTGAACGCGGATGGTTCGATCCCTTCGCAAACAATGTCCACGGGTATGAAAAATGGCTGGGCGTGGAAAATACCTCTTACTAACCGATTCGGCAACGGTTACGTTTACAGCTCTAAATTCATGGAAGATGACGATGCGGAAAGAGAACTCCGAGCGCACTTAGGTCTTCTTGAAGAAGATATTGAATGCAGGCGACTAAAAATGCGTGTCGGCAGAACTGATGTGTGCTGGTCTCACAATTGCCTGGCCGTTGGATTATCTCAAGGATTTATCGAACCTCTGGAAGCAACCGCTCTAATGATAGTACAGGACACAATCGAGACCTTTATGCAGAGATATGAGCAAGGGGGGTTCACTGAAAGATATCGGACGGACGTCAACGATAAAATAAACGCGATTTTTGATGGCGTGAAAAATTATGTCTTCATGCACTATAAACTAAACACAAGGGATGACACCGACTACTGGCGAGCTAATCGCACTAATGAAACAATGTCTGAAGACGTCTCGCGGATATTGTCCATTTGGGATCGTGGCGGCGACTTGTTGACCGAACTCAAGGACCAGGCTAGCCGGCTAGTATACAGTCCAACTTCTTGGTATTGCATTCTGGCCGGAATGGGGCGTTTTCCTAGAAAGCCAAAAAAACCAAAAAAAAACTTACAAGTGTTCGATCCAAAAGAAGCGGAAGGGTTTTGCAAGAAAATGATCCAACATTTTCCGGACCACAAAGAAAAATTGGCGTCGATGGTAAATTAAGCGTACGTGAATTGCTTTAAGAAGAGAGACTCAGTAGGCATCTCGAAAGGCAGGCACCTCTGCGCCAGGAAACCACACACCTATTCTCGATTCGTCAAACAAAGTTTCTTGAGAATCTACTTTCCACGTTCCTGCTTCGGAGCGAACGACTGTATAGAGCTCAAACTCGGTAGTTCCCTGGTTATTAAATTTGTCGCGTGATCGAAGAATATTAGGCACAACCGCCCTCCGTTCGCATAAAGGATCCTCGTCAACCGCATGAGCGGCACGAACATCAATGCCATAAATATTCACCTCACCTCCCTGATAAAATAATTTTTGCATCCCAGCCCAATTTTCGCGTGACATCCCGTCTGTCATGTAATCTGTCACAAAATCGTATGCCTTATTGAAATTATGATTCTGCATTGCCGTTAGGTAGTGTCCCACAGCACTAGCGGGATCCACCCCCTTGGGGCACTGTGCACTTTGCTGCTCCTCAGCACTTGAAAACGAAATAAAAAAAAGGGCGATCAAAAAAAAGGGTAGATTACTCTTCCGCATCGACTCCTCCTGTCTGTTTATATCTCTTCTACGCGCGCTTTTTGATTCTAACAACCAATTCTGACGGCATCATCGCGAACGCTAACCTTTCCTTAACAGCATTGTCCTTATTGCAGAGCTCTATATCAAAATTTTTTATCAGCAAACACAATATCTGCTTAATTTGGAGAAGCGCGAGATTTCTCCCAGGACAAAATCGCGGTCCCACACCAAACGGGATAAATGCCGCCGTATTATGTGGACAGGACGAAGATCCGGTGTCAGAAAGCCATCTCTGTGGCTGGAATTTAGAACCTTCTCCGAAATTCTGTTCCTGACAAGCGATATGGCGATGAAGAGTCATAATAACCATACCGCGAGGAATCTCAAAGCCAAGGATATCGACATCATCCAAAGGCTCTACCGCGCCCAATGGAGCAACCGGTTTAAGCCTCATAGATTCGTTATAAAAGGCTTCTAAAAATGGCATGTTCGCTAGACAGTCTATCTCCTGTGGTAGAGGGGCCTTACCTAGCAACTGATCAATTTCATCCCTGGCTCTATCGAGGCATTCTGGCTTTTGCATGAAATAGTTTGCGGTCCACGATATTGTGTTTGCCGTAGTATCCTCTCCGGCCAGGAGTAAGGTACACACGTTCGCAAAAATATCTTGGTCAGAGAAGTCGACACCTTCTGTCTCTTTCGCTGAAATGATAGCTTCCAAAAAGTTAGTCGGCGAATCATACAACGCACGGTCCTTCTTCATGCGTTCACGAACATTTCCGATAATAGTATCCACTTCCTCTTTTAATCCGGTCAGTGCCCTGTCTAAAGCTCTATCCTTAGATAATTTAAAGTAACGCCAATACGGAAACGGGGCATTAGTTCGTTGATGCATCATCGGAAATACTTTATCCATGTGTCTCTGTATCACTGGACCGTTAGTTTCTATCGTGTTGAAATCCATCCCGAATGCTAATTGGGTAGTTACGTCAACCGTCATACGCATCAACTCCCGACATAAATCTATTTCCTCTCCGTCCTGTGCACATCGTTGCCAACGATTTAACAATCTTTCTGAAGTCTTTTTCAAACGTGGAAAAAAAGCTCTAAGATTTTTTGGATTCAAGGCGGTAGCAACAACTTTTCGTTGCCGTTGCCAATCTTCACCCTCCACGGAAAAGACTCCGGCTATACCCATCTCTCTTGAACATCGTTCCACCGAGCGAGTTCTGCGGTATTTGTTGGGACGTTCTCTGTGAATTTCTTTGATTATTTCGGCGTCCGACAACACGGCAAGATTCTTAGGACCTAGGCTAAATCTATACAGTTTCCCATACTCCTCCGCCCACTCTTCCAGTTTTAAATGCATAGAGTCGAAACGGAATCTGAATAGATTGCCTATGAGCGGCAGAGGCGTCGGCCCAGGTAGATCTTCGTAGCTTCTGAGTTCTCCCTTGCGTGATATCATACTTCTCTCCAGATTTAATCACTGTTCTGGTTATAACGCGCTTCGTTCGTCAAGCGACAGGATTCCGTCGTGATAGTTTATTCCCGCTCGCAGCCCACCCAACCTAGCATAGTAATCAAGAACCGGGGCCGGAAAAACACCCGAGCTGTTTTCTAATGCGCTTTGAGCAAATCTCCATGACTTCTCATGTATAGACTTATAGATGTCCACCATAATCGACATAGCTTTTAAACCAGACCAATTCTCTGGTAATAAGTCTTCCGGTAAATCTGGTGACCTAAGTAATATGCGTCTGTAATCATGTACTAACCTACATCTCAGAATGAAAGATTCTAGATCGGATAACCCACTCACAAATGGCACAAAGGCCTCATACAGATTCACAAACTCTTTATACTTCAGTTCGGTGGCAGCCAAATCCCACGCAATGCTGGACACCTCGCCAGCACGATCGCTGTCTTGTAGATAGCCTTTCCAAACAATTACATTATCCGACATGCCGAGGTCGTTAATCGTTTCTTTTAAAGTTTCCTGATTACTAGTCGGGTGAATGAGAAGTCCACTAGGCAAAAGTCCGAAACCTAGCCAGCCTAAGCGGCGACGCAAATTATCGCGTTCTCGACCACGCACAGCGTCTGCCATTACAAAAGTCCACTCGCCTTCCCAGTTCGGCAATGATGCCGCATAAATACGTTCCGCAACCTGCTCGAACTGCCGCAAACCCTCTGGTGCAAATTTATAATAGCTCCGGCGCCCCACAACTTTGGCTATTAACCAATTATCCCGACTCAGCCGAAAAAGTGCAGTTCGAACTTGTTGCTCATTGAGTCCAAAACATGACATCAACTTCACAAAACCACCTAACCACACCTCTCCTCCATGTACCGATATCAAATCGCCGAAAATCGTTATCGCAAATGAACCAGCTTGAGGAATCTTAGAAGTTAGACTCTCGATAGAAGCCGATCGCTGAGACTGCTTTTTCATCGATGTGCAAGCGTTTAATCGAAATCGACAAACACAGCCTCACTGACAGGATGAGCCTGACACGTAAGGATGAAACCTTCCTCTTCTTCACGTTTTTCTAGCGCGTACTGTTTGTCCATTTCGATTCGGCCGTCTACTAATTTCGCCCTACATGTACCGCAAGAACCACTTTTACATGCGTATGGAGCATCTATTCCGTTCTGTAAAGCCGTATCCAAAATACTCGCACCGCCTGGACTCAATTTCATTTCAGTTTGTCTACCATCACATTTCACCGTTACTACCATCACCCGGTCTGAGTATCGAGATGTTCTTTCTCTCTGTTTTCTCGTAACTTCGTCTGAAGACACCGAAGAATCCCCATAAAGTTCCCTATGAACTTTGCCAGTGGTGATTGCGAATTCTTTCAACATCACGGATACATCGTTGACCATAGCCTCCGGGCCACACAAAAACACATCGTCGAACTGCCTCCCGACCAACACTTTTTTGAAGATTTCTGCGCCTTCCTTTCCAGTTATCCTGCCATTCTGGATATCTACCTCTGACCTCTCCCTGCTCAGCATATGCACAATTTGAAAACGTGAGAGATGTTTGTTCTTTAGCGCGCCTAACTCCTCCCGGAACATAATCGTATTCAAAGAACGGTTGCCGTAAACCAAAGTAACGGTACTATCCAGCTCTGTTAAAAGAACAGTTTTCAAAATGGACATAACCGGGGTGATTCCACTGCCAACGGCTACACAAAGGTAATTTTTCTTGTTCGAGGGCTCTATTTCACAGGTAAAATTACCTCTAGGCGGCATCACAGTCAGAACGTCCCCTACCTTTAATTGGCGTTTTGCCCACGTTGAAAACTTTCCGTTTTCTATCGCCCTAATCCCGATAGAAAGCTCTTGTTCATTGGGACTACTACATACGGAATACGACCGCCTAATTGATTCACCGTCCACGCTGTATCGAAACGTAAGGTACTGCCCCGCTTTGAAAGCAAACACCTCCATAAGGTCTGGGGGAATATTGAAGGTAACTCTCACAGAATCGTTGGTTTCGTGATGAACTGACTTAACCTCAAGCGGGAAGAATTTATTTTTGCCCATATGAATGTCAAAGACACTTAAAGTATTCAAATGGCTCCAAACAATTCGAGCATTTATACATGGACTTGCAGGCTGTAGAGCCAATTTCGCTCACGAGACTCGTAGTTTTACTCTCGCATAACGGACACTCTACTCCACTCTTTCCTTCTTTAAAGGAGCTTTTTATTTCATTTTTCAGCATAGGGGGACTGATACCGTACGCTTTCAACTTCCTCCTTGCCGCTATACTCAACCAATCCGTTGTCCAGGCTGGGGAATAAACGATATCTATCCTGTACTTTTCAACTCCGACATCATTCAATGAAGAACCTATATCTACTTTAATAGCATCCATAGCCGGACAACCCACATATGTCGGTGTAATAGTTACGATCACTATTTCGTCTTCTAGATGTACTCGTTGCAGAATACCCATCTCGTCTATATTGAGTACTGGCACTTCCGGATCAAGCACCCCGCAAACAGCTCGTTTTGCTTTTGCGAGTATGTCTTCTGCCACCCTTGAACAATCTACCTCCATATTTTTACCACTCCTGTTTTGGGTACTGCCTTTGAAGTACCTGCATCTCCGCTAACATACGACCGAGATGTTCCGTATGTTCACCGGAACGGCCGCCGGAGGCTGTCCAGGTGTCGGCTGGCGGGATCTTCAGAGTTGCTTTTTCTAGCAGTTCTTCCACTTCTGGGAACCACTTTGCCTCTATTTCAGTAAGCGAGGGCGCCAGTCCATGCTCCAGGGCAAAGTCATCTACAACATCCGCTGCAAAAAATTCGGGGGTGTATGGCCACAGTTCCTCGAGAGCACTCGTTATCCGACCGTGGCTTTCCGGAGTGCCGTCTCCTAAACGCTGGACCCAACCGGCACTCCGCTTAGTATGATAGTGCGCTTCTTTAACAGCTTTTTGCGCGAAACTTGCCAAAACATCGTCCTTCGATGTGACAAGCCCTTCAAAAAAGTATTGATGAAACACATCTAGTAAAAACTGACGCATTAACGTAAACGCGAAATCCCCATTTGGTAACTCACAGATAAGAAAGTTTCCGAATAGCCGTTCATCTCTCAAGTAGGCTAGGCTATCTTCATCCCTTCCTCTCCCTTCTAGCTGCGCCGCGTGGCTTAAAAGTACTCTTGCCCTGCCAATGTGATCTAGCGCGGTATTGGCAAGAGCGATATCTTCCTCAATTAGAGGAGAGTGGCCGCACCACTCAGACAGCCTCTGCCCCAAAATCAATGCGTTATCTCCCATCCGCAGTACGTAGCTGAAGTGGTGTTGTGAATCGATAGAGTGCATTAGAGTTTTAGCTCATCCGGCACATCGTAAAAGGTAGGGTGTCGAAAAATTTTGTCTTCCTCGGGATCAAAAAACTCCTCGTCCTGCTCCGACTGGCTGGCAAAAATATCAACCGACCTAACCACCCAGATGCTCACACCCTCTTGTCTTCGCGTATAGACGTCTCTCGCTGCTTGCATAGCGTATTGCGCGTCAGCTGCGTGTAAGGACCCAACGTGTTTGTGCTCTAAACCGCGACGATTACGCAAAAACACTTCCCAGAGAGGTAAATGACTATCATCCATGCGCATAATCCTCCCGTTTCGGTTTTCCTCCTTGCCCTATCTTTTTCTGTTTTTCGCTAAACGCTAATACCGCTTCGCGAACCCATCGACCTTCTTCGTGCGCTTTTTTTCTCGCCTGCATTCTAGCCCGATTGCTATGCCCTTTTCCTTTCACGACTTTTTCGAATTCGTCCCAATCTATTTGGCCAAAGTCATAATGCCCCCTTTTTTCATTCCATCTTAGAGCCGGGTCAGGTATTGCCAAGCCCAAGTGCTCAGCTTGCTTTACAGTTTGATCAATAAACTTCTGCCTCAATTCATCATTACTTTGTCGTTTTATCTTCCATTTCATGGATTGTTGCGAGTGATATGATTCAGCGTCATGCGGACCAAACATCATTAAGGTGGGCCACCACCAACGATTCAGCGCATCCTGCGCCATCTCTCTCTGTTCGGTAGATCCATTACACAAAGCCTGCATCAATTCGAAGCCTTGTCTCATATGGAAGCTCTCTTCTTTACAGATCTTAACCATCGCTCTCGCATAGGGGCCAAAAGACGTCCTGCAAAGCGATATTTGATTCACTATAGCCGCTCCATCCACAAGCCAGCCTATGGCACCAACATCCGCCCATGTTAAGGTGGGATAGTTAAAAATGGTCGCATACTTTGCTTTGCCTGAAAGAAGATCCTCCAACATCTCCTCCCTGGAAACGCCCAATGTCTCCGCAGCACTATATAAGTAAAGACCGTGACCAGCTTCGTCTTGCACCTTTGCCAAAAGTATCGCTTTCCGTCGAAGAGTGGGTGCGCGGGTTATCCAGTTGCCTTCGGGGAGTTGCCCTACAATCTCGGAGTGAGCGTGTTGAGACATTTGCCGGACAAGGTTACGACGATAGGCATCTGGCATCCAATCACGAGGCTCGATCTTTTCCTCGCGTTCGATAATTTCTTGGAATTTGTCCGTTTTCGTTTTTTCGTCGTCCGCAATCTCTTCTGTTCCTGTACCCAATGTCTTACAACCTAACGTTCCAAATTTCGATGTGAAATATGTTACACAATTTCTACAATAATAGACAATATTGTAATACATTTGCTCGGCTGGCTATGAAGCTCCACTCTGGTTGGTTGACACATTGATTAAGCGGTGTCACTTTAGTTAGCTATGAAAAATAACGTCGATACAATCGGTATCTTTAATTTCCTGGACGATGAGATACAATCCTCTCTTTACCGAAATGGAAAGCTAATTACTCGCAGGGACTCGGACGGGAGTGACGCTGGGATCGAAGGCGTAGTCCTTAGGAAAGTAGAAAAAAAAATCTCTAACGCGCGTCTTCTGGAGCACTCCGAACTACGACGCACATGCGAACAAAACGGGTTCGAGCTCATGCCTAGTCCTCTTTCCCCAGCGGACATAGATTTTTTTGATAATCGACAGGTTACTAGAGAATACTACCCAGATTGCGCAAGGCTGGTCTCCGAAATCACTGGCACGCAGGCATGGGCTTTCGACCACAACATCCGCTCCGCCTCGGGTAAAACGAAAAAAACAAAAATCAAAAATGGGCAGCAAGTACAAGGCCCTGCACACGTAGTGCATGGAGACTACACGCTCCGTAGTGCTCCGGAAAGATTACAGCAACTGGCCAGAGAACCAGGAAATAACGACACTTTGAGAACTTTTTTACCACAAGGAGCCACTCTGCTGGACCACGAGAGAGTTGAAAATCTAATTAACGGCAGGAAACGCTTTTCAATTATCAATGTCTGGCGAAATATAGATACGCAACCCGTGTACACGCATCCTATCGCTCTTTGCGATGGCAAAACCGTTAAGCCTGAAGACTTAGCAGTGTTCGAAATACATTATCAAGATCGCATAGGCGAGAATTATTTTTCCAAGAACGCCGAGCGCCATCAGTTTTATTTTTACCCCTCACTTACCCGAGACGAAGTTCTCCTCATAAAGCAATGGGACTCGGAAGGGATGTTAGCGAAATCCGGCGGTAGTAGAGGTGATCTTGTGAGCTCGGAAAGTCCTTGTACTTTCAGTTTCCACAGCGCTTTTGAAGACCCGGCGACGCCCGAAGATGCTCCTGACAGATGGAGTGTAGAAACCAGATGTATTGCTTTATACGAGTAGTATTTAGGTATAGAAAATTCAACATCGTGCAGCGTCGAGGATGAACACTACGTCTAATACACGGAGCCCACTATGACCGAACTTCCCGCAATCGGACTCGCTGCAATGCCCGGCAGAAGGAATAAAACCCTAGAAATCGCGCAAAATATAGAGAAAAAAGGATTTGCCGGAATATACTGTCCAAGTATTGGAGACGGTCTGGCGCTATGCCAAGCGATAGCGCAGGTTACTGATTCAATAGAATTCGGTACAGCCATCGCTCCAATCTATTACCGTTCCCCTGAGGACTACGCGCACACCATCAGCTTTATTCATGAAATTTCGGAAGGTCGTTTTCACTTTGGTATCGGTGTTGCTCATGAAAAGTCACTAACAGCACGAGGGATCGTGGCGGGGAAACCCTTGTTTGACACCAGAGATTTCATTGAGCGCCTAATGAATGTCCCGAGAGTAGGAGATCTCCCCCCTATAGTTCTCGCGGCACTTCGCGACCGAATGGTCTCTTTGTCTGCGGAAATCGGTGCGGGAGTGATTTTTGCGAATGCTGCACGCAGTTACATGGGGACATCGCTAAAATCTTTAGGAGGAAGAATGCAAGAAGAAAAGTTTCTTGTTGCTAATATGATACCAACTTGCGTCCACGACGATATTACGATTGCTCGAGCGGTAAATAGAAAAACCCTTTCCTCCTATGCCCTTCTCCCGAACTATAGAAATTATTGGCGTTCCGCCGGATACGGCGAGGAGATGGACAACGTGGAAAGTTGTATAGCCAGAAATAACCTTGACGGAATTGGAGAGTGCCTTACGGATCGCTGGCTGGATGACACTACTATCGCGGGACCAGCGAGAAGAGTCAGGGAACAAATAGAACTCTGGTTTGAGACCGGTGTTTCCAAGCCTATTATAGTCCCCAGCTCTGCGGAAGGCGGCCAAATGAAAGCCCTAGAAGAATTGTTCGCCGTCTACACTTGATGGAGGATGAAAACGCTTCTCGGAGAACGACATTGAATCTGTATTCTTTGCAAGAACTATGGCTAACGAAATTGGGGGGCAACTTCCTTCGCAAACTTAGTCATTGAACGGTTAACTTTTCCCACATCCATCCCAGGGAACTGCATAGCCGTCACCAAATCTGTACACCTAAAGGAGTTCCTAAACGCCTCCATTTTTTCACAGACTTGCTCCACCGTCCCTATCATCACTCCATCCTTTACCGGCGACTCCCTTAAGTCCTCCGGTTTTTCCACAGGGAATGGTTTATCGTCCCCTTCCGCGTCCAGAGCGTCGGCCACGATATCTTTGTAAAAATCAATCATGTGAAACAAGTGATCTTGGCACTCGTCCCAAGCTTGCTCTTCGCTGTCAGCGATGTATACCATCCTCAGCTGTCCAATCTTATAATCTTCTGGATTGCGACCAAGACGTGTCAAAGTGTCGCAATAAAGAGGCGCCGGATCCGGACCAAATGTTGCTATTAAATGATGTCCGTGTTCAGCCGCTCGCTGGATGCCTTTCGGACCGCGCGCACCTATCCAGATCGGTGGACAGGGTTTCTGGACCGACTTAGGCGATAAGCGTAGATCGGTAATTTGCGTAAACTCTCCATCGTAGGTTACCCGTTCCTCTTCAAATAATTTCTTTATTATGTCTATCCCTTCGTACAAACGCCGTGCGCGCGTATTGCGTTTGATCCTTAGAGCATTAAATTCGTGAAACGAGTAGCCTTGTCCCAAGCCAAGGTCTAAACGTCCGTTTGATAATATATCGACACTAGCGACATCCTCTGCCACCCGAACCGGATGTTGATAGGGGAGCAGTAAAACAAACGACCCAATTCTAATTCGGGTAGTTCCAGCAGCTATAGCTGCGGCGGTAGTTAGTATAGATGGGTTATACCCATCTTCGGTAAAATGATGCTCAGTTAACCAGACGTTATCGTAGCCTAAATCTTCAGCTATCCGTATTTGAGCCAATATATCCGTGTACAAATGTGGAAACGGTTTAAACCACCTTAGGGGGTTACGAAAATCTGCCACAATACCAAATCGCATCTTTTTTCCTCTCG
>MDTE01181832.1_pt1 | contig 19452 bp, 22 predicted proteins | sample 811231 | NCBI WGS metagenome assembly MDTE01 (sample SAMN05326651, study PRJNA326480) | marine metagenome | isolation source: seawater | place: Indian Ocean: Red Sea | collected 2010 | reverse complement strand
TTTATTATCACTTTTAGATAAATTGACTTCTGTATCTGATATTAAAAAATAATAAGCACTGATAATAATTATTAAAATTATTAAAAGTGAGTATATAACATTTCGCAGAATGTAATTTTTTTTCTTTCTAAGATATATTCCCATTTAACGAATTTTCATTCTAATTAACTAAAAACACTAAGTAAATAATTCAAATATTAAGTTTTATGACTGAGATGATAATTCTATAAATTTAAAGCTATTTAATTTTTCCTTTTTTAATAGTTTAATCGACTTATATTGTAAGGGTTTAAATATAAATTGATCTTTTAAAACAACAGAACTATCAACTAATGGGATATTATTAGAAGAAAATTCAAAATAATATGGATAGCCCCATATTTGGTAGTAGATAAATTGTTTTTCCGTTAAGTTATTAAATTTTAAAAGATCTATTTTAATTTCTAAATTATCTAAAGTTCTTCGATAAATATCAAATTCTCTCATTATTAAGCTTGAAAAAAAATTAAACTCCTCATCTCCTTTAAACTTTGCGGAATGAAAATTATTAATTTTTTCTATTGACTCAAATTCAAATGATTTGTTTAGAATATTTTTTAATAATTTAAAATTTGATTTATTAAATTTTTTAATAATTTCATTTTCATCATTCAAGTGACTAAGATAAAAAGGTGCTTTTATAATGTAGTGAATATTAAAATTAGTTTTAATATCACTCATATCTAAATCGTTCTTCTTCTTAAATCTATTTAAGTCATCAATAAATGAGTCGTTTGGGAATAGGGCTATAGAATATAATGGATCATTAATAAGTTCAGTCATACGTCACTTTATCAAGAAGAAATTTTTGATATTTTGTTTCTAATAAGTATTTCATTAATAAAATTATTATTACTGTATAAATTAATCTAAAAAATAGAATACCACTAATATGGCTACCTAAAAGTAAAATCAAAATTGTATCCTCAATAATACTGTGGCATAAGCTCAAAAATGAAAGTGATAACAATATATCTTTTTTTGAAATATTATTCTTTTTTGACTCTTCAATTAAAAAACCTCCTCCAAATGAAATTCCTAAAGTTAAACCAATAAGAATAATATTAGCAACTTTTTCAGACATACCTAAGTAGGATAAAGGTAACTTAAGTACTTTAATTATAATTTGCCAAATTCCAATTGACTTAAGAATGTTAATGGTTGTTATAATTAAAAAAATAATAATAAAAATTATAAAAAAGTTCTGTACTTGAAGTATTGCCCAATCAATATTGGATATTTCTGATTTAGTTATTTTCAGTATAGATGTATTACTTTCATTAAATAGGTTATATTTAGTGAAAATTAAATTGAGAATTTTTCCTGCTACAACTGCATTTATAAACCGAAATAATAAATTAAATATGGCAGAAACTCTTGACTGTCTGGCTATAGCTACTTCTATAGGAAGGCTATGAGCTATTAAAATAATTAAACCCAAGATAGTAGTTTCAGCAACGGTATAATCAAAGATTGACTGCAAACTTGCAAATGCTGCCATACCTGCATAGATGTTGACAAGGATTGCTGCCATCCATACTAAACCTAATGAACCATCGATACCTATAAATCTAGTTAGAGGTTCTAAGAATTGAGCTAAATATGGTATCGCACCAATTAATTCTAAGACTCTTATAGTGATAACTACAGGCAGGATAACTTTAAATAAGACCCAAAAAATATTTGAAGACTCTGAAATAATATTAAGAAGTATTTTTTTATATTTTTTCATTTATAAATATATTCGATAAAAGATTAATCTTTTATAAACAAATAAATGATAAGAACAAATAGTTTTACTATTAAGATATGTCTGAGTTTAAGCTTAATAGCGCTCAGTATTTTTTTATTTGCTGAAAGCTATAAGGAATTTATCAAAATATCTAAAGATAATTCTTTTAAATATGATGATACTAATATTAATTATTTCGACAAAGATACTTTTCAAAAATATTATGAAGAAATTCAAATACAAAAACTTTATGACCCTATTTTTGATGAAAAGAAATCAAAAAATTATTTTAAAGATATAGCTTTAGATAATTTAAAAAGTTTATTTGATGATAGTGAAGAGAATGCTGAAGAATTAATAACTAAAAAAACTATTGATAAAAATTTTAAAACTGATGATGAAAAAGATGAGGGACTTGAAAAAAAATATAGTCATATCAATGTTTCAAAAGGCGATAATTTTGCAAAAATTCTCTATAAAGGCGGTCTTAGAGGAAGGGATATTGATGAATTAATCATTAATGGTAAAGAAATTTACGACTTTTCAAAAATATATTTAGGCGATGTAGTAAAAATTTTCAGTGAATATGAAAAAAAACAGCTAAAAAAATTCGAACTTTTATACAGATTTTCCAAAACAGAAGAATTAATTGTAAAATTTATAGATGGAAAATATTTCTATGAGATAAGGCATATACCAACAACTCAGGAAAGAATTTTTATTAGTGGAATTATTGAAACTAGTCTTTATGAAGCTATGAAAAATAAAGGTTTATCAGAACTTATTATTACAGAAATAATTAGAGTCTATAGCTTTGATGTTGACTTCCAAAGAGATATATACAAAGGAGATGAATTTGAAGTTTTATTTTCAAGAAAACGAAATGAAGAAGGAGAAATAGTTGCAATTGAAGATCCTGAATATCTTATGCTTAGCTCAAGAGGGACTCCTCTAACTTATTACCTTTATAGTAATGATGAATTTAGTGAATATTTTGATGAAAATGGCAAAGGAATGACCAAAAGTTTAATGAAGACTCCTATTAATGGTGCTAGGCTAAGTTCAAGCTATGGGATGAGAAAACATCCAATTTTGGGATATAACAAAATGCATAAAGGCGTTGATTTTGCAGCTCCAACAGGTACACCTATCTTTGCTGCTGGTAATGGTGTAGTTGAGTTTGTTGGTAGGAATGGAGGATATGGTAAATATATTCGTATAAGACATGATGGAACTTACAAAACAGCTTATGCTCATCTAAGTAGTTATAAAAAGGGAATTAGCAGTGGGGTTAGAGTAAAACAAGGAGATATTATTGGTTATGTAGGTTCTACTGGAAGGTCAACTGGTCCCCATCTTCATTATGAAATAATTGTAAATGGTCAACAAGTAAATCCTTCGACTTTAAAACTACCCTCTGGAAGAAAACTCAATGAAAGTCAACTAAATGATTTTAAGATTATATTTGAAAATAAAAATAAAGAGATAGAGTTATTTAGAAATTCAAATTAAAAATTAAGCTAATTGACTGGCTAGATCATCAAAGTCAGTACTTGAGGCTTCCTTATTGGTAGAAGCTTCTTCATTATTATGAGATAAATTTTCTGACTTGTCTTTATTAATAATTTTTCTTGAAAAATTACCTCTATTTTGATTATCCATTTGACGGAAAAAATGTTCAGCATGTTGTAAATAAAATTGTTCAAGGACATCATCTCCCTGTCCTTTTGCATCTTTAGCTTTATTCAAAAAATCGTTGTACTGATCCTTTGGACTCTTACCGTTTCTTTTAAAAGATCCTGTGTTTCCATTAGCTTGAAGATATGGGGAATCAGCAGCCCCTCTTGATGAGGTATTTATTTTTCTAGAAGAACTAAATGATTTTCTTTTTGTAAAGTTTTTCATGTATGTATTTTAATTATCTTTAACAAAAGCCCATCAGTTAAAATTTGGGAACGATATCTTTATTAATCTATCTAAATTAAGATAATCAAGTTTTTTATAGACTATTTTCAATTGTTTTTCTAATAAAAACTTATAAATTTTATCATTAATTAAAGGGTCTATTTCGAAATAAATATCACCCTGATATTTAATATCAATTAAATGATTAATAATTCTTTTATAGTAAAACAAACCATCTTTACCACCGTCTAAAGCTATTTGGGGGTCATGAAGTGTAGATTCATCCAAATTTAAATAATAATTAGTTGGAATATAAGGAGGATTTGAGATGATAAAATCAGCCTTTTTTATTCTATCAATGGGATATTTTTGAAAAAGATTAGATGTAAACATTTTAGCACGATCTAATACGTTAATCTTTAATAAGTTTTTTTTACAGATTTTTAAAGCATTTTCAGATATATCGATAAAATCACATTTTGAAAACTTTAACTCATCAAGTAATGAAATACCCAGACATCCAGTTCCACAGCACAAGTCTATGAAAAAATTATCTTTTTTATTTTTAGTTGAAAAATCCTCAAGAACATTCTCAATAATTATTTCAGAGTCTGAACGAGGATCTAGGGTAAAATTATTAGTATAAAAAATATGTTTCCAAAATCCTTTTTGGTTAATAATTTTTGCAAGAGGTATTCCTCTTATCCTATGATCTACAATCTTTTTTAATGATTTATAGTTTATATTATTAAAATCAACATTTATAAATAGGTCTTCTTTAGCAGAATGAGCAATTATTATTTGAGATTCTAATTCATGATTTATTATACTTCGAGACTTTAAAAAATTTGATAATTGAATCTGAAGGTCTGTTTTATTTAATAATTTATTATTGAACATTTAATTGACTTAATTTATCAGCTTGTTCACTAGCAGAAAGAGCTGAAATCATTTCTCCTAATGCCTCGCCTGTTAAAAACTGATCTAATTTATAAAGTGTAAGATTAATACGATGATCAGAAACCCTCCCTTGAGGAAAATTATAAGTCCTTATTCTCTCAGATCTATCTCCTGAACCAACTTGATTTTTTCGATTTGAAGACAGTTCTTCTTGTTTTTTTAATCTTTCAACTTCATATATCCTAGAACGTAAAATTTTTAAAGCTTTTGCTTTATTTTTATGTTGAGATCTTTCGTCTTGTTGAGTGACAACAATACCTGTAGGGAGATGAGTAATTCTGACAGCACTATCAGTAGTATTTACAGACTGTCCGCCAGCGCCTCCTGATCTATAAACATCAATTCTCAAATCTGAGTCCTTAATATCTACATCTACATCCTCAGCTTCTGGAAGAACCGCAACTGTTGCTGCTGAGGTATGAATTCTTCCACCAGACTCAGTTTCGGGTATCCTTTGAACTCTGTGAACTCCAGATTCATTTTTTAGGAATTTAAATACCCCCTCGCCTTTAATTTCTATAATAGCTTCTTTTATACCTTTTAAGCCGGTTTCACTTTTTTCCATTGGTTGGAATTTCCAATTTTTAAGTGCCGAGTATCTCTCATACATTCTATAGAGATCACCAGCAAATAATGCTGCCTCCTCACCACCTGTGCCAGCTCTTATTTCTAAAATTACATTTTTTTCGTCTGCATCATCCTTAGGTAGTAATGCGATAAGTAATTCTTTATTTTTTAATTCTAATTCCTTTTCATAGGAGGGTAATTCAGATTTAGCTATATCTCTTAATTCTCCATCGTTTTCATTTTCTAAAATATCTTTATATCCTTTAATTTCATTATTTAATTTTTCAATTGAATTAGTTAGGTCAATTATTGGCTCTAATTTTGATAAATCTTTATTAAGTTGAATAATTTTTTTATTATCCAAATTTTCAGAATTCATTAACTTCTGACTCAAATCAGAATATTTTTTTTTTAAATCTTGGATTTGTTTATCTAATTTCATTGTTTAGATTAAAACTTGAAATCTTGTATGTTTTTTGAACTTTTTTCTTTAAATTCTTAAGGGTAATTGAATTTAATTTATTTTCCTCCTCACCTATTAACAAAAGAAAATCAAAGTTATTCTTATCGGCATAAGAAAAAAGTTTTTTTATATTCTTGTTAATCTTTACTTCATGAGAAATATCTGAATTAAATATTTTTTGTAATATAATAGAAGATAAATATTTTTCATCTTGGACAGCAAGTAGGATTTTTTTTGAAATATTTGCATAGGATACATCATTTGGTAATAAATCTATTAGTCTTTCAACTCCTGCGGCCCAACCTATACCAGGAATATCTCTTGTAGAAATCATATTTATAAGTTTATCGTATCTACCACCGGCTAAAATAGTATTTTGGCGTTTATCTTCATTTGTTTGAAATTCAAAAGCAGTATGGGAGTAATAATCAAGACCTCTTACCAACTTACTTTCCTCTATAAATTCAACACCATTTTCTTTTAAATGGGATTTAACATCTAAAAAGTATTTTGTACTTTCTTTAGATAAATTATCACTCAACAACGGAGCATTTTTAAGGACATCTTTATCTCCTTCATCTTTGCTATCCAAAATTCTTAAAGGATTTTTTTCCAATCTTAAAAGTGAGTTTTCTGATAATTTTTTTTTATGAACGCTTAAAAAATCTTTTAAAATTAGGGCATATTGTTTTTGATCATCCTCAGATCCCAAAGAATTAAGCGATAATTTATATTCAGTACTTTTTATACCTATCTCCTTTAGTAGGATTGAGGCAATGTAAATTATTTCGAAATCAGTATATGAAGACCTCTCTCCTATATTTTCAATATTAATTTGATTAAATTGACGATACCTTCCTTTTTGAGGTCTTTCTCTTCTGAACATAGGGCCGTGGGTAGACAATTTTAAGGCTCCGTTTTGATAGTTTGAAACAGCAAATCTAGCTATACCACTTGTCGCCTCTGGTCTTAAACAGATCAAAGACTCACCTTTATCAACAAAAGAGTACATTTCTTTAGAAACAATATCTGTAAACTCGCCTACTGATCTTGAGAACAATTCTTGATGCTCTATTATGGGTGTTTGAATTGGTTGAAAATTATATTTTTTTGTAATTGAATAAAATTTTTTAATAATATGATTAAATTTATCAATATCATTTCCGTAAAGATCATGAGTTCCTTTAACTAACGAGATATTTTTATTCATTATGATTGGTGTATAAGACTAACTTTATCTTGAATAGTTTTAACAAGATATTCGACTAAATTTTCATTTTTAATTCTATGACTTTTTTCTCCGTCAACATAAATCATGTGGGTGTTATTACCTCCACCCGTAATACCTATATTTGTCATAGTAGCTTCCCCTGGCCCATTAACAACACATCCGATAATCGATACAGTTATAGGTTTTTTTATGTGTGAGAGTTTTTTTTCAACATTTTTTACTGTTTCAATTACATCAAAATTTTGCCTAGCACAAGATGGACATGAAATGATTGTTACGCCATATTCTCTTAAATTTAGTGATTTTAACATTTCAAAACCAACTTTAACTTCTTGTTTTGGATGATCTGACAAAGAAACTCTTATTGTGTCCCCTATGCCTTTATATAAAAGCATACCTAATCCGATTGATGATTTTATAGACCCACTGAAATAACTACCAGCTTCAGTAATGCCTAAATGAAGAGGATAATTACAATAATTAGATAACATTTGATAAGATTCTACACTTGTAAAGATATTTGATGCCTTAACACTAATTTTAAAATTATCAAAATTTAAATCTTCTAATATCTGTATGTTTAATTTAGCGCTTTCAAATAGAGCTTCGGCTGTTGGACTTTTATATTTATCTAAAATTTGTTTTTCTAGACTACCAGCGTTAACCCCCACCCTTATGGGGATATTATTTTGTTTTGCTGCCTCAATGACCTCAGATATTCTATCTTTAGATCCAATATTACCAGGATTAATTCTTAAGCAATGTGCTCCATTATCTGCTGCTTCTAAAGCTCTTTTGTAATGGAAATGTATATCAGCTATTAAAGGTATATTCATATGAGGAATAATAGATTTTAATGCAGCTGAAGAATTCTCATCTGGTATTGAGAGTCTAACTAAATCACATCCTTCATTTTCAATTTCAGATATTTGTTTAAGAGTAGCTTCTACATCATGTGTGAGTGTATTTGTCATAGTTTGAACAGCAATTGGAGCATCTCCTCCAATTTCAACACTTCCTACTTTTATTTTTTTTGTTTTTTTTCTTTTTATATTATGAGAATAATTCACAACAATTTTTCCAATTTATTTATATTGAAATTTTTTAGATAATAATCAGAGTTCATTTCAATTTTATATTCTATGCCTCTAAAGATAATTTTATCAATATATCTAATATTAGATATATCAATTAAAAAATCACTGTCCAAATCTAAAACCAAGGGTTCATCTAACAATATCTCGCCAAATTCTATTGTTTTCTTGTTTATATTCTGAGTTTTATAATATACCGGCTTTAAATATCTAGGAATAAGAATAAATTTTTGAGAATAATCAGATCTTTTGATTGGATAGAGTGAATTTAAAAAAAATTCATGTTCAATATATTGGGAATTATTGGAAGATAAAAAATTGTCTATATTTTCAAAAATAATATCTTTTTCGAAGGTTTTTTTTAAAATTTGGCTATTATATTTAAAATAGATATTTGAGGATAAAAAAACGAGTATAACTAAAGAAAAAATAAAAAAAAATGTTGTTAGGATAAGCATAGTATTATCAACGGGAATGCTTTTAATATGATTTTTTTCAAAAGTCTTATGACCTAAATATTTGTATATAGATTTAATATAGCTTGAACGATATGACTTGTACTTTTCGGGCAACTCTTGGTCTTTTTCTAATAAATCAATAATAGATTGATCTATATTCAAAGCTTTTGAAATATCAGTTAAAGATAAGCCTTTCTTAGTTCTGGCTTCTTTAATTGAAATAGTATTACTCAAATATTATTTATGTAGCTTAAAAGCTTTATGAAGTTTTTGTACAGCTAAGTCGTTATATTGTTCATCTATTAGGATACTAATTTTAATTTCTGATGTAGTGATCACTTGAATATTAATTTTATTTTTACCTAAAGTTTCAAATAATTTTTGAGCTACTCCAGCATGAGAGCGCATACCAACACCAACAACTGATATTTTCGAAATATTTTTTGAAGAATTAATTCTTTTGTAGCCTATATTTGTTTTTTCTTTTTTTAAAATTTTTAAAGTTTTTTCTAAATCAGCTCTTGGTAATGTAAATGATAAATTAGCATATTTACCATCTTGTGAAACATTTTGTAAAATCATATCAACATTTATATTCCCTCTCGCAAGTGGACCAAAAATTTTTGATGAAACACCAGGTCTATCCAAAACTCTAGATAAAGTTATTTTAGCTTCATCTTTTGAATAAGCTATTCCACTCACAGTATTATTCTCTAATTTGCTATTTTCTTCTGTAACCAATGTACCAGAATTATTTGGCTTAATTGATGATCTAACACTTAATTTTGTTTTTTTTCTCATTGCTAATTCAACTGATCGAGTTTGAAGAACTTTAGCTCCCTGAGAAGCTAATTCAAGCATTTCTTCATAAGATATTTGAGATATTTTTTTTGCCTTTTTTACTAGATTTGGGTCAGTTGTATATACTCCGTCAACATCAGTATAAATAATACATTCCGTTTTAAGAGCTGCTGCTACAGCTACTGCACTAGTATCAGAGCCCCCTCTCCCCATTGTTGTAATTTCATTTTTTGAATTTATTCCTTGAAATCCTGGAATTAGCAATACATCAAATTTTGAAAAATCTTTTATTATTTTTTCTTTATCAATATCTAAAATTCTTGATTTCATGTGCTCCTCTGAAGTTCTGATAGGTATTTGCCAGCTTAATAGAGTTTTTGATTTAATTTTAATGTTGTTTAAGTAAATTGACATTAGAGAACAAGATACATTTTCTCCAGTTGATATGGCATTATCATACTCATAAGCTGAAGGGTTTTTTGAAAATAATTTAGTCAAATTAATAAGGCGGTCGGTTTCGCCTGACATAGCAGATAATATTACAACAACCTTATATTTTTTAGACCATTTTGAGATTATGGATGCAGATCTTCTAATTGCCTCTTTTGAGCCTACCGAAGTACCACCAAATTTTAAAACTTTAACTTTCATAAATTACGGTAATATACATTTAAGAATTGTTAAGTAAAGATTATGAAAGATATTAATCAAAAATATTATGAACCATTAGAACAAATGATGGCCATAAGACACCAATATATGGCTAAAATTGTTAAATTAACTCATGAATTATCTATCTATAAATTTTTTTCAAAAAGAAAAATATTGGATTTAGGCTGTGGGACTGGAGAATTTCTTCATAATTATCATGAATTGGGTTCAATATGCACTGGGATTGATATTTATAATAATTTTAAATTTGATAATAAAAAAGATTTTAAGTTAATAAATACAAATATAAATAATTTTTTTAAAATAAATAAAAATAAATATGATGTTATTTTTTTATTTGAATTTATTGAACATCTTAATTTGGAAGAAAAGGAAATACTTTTTAAAAAGATTTCAAAGATTTTAAACTCAAATGGTTTAATTTTTATTTCAACAATAAATAAAAATTTAATTTCTAAATTTTTTTCTATAGATATAGCTGAGAATTTATTAAATTTATTACCAAAAAAAACTCATGATACAAAATTATTTCTTACACCCTCCGAATTATATAAACTTACAAAAAAAAATGGCTTTCAAGTATATGATATAAAAGGTATATCTTATAATCCTCTAATAAAAAACTTTAGTTTATCAAAAATCGATTTGATTAATTATTTTGCAACAATTAAAAACTAATTTTTTTTTTTATTTTTTTCTTTTGTTTCGAATGGTAGTCTAACCAAAGAAATGCCTTCTTCAACTAAGTCTTTACTTTCTTTTTCTGTGGCTTCTCCATAAATTGGTTTGTCTTCTTTTTCACCATAATGAATTTTTCTAGCTTCTTCTGGAAACTTTTTCCCAACATATTTAAAGTTATTTTCTATCTCAGATTTTAATTTACTAATTTGTTTATTGTAATTAGCAAATACTTTTTCTTGCTCTTTTTTAATTTTTTTATGACTATTTGATTTAGAGGTGATGTTTGGGGCCATAATTGACTTTGAAACATTATTGGAGGAACAATAAGGACAATTAATTAACTTTTTTTTCCTTTGAGATTCATATGATATAGAGTCGTCAAAACTGGCTTCAAATATATGTTCATTAATACATTTTAAGTCAAATTTAATCATTTTATTTATTTAATTTCAAAATATTAATTTTCAAGTTCATTAATTGAAGTCAATATCATGCTCTAATACTGGAATTGATTTTTGATATCGATCAACTATATCTAAATTAATTTCGCAATTTAAAATCATTTCATTTTCTTCAGCTTCAGCTACCACTTCTCCCCAAGGATCTACTACTATACTATGGCCATAGGTAGATCTTTTCTCATCATTAGTTCCGCATTGATTTGGAGCTATAATGAATACTCCATTTTCGATTGCCCGAGACTTAATCAAAGTATGCCAATGAGCTCTTCCAGTAGAGTATGTAAATGCAGATGGGATTACAATAGCTTTACTCCCCATTTTTGCAAGAGACCTATAAAGTTTGGGAAATCTTAAATCATAACAAATAGAATGACCATACATTACATTATCAATGGAAAATGATTTTAATTCATTTCCGGCAGTGTATAAGTCACTTTCTTTATAAATTTCGTTATTTTTTAATGTAACATCAAACATATGTATCTTATCGTAGGTAGAAATAATCAATCCCTGAGAATTAATAAATAAAGATCGATTATAAACTTTATCATTTTCTTTGATTGGTAAAGAACCTAGGAGAATATTAAGATTATTTTTTTCAGCAAAATCTTGGAAAAACTTAATAGCGAAGTTATCCATAGTAAGATGGAACTTTTTTTTGTTAGATAAAAATAAAAAACACTCTGGAAATAAAATAAAATTTGGATTAGTTTTTTTACATTCATGTATATATTTTTTAGCATTTTCAAAATTTTTCTCAAAATCAGAGCCAACAGTAAATTGAATTAGAGATAGTTTCATTAATCTATTAAAGTAAAAATATCAAATGAAGAAATTTCTTTTAAAGCTTTATGAATTTTAACTTTTTCATTTGGCAGTAACGAAATACTATGATTAGAGAATAAAATATATTCAAATTCTTTTTTATTCTTGAATAAGGTTAACTTAAGAGTCTTTTCTTTATTGATTATAACAGTTGGTTTATCAATCTCATATAACAAATCAATTTTGTTATCAGATACCTTATAATTTTTAAAATCCTTATTAAATTGATCAATATTATCGTAATAATTCATTCTTTTTTGATCTAAATTAAATCTAGTTATCATGATAAATTATTTTAACACAAAATGAGTAATTTTAATTTAAAAAAGAAAAATGCAAGACAAAGTTTGTCATTTGTTAAAGACAATATTTTATCAGAAATTGGGTGTAATTTAATAAATAACAAAATTCAATATATAAATAAAAATTTAAATACGGTTCTTACTCTAGATGAGTCTTTGAATGATAATATTCATAAAAAAGCTATTAATATTCAACATTGTAGTTTAAGAGATATTAATAATTATAAGCAATTTGATGGAATTTTTTCTAATTTTGGATTACAAATTCCATTATCTCTAGATTTTAATTTTAATTTAGAATTAGTTATAGATCATTTAAATGTTAATGGCTTATTTTGTTTTAATTTAATAACCTCAAATTCTATGAAAACAATTAAAAATATTTTCAATGAAATAGATGATCATATTTATAATGGTGCATTTAATAGATTTGGTCCTTTTTTTGATGTTCCAGAAATAATAGAAAATTTAAATAAAAAAAAATTAAAAGATATTGTTGTTAGTACAGAATTATTAGAATTAAAATATAAATCACTTAATAAACTCAGGTCTGATTTTAAAACTTTTGGAATCATTAATATCAATAATGATATACCAAAATTTAATAAAGATTTTTATGTCACTACAAATTCAGTCTTTTCTAAAATAATTGAAAAATTTAATTACATTACTGTAGAATTTGAAATTGCTACATTTACATCATGGAAATAATTTATATTTAGTATATTCCTAACCCTATGTTTCAGAAAATAAATAATTTTTTATCTACAAAAAAAAATACAAAATTAATAAATGAAATTTCTGGGAAATATCTAACAAAAGTTAATAAATATGAAAATGAAATTATAAATCTTTCAAAAGAGGAAATAATCGACTCTTTAAATAAATTTAGATCTAAATATCAAATTAATAATAACCAAGAACTTGAGGAAAATGATATTTGTTATTTATCTGCTATCATCAGGGAAGTGTCTAGTAGGACTCTTAGTTTAAGACATTACGATTCTCAAATCATAGGAGGTATAGCTCTATACCATGGGTTTATTGCTGAAATGAAAACTGGTGAGGGTAAAACATTAGCGGCCACAATACCTATAATACTAAATTTTATAATTGGAAGAAAAGTTCATCTTATTACAGTTAATGATTATTTAGCCAAGAGAGATTGCTTATGGATGGGTCCAATATATGAATATTTAAATATAACAAACTCATTCATACAAAATGATCAATCAGTTGAGGAAAAGATTGAGTCTTATAAAGCTCATGTTGTATATGGCAACAATAATGAATTTTGCTTTGATTACCTAAGAGACAATCTAAGATCAACAGATAGTCATAAAATGCAATCTGATTTACATATTGCAGTTATAGATGAGGCGGATTCAGTTTTAATTGATGAGTCAAGATCTCCACTTGGGATTTCTGGACCTATCAAAACTCCGGTTCAATTATTTAAACTATGTTATGAAATAACAGAAAATCTTAATTTAGATGATATTGATATAAATGAAGAAAGAAAAAATGTTCTTCTTAAAGACAGTGGTATTAAAAAAATTGAATTCAATTTAAAAAAAATTAATTACCTAAAAGGAAACAGCTTGTTTGATAATGAAAATTTAGAGGCTTATCAAATTATTAATCAATCATTAAAAGCAAGATTTTTATATGAAAAAGACAAAGATTATATTGTTAAAGATAGTCAAATAGTCGTTATTGATGAATTTTCAGGTAGATTAGCACAGGGTAGAAGATTTGGAGAAGGACTTCATCAATCTTTAGAGGCAAAGGAAAATGTTAAAATACAATCAGAAAGTATTACTTTAGCAAGCATTACATTTCAAAATTATTTCAAAAAATATCTAAAAATCTCAGGAATGACTGGTACTGCTTTAACTGAATCTGAAGAGTTTATGGAAATTTACAATCTTAGAGTTATTGAAATACCAACTAATAAACCAATGATAAGAAGAGATTTAAATGATCAAATTTACAAAACTTCTGAAGAAAAATATGAGGCTGTTTTAGATTTGGTTAAAAATAAATATTCTACTGGACAACCGATTTTGATAGGAACAACTTCAATTGAAAAATCTAATTATATCTCTGATTTTTTACAAAAGGAAAATTTACCTCATAATGTTTTAAATGCAAAAAATCATGAAAATGAAGCATAAATCATAGCATTAGCTGGCAAACCTTTTCAAATAACTGTTGCTACAAACATGGCAGGAAGAGGCACAGATATAAAATTAGGAGGCAATCCTGAGATCGATAAAGATTTTAATGAAAATGATTATCAAAAGGTAATTGAATCAGGTGGTTTATGTATTTTAGGAACAGAGAGACATGAAAGTAGAAGAATTGACAATCAATTAAGGGGAAGATCAGGGAGACAAGGTGATCCAGGTGAAAGTATATTCTTTGTATCTCTTGAAGATGATCTCATGAGAATTTTCGGTTCTGAAAAATTACAATCTATGCTGTCTACTTTAGGACTTAAAAAAGGAGAGGTCATTGAACATAAATGGCTTACCTCTTCAATTGAACGTGCTCAAAAAAGAGTTGAGGGACATAATTTTGATATAAGAAAACAATTATTAGAGTTTGATAATATCATTGATAATCAGAGAAATATAATTTTTTCTAAAAGAGATATGATTATAAGTGATGATATTTTAAATTTTATATCTGAAACTGAAGAGGAGTTTATTTCAAACCTGCTTGAAGGTGAAGAAGAAGAAATAATAAATTTTAATAAAACTTTATCTTTTTTAGATGAAACTAATATTGATAATAAAAAAATATATTTAGATAAATTTAAAGAAATTAAAATAGAGAATATTGATAAGCACGGTGATGCTTATGAACATATTTTAAGGCAAGTTACCCTTACTATACTTGATAAAAATTGGCATAATCATATTCAAGAACTTACAAATATAAGAATGTCAGTTAGTTTAACCGGTTATGCAGGGAAAGATCCTGTAAATGAATTTAGAAAAGCTTCATTTGCAGCTTTCAATCAATTAATTTATGAAATTCAAAAACAAATAGTTTTAGTGTTAAATAATATGAATATTCAAAATAAATCAGAAACTTCTGAAAAAAATAATTCTGAAATTCCCACTATAAATAAAAAGATTGGGAGAAATGATATTTGTCCTTGCGGTTCAGGAAAAAAATATAAGCACTGTCATGGGAATAAGTCTTCAGGGTAAATAATTTAAATATCGTTTATTTCTTTCATTAACAAGTTCATATTTATCAATGCTTTTTAGATGATTTAAATTAGAAATTAAAGATTTTTTTAAATTTTCACTTACAAATGCGTGATCCCGATGAGCCCCTCCAACAGGTTCATCAATAATCTCATCTATAATTCCCAATTTTAAGCAATCTTCTGCGGTGATCTTTAGAGAGTTTGATGCTATTTCAGCATGATCGGAAGATTTCCACAAGATAGATGAGCAACCCTCTGGTGAAATAACAGAATAAATTGAATTGCTAAGCATAAGTATTTTATCACTAGTACCTAAAGCTATCGCACCACCTGATCCACCCTCTCCTATTACAACTGAGATGCATGGAACTTCACAATTTAATGCAACTTTCATAGACTGAGCTATTGCCTCTGCTTGGCCTCTTTCTTCTGCATCCTTTCCAGGATAAGCTCCAGAAGTATCAATAAAACAAACAACAGGTATATTAAGTTTAGATGCTAATTTCATAATTCTTTGAGATTTTCTATAACCTTCAGGTTTAGCCATTCCAAAATTATGATATATTCTTGTATTCATATCATTACCCTTTTCTGTTCCTAAGATGAGTAATGGATTTTCTTCTAAAAAAGCAAAACCAGATATTATTGCGCTATCTTCAGAATAAAGTCTATCGCCATATAAAGGAGTAAAATTTTTAAAAATGTTATTAATGTAATCTTTTGTTTTTGGTCTATTTGGGTGTCTAGCAATCTTAACTATTTGCCATGGTGAAAGATTTTTATATAATTTTGATATTTCAAATTTTTCTTTTTCCTCAATTGAAATTATTTTAGATTTTACATCTAAGCCATTATCTTTAGATAATTTAAGCAAAGATTTTTTTTCGTTATCGAGTTTTTCTAATTTTTCTTCAAAATCCAAATAAAACATTTTTTAAAACTATAATTTATTTTTTAAAGGATGATAAGTGTCTAAAACAGTTTTTTTCATAGATTTAGCAACTTTAGTATAAATTTCGGTAGTGGAAATATTTGAGTGGCCTAGAAGTTTTTGAATATGTCTTATATCAGCGTTATTTTCTAACATTGTAGTTGCAAATGAATGTCTAAATATATGGGTTGATAAAGGAATATTAATTATATTATTTTTATAGGCTTTTTCTAAATATTTATTAACCGTTCTTGGTGAAATTTTTTTACCATTGATATTGAAGATATATTTATATTTGCCTTTAAATTTAATCAACTCATTTAAATAAAAATTAGGAAAATATACTTTTCTTTCTTTAGAACCTTTACCATAAATATTGATTGAAAGGTCTTTTTCATTTAAATCAGACCAAGTTAAATTAAGAGCTTCTGAAATTCTTAAACCCGATAAATACATTAATTTTAAAACCATAATAAAAATTGGAGAATTTTTAGATTTTATATTTTCCATTGTTTTAAATACGATCTCTATTTGTTCTTTAGAAATTGCTTTAGGAATTTTTTTTTGTTTTTTTAATGAATTAAATTTATCTAAATTAATATTAAGAAGAAGTTTTTCTATCTGTAAAAATTTTAAAAAATTTTTTATAACAGATACTTTTCTATTTATTGAAGAATATGAAAAGGATTTTTTTCTAAGATCTGAAATATAATTTTCAAATTTTTTATCAATTTCCTGAGATGAAAAATCTTCGTTAAAAAATTGCTTCAAATCAATTAAATAGTTTTTAATGGTATTTTTTGAAAGATTTTTTTCTGAAATTAATTGTTGTTTATATAAGTTTATATAATTTTCAAAATTCATATATTAGATAAATGAACCTTGAAAGATAATTTAATTAATTCATTTTCCAAATATTCATTTTGAATTAGATATTTATTTAAAAAATATAAATCAAATTCGTTAATATCGTAATGTTTTTCACTAAGTCCTAAGTAATAAGTATAACTAGCTAAAAGATTGAAATTCTCAGCTAAATGAAATAGATAAATAGGATTTACAGAAATTAAATTTTTTACTATAAAGTTATCTTTTTTTATATCAGCAAATTTTAAGTTATTATTTAGAAATAAAAACTTCATTAAAGGGCTTTTAAGATGTTCCTTATCATCAATATAAGAGTTATTACCCATATCCTTTGTCAAATAACTTTTTAAACCTAGGGCAATGAAATTATTTTCAATGTTATCTTCAGGTATATTTTCTAATACATTTATCAGATTTTCTAAAAATATAGAATTTTCATATAAAGATAATAACATTAGGGCATTTATATTATTTAAATTACGAGATGTTATTCTCATCCCCGTAAATTGATCGTTAATTAATCTTGATAAATCATAAGCATCTAATTGGGTTAAAGGAATATATCTCTCTAAAATTTGAAGTTTTTTATTATAATTAATTTCCTTGAAAATTTCATCATACATCAGTAGTTCATTCGGTTTATCTTCTAATAAACTTAATAATGAAATATATTGTTGAACATTTATAATTCTATTTTTGAATAAACTATTTATTTGATAGGACTCTAAATTAGACCCTTGCATATAAATATTTAGATCAAAAAGACTTGAAATTTGATCAATATTTAATTTATAGCTACTTTCAACAGAAATTATGTATTTATCAATAAAACTTAATTCACTTAAATTATACTCATTATCATTATTTTTATTATCTAAAAAGTTAATTAAAAAATTTGAATTTAATGAATTAATTTCTTCTTCAGAGTATATTTCCAATAATAATGATATTTGAGAAAATTGTTTTTTCACTAAAAGACATAAAATATTAAATTGGATTGAGTCTTCAAAATTTTTTTTATCATCTGTTAAAGATGATAAATACAAGCACATTTCGTTTATTTGATTAGAGTTAAACAAATAATTTAAATAATATTTATTTAATTCAGGACTATTAAAAGTTTCAAATAATACATTTTCAAAAATAATTGAATTAATTTGATAGCCATATGGCTTATCAGAAAATAATTTAATTTTTTCAATAAAAAATTTTTCTTTTGATGAATAAGAAGGATAAATATTACTATTTGTTAATGGATCAAATAATGCATAGAAAAAATTATCATTGAATTCTGAAGAATTAATTAAGTATAATAAATCATCATTTGATGAAATTTCTGAAATTAAATTATTTTGTGAAAATGAATCATCTTGAAATATAATTTGTTCATTTACATCTGAAGCAGAAACATTGATTGGAATATGAGATATCAAAAAAAAAATTATAATGTAAATTCTCATATAAATTTATCTATAGATATGTTGTGCTTATTAAGTTTTGTAGGTGCAGGTATTTTTATGCTATTAATAGCAATAAAAATAATTATACCTAAGGTTAATATTGTTAAAATTAATACTATTTTTCTCATAAAGACCACATGATTATTAGTCAATATTATATATATAATTCAGTGTAAATAACAATGTCGAATAAATTTAAAAATATAATTTGTATAATTGGAATGCCTGGTTCAGGTAAATCCACTATAGGAAAATTACTATCTAAAGAGCTGAACTATATTTTTTTTGATACTGATAAGAAAATAGAATTAGATACTGGTATGAAAATAAAAGAAATTTTTAAGGAAAAAGGTGAAGCTTATTTTAGAAAAATAGAAGGTAAAGTTCTTAAAGAATTTATCAAAAAACAAAATAGTGTAATTGCAACTGGAGGGGGGATAATTATCCAAAATAAAGATGTCCTGAAAAAATCATTTAATATTTATTTGAATTGTAAAATTGATGTTCTAATTGAGAGAACTTCAAGAAACTCAAATAGACCTTTACTTTCAAAAGATTCAGATAAAAAAATTAAAAATCTTTTCAAAGAAAGAAAAGAACTTTACAATGACATAGCTGATCTAAGAATTGATGTTAGAGACAACACGGAAGATACTATTAAAGAAATCTTAAATCATATCCATAAATGAATATTAATAATAAATCTTACAAAATAGAATTTTCAAGTTTCGAAAATCTTAAAAATAAAATAATTAACAAAGTTTCATCTAAAGATATTTT
>MDTE01020212.1_pt1 | contig 19452 bp, 15 predicted proteins | sample 811231 | NCBI WGS metagenome assembly MDTE01 (sample SAMN05326651, study PRJNA326480) | marine metagenome | isolation source: seawater | place: Indian Ocean: Red Sea | collected 2010 | reverse complement strand
TTTAGATTCAATTGTATCCCAAGGATTTTCTTGTAGTTGTTTTATTCCAAGAGATATCTTCTTTTCATTAACATCTATGCTTAAAATTTTTGCCTGCACATCATCACCTACTTTGAACATATCTGATGGATGCTTAATATGTTTAATCCAAGATATTTCAGATATATGAATTAATCCTTCTACACCTTCTTCTAGTTCTACAAATGCTCCGTAATTCATCATATTTACAATCTTTCCTTCTACATTTGTACCTATTGGATATTTATCTTCAAGATTTTCCCATGGTTCTGGAGTAAGCTGCTTAATACCTAGCGATACTCGAACTTTCTCAACATCAAAATCAATAACTTTAACTTTAATTGTTTGCCCCACTTTTAGTTTCTCACTCGGATGATTAACTCTACCCCAGCTTATATCTGTTATATGAAGCAAGCCATCAATACCTCCCAAATCTATAAATGCACCGAAATCAGTAATATTTTTAACCAAACCATCCAATACCATTCCCACTTCCATATGACCTAAAGCTTCTTGTCGTTTTTCTTGTAGATCATTGGCTAAAATAGCTTTTCTTGATAAAACCACATTTTGGCGAAGCTCATTTAATTTTACAATTTTAAATTCACTCTCTACACCAACAAATTCATCAAAATCTGTAACTGGCTTAATATCGATTTGAGAGCCTGGCAAAAAAGCTTGGATAGGACCAAGGTCAACCACCATACCCCCCTTAATTCTACGCGTAATGTTTCCTTTAATAATTTCTTCATTCTCATAAGAATGAGTTAGTTCTGACCATTTTTTCTGAAAATCTGCTTTTTCTTTAGATAATCTAATATTTCCTTTTCTATCTTCAAATGTATGAATATAAACATCAATATCTTGGCCTATTTCTGGCGTTTCAATAAATTCATTCTTTTGGACGACGCCCTCTGCTTTAAATCCTATATCAATTAAAACCTCTTTTTCATTTATACCAACGACAGTGCCAGTAACAACCTCTTTTTCTCTTATTTCAGAAAAAGTATTTAAATAATCTTCATCTATCTCTACTTCAATGTCTTCATTTTTATTAATGTTTAACAATTCTTCTTCAGAATAAGTTTTAATTTCTAATACTGAATCACTTAAATAATCGAATTCTTCTAAACTATTACTATCAATTTTGTTAATAGCCATATTATCATGATTTATGATTTCTTCCTCATTGCTAACTTGTTCTTTAATATCTAAATTTGAACTATCATCATTTAGCATTTTCGATTCTTTTTTATTTTCCTCGTGTTTATCAGTCATTATTTAAGACCTACTCCTTTCAAATTAATTATTTTTAAAATTTTTTCTACTTGATCATCTAAAGATAAATTGGTTGTATCTATTTCTATTGCATCTTTATGTTTAATCAATGGAGAATTTACTCTATTCGTATCAATATTATCTCTATTTATCATCGATTTTTTAATCTCTGCTTCAGATACATTATAATCATTTTTTCTTAATTCTTCATATCTTCTTCTAGCTCTTATTTTGATATCAGCAGATAAAAATATTTTTATATCAGCATCGGGAAAAACAACTGTTCCAATGTCTCTTCCTTCGATAACAACATTTTTATCTCTTGCAATTTCACGTTGCCAATAAACAAGCATTTTTCTAACTTCATAAAGAGAACTAACATAACTTACATTTTTTGAAATTAATTCATTTCTTATCGCAACTGTTACGTCTTCACCATCCAATAAAATAGTACTATCACTTCGAAATTTCAACTTAGTTGAATTTAAAAGTTTTTTCAATTTAGACTTATTATTTAAATCCAAACCTAATCTTACACATTTTAGTGTAATAGCACGATACATTGCACCAGTATCTAAATAAATAAACTTTATTTCTTTTGATATCCGTACAGCAGTAGAACTTTTTCCTGAACCTGCTGCTCCATCTATAGCAATTATCATAAATTTAGAAATTTTTTATTGTTAAAGAGCCGAGAAATTTACAACTTGTCTAGTATAATATAAAACTTTATATCAAAATTTAATTTTTTATTTATTATACTTTCTTAAACTATTAACTTCTTTTTTATTCAACATACGATATTTACCTAATGATAAATTATCTGCAGTAATTCCTGCAAAGGACTTTCTATGTAAATTGACAACTCTTGATCCCATAGCTAAAATAATTTTTTTTACTTCTCTATTTTTTCCTTCTTTAAGAATAATTTCCCAGAAATGAAAAGATTTATTTTTATATAATTTTTTAATTTTACCTTTTGCAATTGTATGCTGATCAATTCTTAAACCCTTTATTAATTTATTTAATTGAAAGTCTTTAATATTTTCTTTTGTAGAAACAATATATTTTTTTTCTACTCCATAGCTTGGGTGCATGAGAACATTTGCTAATTCTCCATCATTAGTTAATAAAATAGCACCTGTTGTATCTCTATCTAATCTACCAACAGTGAAATATCTACCTTTTTTATTTAGTAAATCAATAACTCTCTTTCTATTAAAAGGATCTTTAGAGGTAGAAATATAGCCTTTAGGTTTATTTAGAATATATACTTCAACTTCAGGAATATATTCTACTATAGTACCATTGCATAAAATTATATCATCAGGTTTTACTTGAGTAGAAAAATCTGTCACAACTTCACCATTAATATTAATTTTTTTATTTTTTATCAAGTCATCGCATCTTCTTCTAGATGCTAAACCTGATTTAGCCAAATACTTGTTTAATCTCATTTATTTATTTTTGGTATAAAGCCAACCTTTCTATAAACTTTTGTAATTGTTTTTCTTGCTCTATAATTAGCTTCTTCAGCACCTTTTATTAATACTGATTCTAAATATGACTTTTCATTAATAATTTCATTATATCGATTTCGAATTGGTGATAAATAATCTACACACAAATCACCTAACTCTTTTTTAAATTCAGAATATTTTTTATCTCTAAACTTATTTTCTACTTCAGCTATTTTATTTGAAGATAAGGTAGAGTATAGCATCAAAAGATTAGAAATGCCCGGATTATTATTATTATATCGGATTTTATTATCAGAATCTGTAACAGCTCTTTGAATTTTTTTCCGAATAATTTCTGGACTATCTAGAATTGCTATTAAATTATTCAAGTTTTCATCAGATTTAGACATTTTTTTATTTGGTTCTTGCAGACTCATAACTCTAGCTCCTTCCTTCTGTATGTACGGTTTTGGTATAACAAAAGTTTCTGAATATTGCATATTAAATCTTCCAGCCAAATCCCTAGCTAATTCCAAGTGTTGTTTCTGATCCGCACCTACTGGCACCAAATCTGCTTGATAAATAAGAATATCAGATGCCATTAAAATAGGGTATGTAAAAAGACCTGCATTTATATTATTTGAATTTTTATTTGATTTATCTTTATACTGCGTCATTCTATTTAGTTCACCTATATATGATATTGTACTCAAAATCCACATTAGCTCGGTATGTTGCGGTACATGCGATTGTATTACAATAGTTGATTTTTCTGGATCAATACCACACGCAATATATTGGGCAACATAAGATAAACATCTTTTTCTTAATTCTGATGGATTTTGTTTAATTGTTAGGGCATGCATATCTACAACCAAAAATATACTATCATAACTATATTGCAACTTTTTCCAATTTTTTATTGCCCCTAAATAATTTCCAATACATAAATTACCACTAGGTTGAATACCTGAAAGCAATACAGGTTTTTTTTCATTCATCTTAATTTTTCTCCTTCATAAATAAATATGGGCGCCATGAATCCTGAAATTGTTTAACATATTTTTGAAAATGCATAATCATTGTTGGTCTACGCGGAGACTTTTTCAATTTCATTTTTGCATCAGTTAAAGACTTGTTTCCTTTAAATGTGTTACATGGCACACATGCTGCAACTAAATTTTCCCAAGTATCAAGACCACCATTATTCTTTGCTACAATATGATCTATAGTCATTTGCACTGATTGAATACCGCAATATTGACAAGTCTGATTATCTCTTTTTAAGATATTTTTTCTTGAAACTACTATTCCCCTTCTTTGAATTCTTGCATATTCTTTGAGGATAATTACGCTGGGCAAGGGTATAGATAAATATGCAGATGTTACTCGCTCTTTATAAGATTCAATGTAGTCTACTTTTTTATTAAATAATAAAATGATTGCACGTTTTGCACCAATAACCATCAAAGGTTCATAGCTTTGATTTAATAAAAGAACTTTCCTATTTAGAATTGATGACATAAAATTTAAATTAATAAATCTGAAGTTGAAAAATATGTTTGATCCATGTTTAATAAAGTTTTATTAAAATTTATTTTTTTCTTATTAATTGAATCATATTTTACTTCACCAGAGCAATGTAAAATATTATCTTTGTCTACAACCAAACCAATGTGATTTATTTCATTATTTTTAGAAAAAAAAATTAAATCACCTGCTTGAGCTTCTTTTTTATTAATACTTTTTAATTTATTATAAATAAATTGTTGTGAAGTATCCCTTGGAAGATAGATACCAACTGTTTTAAATATCATTTGAATAAATCCAGAACAATCATAACCAAAAGATGATTTGCCACCCCATAAATAAGGAACTCCTAATAACTTTGATCCTATTTTTATAATCTCATCTTTATATTTAATTTTCATATTACTCTGTTTATCTATATATCCAATGGTATTACGATTTAGCATAATTTTAAAATATTTAGATGTTTTATCTAATAAAGGAACTCTGCTTCCAAAAGATAAAATTGATTTTATTGAATCTTTTTTATTCCAATCTAATAATACATTTGTAGATCTATCTGTAATAAAAATAAAATCTTTAATAACTATATTAATTTCTTTTATATAAAATTGATGAATCCAGCCCATATATTCATCTTCCATTTTTATATAAACCCAACTATTATGTTGATCAATTATGGTAACCTTCTCCCATATTAATCCTTGGGTAACTATTTCAGATGTAAAACCAGGTTTTCTATATACTGGAGCAACAGGTCTAGAAACAAACCAAGTACCATTCATCGTGATTCAATATAATGCATTAACTGTTTCCCAATCTCAGTGTTATCTATAAAAGCATCAAAAACTTCTGCACCTGGACCAGTAGCAAACACAGGTACAAAATTTGCAGTATGATAATCAGATGTAAAGTTTATATCTAAATCAGAATCTTTACCATCATGTACGGCAACTCCACCACATTCATGATCAGCTGTTAAAACTACTAATACATCTGGATTTATTAATTGATAATCCAAAACAAAATTTATGAGATTATTTAAAGAAGACATTTCTCCTTTTATGTACTCAGCACTATTTGAGTGTCCTCCCCAATCAACTTGAGACTCCTCAATCATTATAAAAAAACCTCTATCATTACTATCTATATGTTTAATAGCTAGCTTAGCCATTTCTGTCGTTGTAGGACTTCTACCTTCATTAACTGTAGGCATACCCTTATTTGCAAAAAGTCCTAAAATTCGTCTATTCTTATCTATTCTTGTATTAATATCATCTATAAATTGTGCTCCTTTTTTTTCATATACAGCTATTAAACTATCTGGCCAGAATTTTTTACCTCCACCTAAAATTACTTCGATCTCTTGATTAGCATACTGTATAGCAATTTCATGCTCCTTCTTTCGATAGTCTACATGAGCAGCAAAGGATGCAGGAGTAGCATGAGTTACAGATGAAGTCGCAACAAGACCTGTAGACATTCCTTTTTCTTCAGCTAATTCTAGTATTGTTTTTACTTTTGAAGTATCTAAATCAACTCCAATTGCACCATTATATGTTTTTATACCCGATGATAATGCTGTTCCACTAGCAGCAGAATCAGTAACACGTTTACATGTTGTACCACACTGGCCATCATTTGGATGAGTTGCAACAAGACCTATGTGATCAAATCTAGCTGGAGCAAATGGACCATTTGCATAGTAGGATAATGTATACTGCCCTATACCTGTCCCATCCGCAATAATAAATATTATTGATTGTGGCATTTCGGTTTTTTTATTTCTATCAATAGTATAGTTTTCATGTGGGGTTGATGGAATAGTATTAGATTTCTCTTCTTTAAGAACTACTCCAGTTTTAGTGTAGCATGCTAAAATTTGTACGATTATAGTTGCGAATAAGAATTTTTTCATTTTATTATCCTTAAAAATTTCCTTTTACCTACCTTTAATACTAATTCTCTACCTTTTTCAATCATCATGTGCACATCATCTATCTTTTCTTTATTAATTCTAACAGCGCCCTGTTTTATCATACGCTTTGCTTCTCCTTTACTTATGACCAATTCATTGTCTGTTAAAATAGAAATTAATTTTTCTGATTTAGAAAGTTTATATTCGGGTATATTACTAGGTTCATCTTTTTTTATAAATAGTGCATCGAATTCTTGCTCAGCAAATAATGCTGCTTTATTACTATGGTATATAGAAACTAGATTCCTTGCTAGTTTTCTCTTTAAATCACGAGGGTTAGATTTTCCATTTTTAAGATCTCTTTTAATCTCATTCAATTCATTATTTGATATTTCTGTTGCATATTCAAAATATTTTTCAATTAAACTATCAGGTATCGAAAGAGTTTTACCATAAATATCTGCTGGAGAATCTGTTAGACCAATATAATTTTTATATGATTTAGACATTTTTTCTATTCCATCTGTGCCCTCAAGTATTGGAGTTGTAATAATAACTTGTGGATCTTGACCTGCTTCTTTTTGTAGATCACGACCAACAAGTAAGTTGAATTTTTGATCGGTTCCTCCTAACTCAATATCTGCATTGAGATGTACACTATCATATCCCTGTGCCAATGGATATAAGAATTCATGTACTGAAATAGGAGTGCCTTGTTGATATCTTTTTGTAAAATCATCTCTTTCAAGCATTCTTGCAACTGTATATTTTGAAGATAATCTTATAACATCACTAAAATCCATCCCACTTAGCCAATTTGAATTATATAAAATTGTTAATTTTTTTTTAGACAAAATAAGAGACGCTTGATCTATATAAGACTGGGCATTATTTTTAGTTTCTTTGAGAGTAATTTGTGGTCGAGTCTTATTTCGTCCTGTTGGATCACCAATCATGGCAGTAAAATCTCCAATAAGTAAAATTGCTTCATGTCCTAAGTCTTGAAAATGGCGTAATTTCCTAAGAACAATAGAATGTCCCAAATGCAAATCTGGACGACTAGGATCACATCCGAATTTAACCTTTAATGGAGTGTTTTTTTTCTGGGATTCCTTTATTTTTTTTTCTAATTCTTCTAAAGGAATTATTTCTTCAGTACCTTTGGTAATCAAATCTATTTGTTCGTTTATGTTTGCAAAATTATTCATATTAGTCTTTATCTTTTTTTTAGTGCTCTTTCTAATTGTCTATTTACATCTTTTTCAATTTTATCTCTTCGCTTGTCCCACTTCTTTTTTCCTACTGCAATTCCAAATTCTACTTTAACAAATTTACCCTTAAAGTATATTGACAATGGTATGATTGTTTTACCCTTTTCTTCAACATGTTGTTTAATTTTTTTTAATTCTAATTTATGCAATAATAGTTTACGATTTTGATCAGGGAAATGGGAAACATATCCTGAGTTGGAATATTCAGGAATGTTCATTCCAATAATAAATAACTCTTTTTTAAAAAAACCAATATAAGCTTGTTTAATATTAATTCTGCCTTGTCTAATAGATTTTATTTCTGTTCCTGATAAGACAATACCTGCTTCATATTTTTCTAATATTTCATAATCATATAATGCTTTTCTATTTTTTGTAATTACTTTTGCTTTCATAAAATTGAATAAGCTACTATTTCTATATATATTTATCTATAAGTTATAAGAAATCGTTGCCCAGTACAAAAAGATTTGATTTATGATAAATTTATAATTATTTTTTTGAACTAACTAATTCCATAGAATATATGGACTTATTCTCATCAAGGACTCTTATAATTAACTGATCTTTATGAAACAATGGTCCATTATTATGAAACCAACTACGCATTCCTTTAGAAAAATAACCATTGTTTGTAATATGAGTACTAATATTCCCCGCATTAGTTTCAATAATAAAATCTAGACCAACCTTAGGAAAGAAAAATCTAAACTTTTCGGGAATATATATTCTATTATACATATTAATTGTATGTAAATCTTCTGATATATCTATTATTATTTCAGAAATATCATTATTATCATATTCCCATAATTCTCCTTGTGCGTAAGAAACATCGGAATGTATACTTATCTCTATATTCTCCCCTTCTTTTAAATTCAAAGAGTCTTGAATAATCTCAGGTATTTTGATATAAAGATTATTTTTTAATTTTTCTAATTTTACAAGAATAAGACGCATAGACATTAATTCGGAAACAAGTTCAAGTCATCATTATCAATAAATAAATCATCCTCAGTATATTGTTCAATATATTTGAATCCACTCATTCGTAAATAATTGCCTAATTTATTTCCAATAGCCTTCCAACCTTTTACCTCTACAAAATTTGATAAATCTTCTAATCTAGATTTTTTTTCACCTTTTTTTGTACGATAACTAAATTTTAGAACTGGTTTTTCATTCAATGTTGCAAGAATTAACTTTGAGCCTCTTGAATCATTTATAAATGAAAATTTTTTACTTAAAGTAGATGTTTCAATTAAAAAACGTTTTACAAAATAGGACTTTGTTTTTCCATCATAATGTAATGCAGTAATTACTTTATAACGATCATATTTTTCTAATACACTTATGTCATTAATCTTATATCTATTACTTAAATCAAAGTTAGTTAATTCATAATTTCCATCTTTATATATAATCAAAATCGAATCATCAGTATTAAAACTACCTAGATATCTACCTTGTTTATCTGTATTTAGCCTTCCTATATTTTCATCTAACCAAATATCTCTTCCACCAAGCGTTGACTCTCCAATCTCTTTCTGTGTAATTTTTCTAATTCTATATTTACTAACTATATTTCCTTTAACAGTTCTGCCCTTTATTGAAAGTGATCCAAAATCATAGTCAAATTCCCTAATACGTGCTTTAACAGAATGATGTAAGAATATTGTTACAATTTCAGATTCACTATTTGGATTTGCTGTAAAATATAAAATTTTTGATTTTTCGGTTCCTTGAGTAACATTATAATTTTTATCTCTAATTAATGACATCACAGAAAATCTTTTAGCAAATGATATACCAGATGCTCCATCTTTATAAATCATATTATATATTAGATGAGCATCGTTTTTTTTCCATACAGCAGCATGAATAATATTTTTACCAACAAAATTTTTATTCCCTATTAGAGACACCATAAATTTTCCTTCTTTTTTGAAAGTAATAATATTATCTATATCAGAGCAATCGCATATATATTCATCCTTACGTAAACTTGTACCAATAAAGCCCTCTTTTCTATTCATATATAGCTTGACATTTGCAGCTGCAACTCTTCTAGCCTTAATTGTATCAAACTGCTTAATTTTAGTTTTTCTTATTTTATCCTTACCATGATTTTTTAATATTTGTTCAAAATACCTAATAGCATATTCAGTTAGATTGTTTATATTGTTACAGACTTCTTCTAAGTTGCTACTAATCTTTTTTATGTTATCTTTCGCTTTAAAACTATCAAACTTAGAGATTCTTTTAATTTTTATTTCTGTCAATTTAATTAAATCATCTTCAATTATTGGTTTTTTTAGATGTTTTATAAAGGGGTCTAAACTCTTTGAAATAGTTTCTAAAACAGAAGCCCATGTTTCACACTTTTCAATATTTCTATAAATTTTATTTTCTATGAAAATTATTTCTAAAGATGCAAAATGCCATTTTAATTCTAGAGCTTGTTTTTGAACTTGTAGTTCTTTAAGGAGCAACTCTAATGTACTTTCAGTAGAAATTTGTAGCAATTCATCAACAGAAACAAATGTAGGTTTTTTATTTACTATAACACAAGTATTTGGAGATACACTAACTTCACAATTAGTAAATGCATAAAGAGCATCTATAGCTACATCAGGAGAGACACCTTGCTTTAAGTATACCATGATTTCTACATCGCTAGATGTATTATCTTCAACTTTTCTAATCTTAATTTTGCCACTATCATTAGCTTTTAAGATAGAATCTATTAGGTTTCCTGTAGTCGTAGAATAAGGTATAGATTTAATAGATAAAGTTGATTTATCTACTACATCAATATCAGCTCTCAATCTTATTCGGCCACCCTTCATACCTTTATTATACTGACTAAAATCTCCTTGACCACCTGAAGGAAAATCTGGCAAAATTCTAGTTTTTTTACCTTTTAAAATATCTATAGATGCCTTGACAAGTTCACAAAAATTATGAGGCATTATTTTAGTAGAAAGCCCTACTGCAATACCTTCAACGCCTTGTACTAAAATCATTGGAAATTTGACTGGAAGTACAACAGGCTCACTTTTTCTTCCATCATATGAATTTTGCCATTCAGTTATTTCTTTACTAAATATAACATCTAGAGCAAAGTGAGATAAACGTGCTTCTATATATCGAGGTGCTGCTGCAGAATCACCAGTTCTAGTATCACCCCAATTACCTTGAGTCTCAATAAGCATATTTTTTTGCCCTAACTTAGTCAATGCGTCACCAATTGCAGCATCTCCATGTGGATGGAATTGCATTGTTTGACCAATTATATTAGCAACTTTATGAAACCTACCATCATTCATTTCATTCATAGCATGCAATATCCTTCTCTGGACTGGCTTAAAACCATCCTCATATTTTGGAACAGCACGCTCTAATATAACATATGATGCATAATCTAAAAACCAATTTTCATAAAGAAGTGAGACTGTCTTTGATTCCTGCAAATTTTCTTCTAATTTATTAATGTTTTTATTTTCTAAATTATTTTCAGACAATTTTATTTTCCCTCATTTTCTTCTAATCGAAGATTATCAATAATAAATTTTTGTCTATCTTCAGTATTTTTTCCCATATAGTAAGTCAATAAATCAGAAACTGAAGTTTTAGCTCTTATAATAACAGGTTCTAATCTCATTGATTCACCTATAAACAAACCAAATTCATCAGGAGAAATTTCACCTAAACCTTTAAATCTTGTAACCTCAGAATTTCCTCCTAATTGAGCAATAGCCTTGTTTTTTTCATTATTAGAATAGCAATATAAAGTTTTTGTAGTAGTTCTAACTCTAAATAATGGAGTTTCTAATATATATACATGTCCATTTTTTACTAGATCCGGAAAAAACTGAAGAAAGAAAGTTAAAATTAAAAGCCTTATATGCATTCCATCAACATCTGCATCTGTTGCTACAACAATTTGATTATATCTAAGATTTTCTAAACCATCCTCTATATTAAGAGCATGATGTAGAAGATTGAATTCTTCGTTTTCATAAACTACTTTTTTCTTCATTCCAAATGAATTAAGAGGTTTACCTCTTAAACTAAATACTGCTTGAGTTTGTACATTACGAGATTTAGTAATAGAACCACTTGCTGAATCTCCTTCAGTAATAAATATAGTTGAATTTAGACGTTTTTCATTATCTGATTTCTCATCATTAAGATGTATTTTACAATCTCTTAATTTTTTATTATGAAGATTGGCTTTTTTTGCCCTTTGATTAGCAAGTTTTTTTATACCAGCCATATCCTTTCTTTCCCGCTCCGATTGCATAATCCGCTTTAATAAATTTTCAGAGGTTTCAGGATTCTGATGAAGGAAATTATCTAATTCTCTTTTTATAAAATCATTAATAAAGATTCTAACTGTTATACCATCGGGCATCATATCTATTGACCCTAATCTAGTTTTAGTCTGGGATTCAAAAACAGGATTTTGAATCCTTATTGATATACTACCAATAATAGATGCTCTTATATCTGATGCATCAAAATCTTTTTGATAAAATTCTCTAATTGTCTTAACTATAGCTTCTCGAAATGCTGCTAGGTGAGTTCCACCTTGTGTCGTATGCTGACCATTGACAAATGAATAATACTCTTCGCCATATTGATCACCATGGGTTAACGCAACTTCTATATCATTATTTTTTATATGGATTATGGGATATCTAGTTTTTTCTATATCTGTTTTTCTTTCTAGAAGATCTTTTAGGCCATTCTCTGAATAGAATTTTGTATTATTATAATTAATTGTAAGACCTGAGTTAAGATAAACATAGTTCCAAATTTGATCTTCAACATAATCTGTAACAAAATGAAAATTTTTAAATATCAAACCATCAGGTTTAAATAATACTTTTGTTCCATTTCTAAGGGAGGTATCTTCAATCTTGTAGTCATTAACTATTTCCCCCTTGCTGTAGTCAACTGTTTTTATTTGCCCATCTCTAATTGATTGTACTGTAAACTTTTCTGATAAAGCATTAACAGCTTTAGTACCAACACCATTTAGACCAACTGACTTTTGAAACACTTTCGAATCATACTTACCACCCGTATTAATTTTTGAAACACAATCTATTACTTTTCCTAAAGGTATTCCTCTTCCATAGTCTCTTATAACAACTTTATGATCAGTGATCTTTATATCAATAGTTTTTCCATACCCCATAATAAATTCATCTATACCATTATCAATAATTTCCTTTAACAAAATATATATTCCATCATCATGGGATGAACCATCTCCAAGCTTACCAATATACATACCCGGCCTTGTTCTTATATGTTCTTTCCAATCAAGAGACTTTATTGTAGATTCATCATATCGGGGTTGTTTCATAAATCTATTTGTTCCTAAAGTATTGTAAAATTGTATGGGTAAAAACTTTAATAGCTGTCTCCATACATTTTTCATCTACATTAAAATTTTTAGTATGTATATCTCTACTATGGCCATCAGAACAACCAATCCTAAAATATGCTCCAGGAATCTTTTCAAGATAATATGAAAAATCTTCTCCACCCATACTTGCCTTTTCCAAAATACTTACATTTTCTTTACCAATTGCGTCCTTAGCAGATTCTATGATTAGATCAGCACAAAACTTATCATTTATAAGTCCTGGTGAGGCATATTTTATTTTCCAATTAATCTGTGCATTACTAATTTTTTCTATTGATTTAATGGCATCTCTAATTAAACCATAGATTTGACTCTTTAATTCTAAATTAAAATACCTTAAGGTTCCTTTAATTTTAATTTGATCTGGGATTATATTTGAAGCATGTCCTCCACTAATTTTACCAAATACTAAGACTATAGGGTCTTTTTCACTTGAGTAATTATTTATAGTTTTTTCAAGTAATGTCAATAATTGAGCCTGAATTAATACTAAATTTTCTGTTTTATGAGGACGAGAAGTATGTCCACCTGAACCATTAATTATTATCTCAATAAGCTCAACCCTTGCAGCAACATTACCATATTTAATCCCTATCATATTTGGGCTTAATTGGGGTAATACATGAGCGGCTATTATATGATTGACCCCTTCTATAGCACTACAATTAATCATCATCTCAGCTCCACCAGGAGCGATTTCTTCTGCCGGTTGAAAAATAAATCGAATTTTACCTGATACTTCTATTTTTGATTCTAAAAAAAATAAAATTGTACCAATAATATTAGCCATATGAACATCATGGCCACATGCATGTGAAATACCTTTATTTTGAGATTTATAATTTATTTTATTTGTTTCAAGTATTGGCAAGGCATCAAGATCACATCTAAGAGCTAGAACTGGCCCTTTCCCATTTCCAAATTCACAATAGAAACCAGTTTTCATTCTATCTTTATAATAGATTTTAAGTCCAGATTTCTCAATAATACTTTGACAAAAATTTGAAGTCTTATATTCTTGAAAACCTAACTCTGGATTTTTATGCAACCATCTTCTTATTTCTATAATTCTATGAAAATTATTTTTCAACCAATTATTTAATATTGTTTTTTCAAGCACTAATTCAATTCCCTAATACTTTTTTCAATTATTTTTTTAAAACTCTTATATTTTTTATAATCTCTAATCTGACGCAAATATGGTGTATTGTTTTCTTTTATCATTTTTGCTAAGTTCAATAAATTTTTTTCACAATTTAATCTCTTAGATATTGGTAATAAATCGTCAATTGTTTCTAATATTTCTTCCTTTAAACTTTGCAATTGACCTTTTTTATCTAAAATACTTGCATCTAAACCATATCTTAATGCCCTCCATTTATTTTCTTTAATTATCCATGAATTTAGTATAGATTGTTGATCAGGATTTTTATATGATTCTGAAAGTCTAACTACCATGCATTGAATTAAAGCAGCTAGATCTACCATTTCTTTTAATGAAGGTACTGCATCAAAGACACGAACTTCTACTGTTCCAAAACCAGGATGTGGTCTTATATCCCACCATACTTCCCTAATTGATTCTATTGTTTTCGCATTTTTTAATATCATCATAAAGTTTTGAAATTCTGAGTAATTTTTTAAATATGGTGGAATCCCAGCATTTGGTAATGATTCAAATATTTTTGTTCTTGTAGAAGCTAAACCAGTAAAATCACCATCATAGAAAGGAGAATTAGCTGATAATGCAATCATATGTGGAATGTAGCTAGCTAAACCATTCATTATAGATATAGCTTTTTCACCAGATTCTACTCCCACATGGACATGAAGCCCTGTTATCAACAATCTTCTCAATGGCCATTGCATTCTATCTAAAAATTCTTTATATCTATTATTATCTGTTATAGATTGATTTTTCCATGAAGCAAAGGGATGAGTTGCCATGCTTATTAAAAACATATCATGTTTCTCAGCTATACTTTTAACTAAATTTATTTTTTGATTTAAATCATAGAAAACTTCATCTACATTATTACAAATGCTAGTATTAACTTCTATGATCGATTCAAGAAGCTCTTCTTTAATATGGGTATCATTGGAGAGTTTTTCTAATAAAATTGGTGCACCTTGACATAAATCAAATGTTTTTTTAGAGATTGTATATAATTCTACTTCTACACCAATTGTTGGCTTATCTGAACTATTAAAATATATTTTCCTATCGTTCAATGTTTTCACCATTTATTATTCTTTCTAATGAGTTGAAGTACACATCTTCTAATTCTATTCGATTTAAATTTACATGATCATTTATTTGTAATTTATTATCCGATGTTACTTTCCCAATTGTTTGTGTATGCACATTATATTTCTGTGCTAAAATAACTAACTTATATAATAAACTCTCATCTATAGTAACGATTATAACTGATTGGCATTCACCGAATAATAACTCATCATTACGAAGTTTTCTTTCAATATTTATTCTGGCTCCTATACCTTTTTTTGATGCCATAATTGATTCTGAAATATTAACAGCTAATCCTCCATCAGATATATCATGAGCCGAATTAATTATATTTTGTTTAATCGCTGAACAACAAAGCTCTTGCACACTTAATTCTGTTTCAATATCTAAATTTGGAATAGGTCCTAATATCTTTTCATGGATTGTTTTTAAATATTCTGAGCCACCTAAACTTCCATTTAATGAACCTAAGCAAATTATAAAATCTCCTTCATTTTTATAATCAATAGTTGTATTATTTTTTGTATCATCTAATATGCCAACCATACCAATTACAGGAGTCGGAAATACAGCTGAATTTTTTGTTTCATTATAAAAACTAACATTTCCTCCAGTAACAGGTGTATCTAACGATTTACACATATCTCCGATACCCAAAACAGCTTCCCGAAATTGCCAATAGATTTCAGGATCAGTAGGATTACCAAAATTCAAACAATTTGTAATTGCTACAGGCTCAGCTCCAGAACATATTACATTTCGAGCGGATTCAGCTACTGCTATCCTTGCTCCTAAGCGTGGATTTAAATAAACATATCTTCCATTGCAATCGGTGCTAATTGAGATTCCTTTTGAACTACCTTTCAACCTGATTACAGCAGCATCTCCACCCGGACTTTGAATAGTATTAGTCCTAACTGTAGAGTCATATTGTTTGTATATATAATGCTTGCTTGTTATATTTGGTGTTGATAAAAGCTTTAATAAAACTTTATCATAATCCTTAGGCTCTTCTATTTTATTTAAATTTAAATTGTTTTTTGTTAAAAAATATTCAGGAGCTTTGAAAGGCATCTCATATTGAGGTGCACCACCACCTAACACTAGTTCATTAGATGGTATTTTCGCTACCTCCTGACCTCCAAAAAAAACCTCAAGCTTACCTGTATTTGTAACAGAACCAACTTCAGTGCAATTTAAATCCCATTTATCAAAAATTTCTTTTAATTCAGATTCATAGCCCTTTTTTATAACTACTAACATTCTTTCTTGACTTTCAGAAAGCATTATTTCATACGCATTCATTCCTGGTTCCCTCAAGGGAACCTTATCTAAATCAATTTTTATTCCAGATTTTCCTTTTGCTGACATTTCAGAGCATGAACATGTGATGCCAGCTGCTCCCATATCTTGCATTCCTACAAGCCATGCTTTTTTTGATAATTCTAAAGAAGCTTCTAGTAGTAATTTCTCTGTAAAAGGATCACCTACTTGTACATTAGAACGCTTTGATTCTGTTTCTTCTGTTAATTCTACAGATGCAAATGTAGCACCATGTATCCCGTCTCTTCCTGTTGAACTACCTACAATAAATACCGGATTTCCTTCCCCTTCCGCTATGGCACTAACAATATATTTTTTATTGACTATTCCCAAAGACATTGCATTTACTAAACAATTTCCTGTATATGAATCTTCAATTATCAACTCACCTCCTACTGTAGGAATCCCTAAACAATTACCATAGTCAGCTATGCCTTCTACTGCATTTTCTAGTAGGAAGCGATTCCTTGATTTATTTAACGAACCAAATCTTAAGCTATTCATTGATGCTATTGGTCGCGCTCCCATTGTAAAAATATCACGCATAATTCCACCTACACCAGTAGCAGCACCTTCATAAGGCTCTACAGCAGATGGGTGATTATGCGATTCAATCTTAAATGCAGTTGCATATTTTTCATCTAAATCAATTAATCCCGCATTTTCTTCTCCAGCACCCTTCAATACTCTTTTGCCTGTAGTTGGCAAAGTCTTTAACATTTTTATTGAAGATTTATATGAGCAATGCTCACTCCACATAACTGAAAATATTCCTAGTTCAACAAAGTTAGGATTCCTACCTAAAATATCAATAATCCTACTATATTCTGATTCTGTCAAACCATGATCAATAGCAACATTTTTATTTATTACTGGCCCATTAGAAATCAAAATACAATCTCCTATATTATTAAATTATTAATTAATGTTATACTTTATATATACTCTATATATTATTTATTTTATTGATAGTTATGCGCAATCCATTTATTAAGCATTCGTTTTCTTTTTTGCTGCCAATCGTTATACGAATGCCATTTGAAATGCCAAAGTTATTTAAATACCTCACTATAATTCCCATGGCTAATAACTTCTTGTACACCATTTCAGTTTGCTTATCATCATCAAACAATATTGTGATAAAATTTGCAGCAGATTGAGGGAATTTAATATTTAAATTTTTCAGTTCAATTTCTAATTTTTTCTTTTCTTCTAAATTAGATTCAATTGTTGACTTTAAGTATTTATAATCCCTTAATGCTCCTAAGGCTGCAGCCTGTCCAGGCAAGGATGGTTCAAATGGCAACTTAACTTTCATTAAATTGCTAATTAAATTGCTATGAGCAAATCCATAACCTACTCTAAACCCTGCTAAACCATATACTTTTGAAAATGTTCTAAGTGTAATAACATTATCAAAACGATAATGCATTGAATCAGGATAATCTTTAATATGTTTTGCATATTCAAAATATGCCTCATCTAATATAACAAGAACTCTTTCAGGTATCGCTTCCATAAAACAATTGAACTCATTTACGTTAAAATATGTCCCAGTAGGATTATCAGGATTTGCCAAATAGATAATTTTTGTATAATCATTTACGGCATCAGCTATTGCACTCAAATTATATTTATAATTCTTCATAGGTATCCAGTTTACAGTTTGACCACTTGCATTTGCTAAAACCCTAAAACCAATAAAAGAGTTTTTAGCACTTATAATTTCATCACCCTGTCTTAGAAATGTCCGCATTATTGTTGACATTATACCTTCACTACCTGCACCCAAAACTATATTCCCAATTTTTAAACCAAATTTTTCTGCAAGCTCAATACGCAATTTTTGAGATGATGTATCTGGGTATAAATGAGATCTAAATAAACTCTCTTCTACAGCCTCTATTGCCTTAGGTGAAGGTCCAAATGGATTTTCATTGGAAGCTAGTTTTACAACCTGGGATAAATTTAATTTCTTCTCAATATCTTCTGTCCTCTGACCAGCTATATATGGAGATAATTCTAAAATATGTTTAGGTACTAAAGCCATTATTATCCTGTAATTTAAATTTATTTATTAAATTCATTCAATAAATTTAATTTATCTAATATATTTTCTTATAATAATTTGTGTTAAAAAAACATCTTTAATTTTATTAATGGATAAAAATAAAAAATATATATATCGATCAATTTTATTTCAACATTTAGATGGTATTGTAATAACTCCGGTACTTAGCTGCCTTTATAAGCAAAATATAATTAACTATATACTTGTTAAAAAAAACTTTACCTTAAATGATTTAGAATCAAATTTTAAAGTGAATTTAGGGTATTTAAACATTTCATTACGCCTTCTTGCTTCACAAGGGTTCCTAATACAAAAAAACCATAAAAATTATAACAATATAGCATTTAAAATTACAAAGCTAGGTAAGCAATTTTTTAAAGATTTAAAAATTTACTCTTTATTCTTCAATCTATTGCCTGATCTTATAAAATTCGATGAATTTATTTTAAAAAATAATGCTGTTAAATTTATTGCAGACATAAAAAATATCTTAATATTATTAGATGAAGAGAAAAATAAATTAATAACTTCAAACAATATAGCTGATAGCAGAAAAATAACACATCTTGAAGGATTTTTAATTGGTCCAATATTAGTATCTTTTACAATTAATCAACTATTTCCAAAAAATATGCTAAAAGAAAAAAAAATAAACTTCCAAGAAATTAAAGGTAACAGAGCTGTAATAAAGCTTGTAATAGTGTTTTTAGAAAAATTAAAATGGATCACAAACATATCAAACAAGGAATATCAAATATCTGATAAAGGTTTATTTTTTTTTAAAAGAGCAACATCTTACGGTGTAACTGTATCTTATCTACCAACCTTTTTAAATATTGATGACTTAATCTTTGGAAATCCAAATATTCTATGGAAACGTACATCTAATGGA
>MDTE01139684.1_pt1 | contig 19456 bp, 18 predicted proteins | sample 811231 | NCBI WGS metagenome assembly MDTE01 (sample SAMN05326651, study PRJNA326480) | marine metagenome | isolation source: seawater | place: Indian Ocean: Red Sea | collected 2010 | reverse complement strand
GCGAACGGCATCGTCATACATATCACTGTATGCGTTTACTTTCTCTAGGTTATATTTTTGGGTGAATGACCGATCCAGTCTTTGTGAAAGGTCGAGTCCCTTCTCGAACTTTTCTTCGGTCATACCCCAAAGTCTTTTAACGTTTTTGAGTCCTTCACTTGGGTTTCCGACAGCAAGCGGTTGGTGTGATGTGGAAAGAAAGCCAGAGAGGGGATGCCTGCTTCCACCACCAACAACGACAGCACCTGGCAGCGTAGGATTAAAACGTCCATCAAGGCGGGTCATCCATGCACCCATGCTCGGATGTACGATGGTGGATCTTTGGGCATAACTGGTATGCATAAAATAATTACCCTGCTGGTGAGCCCCTTTGGTTGAAGTCATTCCCCTTACCACTGCTATCTTTTCGGCATGGTTAGCAAGCAAAGGTAGGTTTTCGGCCAATTGGACCCCATCAGCATTCGTTTTGATTGTTTGAGTTGGTCCCCCGGTTTCTGTTCCTGATTTGGGATCGAATGTATCCAAGTGTGTCATCCCTCCTGACATGTATAGGTAGATTACATTCTTCGCCTTGGGAGCGTGGTTGAGGGGCCGATTAAGGCCTAGTCCAGCTCCACTCATTGAACTATGCGTTGCCCAAGGCAGAATGCTTACTCCAAGAAAACTTTTAGCAGCTAAGGATACAAATCTTCTACGATTTAATTCATCGGTAAAAAGGGAAGAATTCATGTTCATGATAATTAGATTTTGGAATTTACTGCACGAAAGAGAACTGACGGGTATTTATTAAAGACCAGGCGATTGCAAAATATTCGCGGTTACGATTAAACTTCTCCCATGCGATTCTTTTCTCAATTTCTTTCTTTAAGGCTTTCTTTTTCTCTTTGGATAAATGTTCAGGAATTTTTTGATTTCCAGCAATAGGATCAGTCGCTGCTGATGAAAGTTCTGCCATGCACATTTTAATTTCTTCGGATGTTGGTTCCCGATTCAAAATTGATAGGAATAATACTTCAATTTTTTCCTGCGGTTCAATTGCCTCAGAAAGTTTTTTCATAAGAGGGGATTCTTTATTAAATAATGCACCGTAGAATGTACCGTTTAATAGAGTGAGAGCCTGAGTAACGGAGGCGTGCTTGTTTGCATTGTCTGCAATTTCACGATCCGATTGACCAAATTCCTGCAGAAAATGGCCGGGTTGTGCCGGAGTTTGCAATTCCGATGCTCTGTAAATTTGACTGCTGTAGCTTTTCCATCGGTCATTTTTGCTGTAGATATTTCCGCCGTTTCCATAGAGTGACTTTACTTCAAACTCAGGACCCATAATTAATTCGGCAAACACAGTACGCTGTTGGTTTCTAGCCTGTCCATACTCCCGCCTGAGTCGGGCGACGGCCTCTCTGTCATCTGCCTCCTGTGCCTCCCTTAATTGCTTCTGAATAGCCTCCATTTCGTCATTAATCTCTTTGCTAGCCTTGGCTCCTCTTTTAGCGAGTTTGGTAAGCTTTTCACCGTTTAGAGAGTCAATTTCTTCCTGATATTGTTTAAAACGTTCAAGCCTCTGATTGATTACATTTGCATTCTGTTTTCTTTCATCTGAGTCGGGAATAGACAAGGCGACAAGAGAGTCCCATATTTGCTCGGCCGACATTCTTTCGAGAATAGGGGCTTCGAAATAGTAGGGGGTTTCAACATTTGGAACATAATCAGGAGCAGCATGCTCGAATGCTTTCACTTGAAATAATACTCTTTGAAATTCCTTTAGATCGAAATCCACACGAACCATTAGCTTTTCCAGATGTTCCAAAAGTTCTGGTATGGATGCAACCGTATCATCCCTCCAGTCATCGACGGGCTCGACTAAACCACGGCCAAAAACTTTTTTCCACATCCGATTGGCAATCACTTTCGTAAATCGTGGGTTCTCAGAGTTAGTCATCCATTTTCCGTATGCATGAACTTTTGAATCACTTTCTATTTCAGAAATAGGATTATCAAAGATTGGTGATGGGGAAACCAATGACTTGGGCTCTCCATCATCATACTGATAGTCATGGGGTAAGGTGAGTTTACGATTCGTATGAGTAGCACCGTATCTGAGAGGGCGAAGCATTTCCTGAACAGATCTTCGTAAAGCCTGTCCTTCTTTAGATTGTACTTTCTTTTGTTTATCTTTTGAGGAAAGACCTTTGGTTTGTTTTTCAAAATGCCTTCTAATTTTACTTTGAATATCTCCTCCTTTAGAAGAGTTGATTCCGTAGGTGTAAGAAGCCATCTGGTAGTATTCCATTTGTGTCCACCGGTCAAAGGGGTGATTGTGGCACTGAGCACAAACCATTTGGGTGCCCAAAAAAATCTGCGTGGTGTTCGACATGTTGTCTAAGGGCATACCTGCATCTCGAAGATAATAACCGACTGCACCATTCTCCCAAGGGTAACCCTCAGCTGTGATTAAGTTAAAAGCCATCTCATCAAATGGTACATTATTGTTTACCTGTTCTTTCACCCAATGAACATATAACTGACCTGCACCGATTTGGTTTCCACCACGCATGCGAGTTTGAAGCCTTAGCAAATCAGCCCACCAATTGAACATTTGACTATCAAAAGCAGATGACTCAACAAGTTGGTTAATAAGTTGATTTTTTTTGTCTTTGGAAGGATTGGCAAGATAAGATGTTAATTCCTCGTGAGTCGGAATCCGCCCAGCTGCCTTAAGATAGAGTCTTCTTGCAAGAAGAGCATCATCCAATTTTGCCGGAACTTTTATATTATGCTTCTTGTTAACCGATCCTAAGATCTTGTTGATAGCCGCAACTTCCGAAATGGTTTCTTTTTTGGAAAGCTTATCGCCAGCAACAAAAACAAGGGGTAGGAAAATGACAGGCAAAATCACTTTAAATTTCATATTATGCCATACTATTAGTTACTGCTAAAAGTTACAGAAAAATGTCATTTATTTACTAATTTTTTTTGAGAACCCAATTTAATTTTTTTATAAATAATGCATTCCCTACCTATGTTTTTTTGCTGTTAAGTCTCTGATCGGATGCAAGCATCAGGAAAACTAAACAACTGAGGATGATGAGCGAAGCAGAAGTCCAAGAAACTTGAGCCGGTCCAAGGTTTGCAATAATCCAGTATCCAAGGAAGGGGGCGAATACGCCTCTTACGCCTGTGAAAAATGAATGTACGCTCATGTAGCTTGATTCCGCTCCCTTAGGGGCAACTTTAGTTACCCAAAGAGTCCAAGCCATTGTGCCACCTCCTGATGCTGTTCCAATCAAGGCAGCTGCAAAATTTAGCAAAGTTAGGTTCTGGGTTTGGAAGTAAAGGAAAAGACCGAAAAGAAAAAACAGATTTATTGAGATTCTTACATAAGCTAAGTTAAATTTATCGAATGCCCAACCCCATAAGGGCGTGCTGCCAACACAACAAATAAGCGGTATTACCATGGTAATGCAAAGTACAGTGGTATTACTAAGGTCAAGGCCATGAACTGGGTTGGCCAGGTATTCGACCCGTAATGGAATTGTTACTAAATTCCCTATTCCTACGAGCATCCATCCTGTTAACATCCAAAAGAAGAGTCGGTCTTTGATCGCATAAGCAAGATCTTTGGATAAACCTCGAGATTCTGACATCAGGGGATTGGAGGGTATTTTAAGATGAAAGTATGCGGTTCCCAGGCAAAACAGAAAAGTAACTGCCGCTAAGATTCTGAAATAGCTAAGGTTCTTATCCAGCATAAGACCGATGAGAAGAGCTGTTGCACTACCGACAATAGCTGAGAGCATTAGATTGCCCGAAATTTTTCGCCCTCTTTCATTTGAGGCGTAGTTATTAGCATAAACATGAACCATTAAGGATGGTACTTGGGCAGCAATAACGCATCCCGTTAATACACAACCTACATAAAACCATGCAGAAGTTGCGACAGCAGATGCCAGAATGCTAAGAGCCACGAAAAATACTAGGATTGCACATATAATACTTACAGGAAGCTTGCTTCTTCCAATCAGAAGAAGAAACAAGGGGGTGATTAGAAACCCGATTGAACTGCCTCCTGCCAACAATGATTTTGCGGTATCAGATGCCCCGAAGTATCGAATGGTAACAAGCAGGCATGCAGAGGTAAAACTTGCTTGCACGATGCCATTACAAGTATTTCGCCAGAGATCGAATTTCTGAGTATTTGCGGCGACAACATTCGGAGGGTTTTTGGTTTCGCCACTCATTATTACCGAGTTTTATCTCTCTCTATAAATCCATTGACAATCTTTAAAGTTAACTAGGAGGGTTACCTGCATCTTAACCCTTTTATTACCAGGCGTACTGCCAACCAACGGTCCAGGTAGAATCGAGTTCAAGTTGCACACCATTAACTTTTTGGTCGATAGGTGTTTCCCACTCGACTGCAAGACGATGTCCGTTCAATCCGCCGTTTTGAAAATAGTAATTCAAACCAAGGCCAAAGGTGGTGATATCGCGACCCTGGGAGGAGCCCTGAAAACCTGGAGACGCCATCATCATGTTTCTTGCGTCCAGTCTTGAATCACTGCCATCAATATCACTCTGGCTTGAGTAATCTAATTTGGCAGATGCACTTAAAGAATCAGTAATTTTACGGGCTCCCCAAAAAGCTGTCTCAAATTTGTTTCCTAGAGTGTAATCCTGATCATTTTCGCCAATTCGAATGATTCCTCCTAGTTGTGCTCCATATGAATAGTTTTCGGTTTGTGCTAAGTAAGTAATAGCAGGATGAAAATCATAGGTTCCGGATCCTAATTGCATACCATAGCCAAGAACTCTAGACATTGTGTCCTTTTCATCAATCGATCCAGTTGGAAGGCTTAATCCTAAGTTCAAATGGATTCTTCGGCCACTATCCCATTGTGCAAGATCGTAGAGTCCGGCCATTTTTAAATCTCCTGTACCACTGGAATCCATTTTACCCATCGGCATAGTCATTTCATTATCCAAGTAATTAAGCATTCCCATGAGTGTCCATTTATTTGAAATGGCATACATCGTTCCGAACATATGCATATCCATTGTCATTTCAGTGGGAAGCATATTTGGCATGAACCCTGATGCCATCATTGTCGGAGCGACAGAGCTTGAACCTTTTAGTAATCCTTCCATATCCATTGACATGTAGCGATAGGATACCATCCACTCACCCATCTCGTGCATGTGGTCTCCCATTACTGAGATAGGAGCATGACCATCAGGGCGGGCAGCTGTCCACTGACCTTCGTGGGCGGATGAAAAGGAAGAGAGGGAAATGGAAATAAGTGTAAGTGCAGTAAAAAGTTTCATTATAAAAAAGTTTTTCGAAGAAATTCTCTTCGAGTGGAAAATTTACCAAACTAAGTTTGGTTGGTTAGATGAAGGCTTTTTACGCTTGCGGCGGTGGTGTTTCCACAAAATCGATTCTTGAAACTACATATTCCAAAGGAAAACAATTTTTTCCAATAAACTGGGTTCTAGGAACTATAATCTTATTACCTGGGTCGTGTGCGAGTTTAGTTTCAAAGGAAAATGTATTGATCTTGCTGATGGCTTCCTTTGAGTCAGAGCCAAGCTCATTTACCAATTCGCAACCTGAGCATCGATGCAATCCATCCAAGGTCCATTCCGCAGAGAGAGTAATGGATTTGGTTTCCTCATAGAACTCGTCAAACATATTTGCCCATATACCAATCTGCAGCAATCCAAGTGGAATACTGGTTGTCGAAAAAATTACCAGAAGAGCAATTATCGACAAAAGTCGTTTATGAGCTGAATCAGACATTCGTTGTATTTAAAAGAAAACGCGTTCGATCGTCCAATAAATTCCCATAAGTGCAATTAGGATTGAACAGGGGATCACTGCCAATTTTCTATACTGTGTCTCATCCTTCAGCCAGAAAGTGAGTAAAAAGACGATTGCAATTACCGCTAATTGTCCGAATTCAACTCCAATATTAAAGCCAAGCAGACCTATCACGAGGGATGCTGGGTCCAAATCAAAAGCTGAAAGAGCTCCGGCAAAGCCAAGTCCATGAATCAAGCCAAAGAAAAAGACAATGAATAGTCTGGAGTGGCGATAGTTGGGGTAGAAAATATTTTCCAGTGCCACCACCGCAATACTGGCAGCAATAATTGGTTCAACGACATGGGAAGGTGCTGATATTAATTCCAGAGTCGCAAGCCCAAGGGTGATGGTGTGAGCAACAGTGAACACGGAGACTTGGTACAAGACGGGTTTCCATTTTCTTGAAAGAAAAAAGAGTCCTAGCACGAACAGGATGTGATCAAGCCCAAGGGGGAGAACATGGACAAAACCCTGCCTTGTAAAAGAATAAAAAGTGCTTCTTGCATCCTCTCTTCGTTCTTCCGCACTTTTTTCAGCTATTATTTCTGGCTCTTGCTCGGCTTTAGTTTGAACAAGCGGTTTTCCATCAATGAAGGAAAGATCAAATTTAAAACTTTCTTCATCGGGAAAAAGTACATTTACCCTCCGTTGTGGCTTTCCGTTAATTTGATTGGTGAAAATTAAATCATATGGGGCATCTTCTTTTGATCTAATTTGATAGAAGCTGGCGTTCGCATCTATAATGGTGTTATGGCGACCCTCTATTATTACAATGTTTTCTTCAATAAAATCGCCTCCATCCTTTTCAGTAAAAGTTAGATCAAACTCAGGGAGAAACCATGATGTCTCGCCAAAGCGTAAATCAAAGGCATCCTTTATCATTTTCTCAGCTTTTTGGATCAAGTCCGATTTATTTGAGTCAGGAAGGACTTTGAATGTCTCGTCTGTTATAAAAGGAATAGATTCTGGATCCTCGGCGAAACTTCGCGGGTCTATCTCAACAACTATTGATGCGTTACCGTCAGAATAGAAACTACCAATGACGGGAATATCAGGAATGGGATGAGAAAAAAGAGGATTGATAATCCCTGTAACAATCAAAAAAAAGAGCAACTTTTTCAAAAAATAAGAGTATTAGGTTTTATAACTTCAATAAAAATTATTTCACCAAATTGAAAATTAATCTTGTGAAACCTCAGATTGACTATTGATTGTTGGAATCTATTACAAACCCTAATATTATTAAATTATGAAATTATTCAGCACAGCTATCATATCTCTGCTCTTTGCCGGTTCTGTTTTCGCGGGATGTCCTTCTAAGACAATCAAAGGAAAAGTCGTAAGTTTTGACGAAGAGTCCAAGACTCTCACTGTCGCACTAGGCAAAAAGGAAAAAAAAGTTCAAGTAGGTAGCAAAACCAAGATGGAAGGTTTTGAATGCCCAACAAAGCTTGAAGCTGGTGCACGTGTTTCTATCGATGGATGCAATTGCAAAAACAAAGTTGCGACCAAAGTCTCTGTTGCAAAAGGTAAGAAAAAAGACAGCTAATTCGCTTTTGAGATTTTATAAAAAGCCCTCCTCGTGAGGGCTTTTTTTGTGTCCAATTAATTTTATTACAATGTCTTCTGTCGGTAAAAAAATCTACCTATTCTAATTTGTGGGCTAATAATAAGAGCAATTAGGAAAACACTCGATGCCGCAATAACCATCGCGGCCGCAATTGAGCAATCAAGCCAGTGAGCTAGATGAAATCCACCAAAAGTATACAAGACCCCCAAAGGAAATGTGCACAGAAGAATGACCGGCAATCTTTTAAAGAAAAAAGAGGCAGTGACACATGGAAAGATCAACATGGCCACCACTAAAATAACTCCAACGGCTTCCAAACTGGCAACTGTACATAGGGCAAGTAATAACATGAGGGCAAAGTGAATCCCCTTGACGGGCCATCCAAAAGACTGGGCAAGGATTGCATCGAAACTGGTGAGCAAAAGCTGTCGATAAAAGACACAGATCGTAAGCACTATCAATATGAAAATCACCCCGATCGTCCAAAGAGAACGATTTCCTAAGTCAATCCCCATGAATATTAGCTTGGGAGCAAGAGGTGTAAGACCAATTTCTCCATAAAGTATACATTCAGTATCGATGTCCAAGTGCCCAGTTTGCAGATTGATTAATGTTACACCAAGGGCAAAGAAAGTGGTGAAGACAATGGCCATGGACGCATCTTTTTTAAGGGAGGAATTTTGATTCAACCATTCTATGCAAAAACTACAGGCCATTCCGGCAGTGCATGCCCCAATCAGCATGGGGCCGATGTCAAGAGATCCCCAAAGTAGATAGGCTATAACTAGTCCAGGAAGAATTCCGTGGCTTATAGCATCCCCCATAAGGGCCATTCGTCTGACTACAATGAAAGTGCCAATAATTCCACTTGCCCAGCAGACCAATAAACCCATGAGAATAACCTGTCCGTTCCATGCTACGAGCTCGGAACCCGACCAGGGTTGAAGAAAAATTCTCTCAAAATCAAAACTTGGAATAAAATGCATCAAAAAACCTTAAGTCCTCAGGGTTTTAAAGAGAAGTGCCCCTGTTGTATATCTGTCATGCTTGGGATTAGCTTTCCATGCGGATCCGTCCTGGGATTCTTTAAAAGCTTTTCAAGTTTTCGGACGGTTTTCTCTCCAATGACATGCTCAATTTTTTCTGCATCTTCATGCACATGGTCGGGTTCGTATTCAGCTTCATTGGTAAGGTATAGTTCCCAGAGTCGGTGGTTACGAACGATTTTGCATGAATATTCCCAACCTTTTGGGGTAAGCGTTAAATTCGTTTGTGGAAGAAGTTGTCTATCCTCAGTAAATAAAGTGCTTTTGGTCGCCAGTCCTGCATTAATAAGGTTAAGCGTTTCTCTTTGAACTTCAGCACTGCTAAGCCCTCTTTTCCTCATCATCTCCTGTGAACTGATTTCCGTCTCTTGAAAATCTCTACTTTCCAGAATTTGGAAAGCCGCTTTAAGTGTATTCTCGATCGCGATTCTTGAATTTTCAGATCTTAATCTTAACCATTTAAAAAGGATTCCCTTTTGAGGTTGGAGAAATAAAACCAGTGCAAAAAAAGATCCGGCAACTAAGACAATGAGTGGTCCGGTCGGAAGATTCTTTCCAAGAAATGATAGAAATGCACCAACAAAACCTGCAATTGCACCTAGAATGGAGGCAAGGGTAAGATAAGTGTTCATTCTCTTGGATATCAGGGATGCTGTAGCGGCTGGAATGACAAGCATGGCAGAAACCAAAATGACCCCAACCATTTGCAAAGAAGAAATTACACAAAAGGAAATCAATATCCATAGTCCATATTGAAGAAGTTCCGCGGGAATACCAATCGACCGGGAAAATTGAAAATCAAAGCCGCTGACTAGTAGTTGCCGGTAATTAAAAAAAATAAATAATCCAATCAGAAGCAGTGCAAAGAACTGACCATAAAGGTCTTGAGTTGAAAAAGAAGAGATCTGTCCAAACATAAAAGAGTCAAGACCAGCTTGATCAGAGTATCCGACTTTTTGGATTCGTGTAAGCAGGCAAATACCAAATGCGTAAAATGCGGATAAGACAATTCCCAGAGAACTGTCACCATTGATTTTAGTAAATTTTTTCAGGACCGATAGGCAGGATACTCCCAGAAACCCTGCAATCATAGCTCCGACAAAAATTGAATAATTGTCTTTAGTGCCCGACCATATAAATCCAACTGCAATACCGGGAAGGATGGCGTGTGATAGAGTATCGCCAAAGAGGGAAAGCCTTCGGGTAACAACATAACTTCCGATAAGACCACAAGATACACCCATTATCAGACAACCAACAATTACCCTTTGGATAGATGGATCATCCATCCGTAAAAATCGTTCAGCCTGTACAACCCAATCCAATTGTGTTTCAGATCCGATTTGTTTTGCTTCAAGAAGTTGGTATGAAGCAAAAATTCCAATCAGAATACCCAAGATCTTTATTTTTGTAATCATGAAAAAGACTTTGGATCCATAACTTTTGGAAACGATTTTTAAGCGTGAGAATTTCTCGCTGTTTCTGTGGCCATTTCAGAAAGTACCGTCAATTTACCTCCGTATGTCTTCTGGAGTAATTCATGTGTATAGACTTCTGCTATTGGACCAAATGCCACTTTTCTCATATTAAGAAGGAGTAGTTGATCAAAATATTCCTTGGCTGATGACAGGTCATGATGAACGACTACAAGGGTTTTACCTTGATTTTTCATGCCTTGGAGGATGGAAACAATCGCTTTTTCCGTTACTGCATCCACTCCAGCAAATGGTTCGTCCATCAAATAAACGGCACTTTCCTGAGCCAGTGCTCTAGCTAAAAATACCCGTTGTTGCTGACCTCCCGAAAGATTGCCAATTGGGCGGTCAGCGTAGGGAAGCATACTTACCTGCTCTAGGCATTCATTGGCTTTTCGGCGATCTTCCTTTCCAATCCTTCCCAGCCAACGATGGTGACCATACCTGCCCATCAATACTACATCAAAAACAGTTACGGGAAAATCCCAGTCAATCGACTCTCTTTGAGGAATATATCCAATTCGTTTTATTCCCTCCTTGGGGCTCTTGCCAAAAATTTTAACATAACCACCATTGGGTTTAATCATGTTCATTACCGTCTTAATCAAAGTTGATTTTCCTGCACCGTTGGGTCCCAGAACTCCCACCAGTGAACCTTCTTCAATTTCCAAATCTACACCATAGAGGACTGGTCGCTTTTGATATGAAACCGTGAGGTCGTGTATCTCTATGGGTAGGCTATAATCCCTCATTTTTTAATCGATAATTCCTTTTGAGATGGTGGTGATATTATGAATTAACATTCCTCCCCATTGGTTGTGTGGGTAAAGTTTTTCATTGGGTCCCGCACTTTTATTTTCCGGATTGCCAAGGGCGTCGGAATATAATGTGTCTCCGATTTTTGTGCCTGTTTCTTTTGCAATTCCTTCTATGGCCTTCGGATTTACACTGCTTTCGATGAATAAACAGGACACCTTCTTTTCCTTTATGAAATCGACAAGATTAGCACGGTCCGCAAGACCGGCTTCCTGTAATGTGGAAATGCCCTGAAGAGCTACCACTTCGATGCTAAATGATTTTCCTAGATAGCGAAAAGCATCATGACTGGTAATTAAAATTCTTTTTTCTTTTGGTATGACACTGATTTCTGAATGAGCCCATCTGGTGATTTCATTGATTTCAGTTTCTATTATTTTTTGTCTTTCTAAAATTTTGTTTTTTAATTCTGGTAATTCTTTAATAAGGAATTTTGAAAGTCCTTTTAGGCATTGTTTCCATAGATCTGGTGAAAACCAAACATGAGGGTCGGGGTATTGGTTATTTTCTTCTTCAGCAGAAAGAAGTGATAGTCTCGGTAAAGCGGAACAAACCGCATATGTTTTTAGTTGATTGTGACTTTCATTTTGCAAAACTGCAGATAACTTTGCTTCCAGTTTTAAGCCATGGTATACAACCAAATCTGCGGTTGAAATGGCTGCTATGTCGAGGGCAGTGGGTCTGTAGGAATGGGGGTCAATACCGGGTCCCATCAACGATTTAATTTTACAGTCATCGCCGACGAGTCTGTTCACCAAGTCAGTGACATGAGTTGTAGTTGTTACGATTAATTTTTTTGTATCTTTACCATTGTGCAAGGAAATCTCTCCATTCCTTGGTTGCTCACAACCCGAATACAAAAGAAGCAAAAAGAGTGTAAAAGTAATTATGATTTGTCGTAATTCATTCATATGCGTAGACAAAAATTATATTTTGACTAATCAAAATACTAGATTGGATTTACCTTGAGTCAATCTTGTTACACCTCCACAATTCTTTTTCATGGCGACCTCGACGGTAGAAAATTATTTAAAGGAAATTCTTGTAATTACATTGGAAGAGGATGTTGCAAAAGTTCCGATGGGGCAGGTTGCTAAAGTTCTTGGAGTCACACCAGGTACAGCGACTTCAATGGCTAAGAGCATGGAAAGGGATGGTTGGATCAGATATTTTCCTAGAGTTGGAGTATCTTTGACTAAGAAAGGCAGGAAACTCGCACTAAGTATGTTGCGTAGGCACCGTTTGTTGGAAACCTTTTTGGTTGAAACTCTTGGATTAGACTGGAGTGAAATTCATGTAGAAGCAGAGGAATTGGAGCATGCAATTTCTGAAAAAGTTCTTGAAAAATTGGATGAGTTCTTGGGTCGTCCGCGTTTTGATCCCCATGGTGACCCTATTCCATCAAAGGGAGGTGTCATTCAACAGTTGGCGTCGAAGCCATTGTCTGAATTTAAAAAAGGTGCGGGTGTCAGAATCGAGTCAATCGTAGATCAGGATAAGGAGTTTCTGCATTTTGCTAGAAAGTCAGCCTTAGTGCCAGGTCAGATATTTAAAATAACTGGCAAGGAAGATTGTGCGGATGCAATCACCCTTAAAACACCGAAAGGTAAAATATTGAATTTGGGTTATAGATCGGCTGAAAAGATACTGGCTCTGCCATGTGAAGCTTAAAATAGAGCAAGCTTCACAAAAAAAAGTTTGCCCATTAGTCTGAAGTTTTTCAGAAAACCTTTAATCTAATCAACCCCTGTAAAATTATGCCAAGACCCGTAACCTTGTTTACCGGCCAATGGGCCGACCTTTCCCTGCCAGATCTCGCTGAAAAAGCTGCCCAAATGGGCTATGATGGACTTGAACTTGCCTGTTGGGGAGATCACTTCGATGTTGATAAAGCAGCAATATCCAAAAAGTACTGTAAAGAAAGGTGGGAAATTCTTTCTGACAACGGACTCACATCTTTTGCGATTTCTAGTCATCTGGTTGGTCAGGCTGTTTGTGATTTAATTGACGAGCGACACAAGGCAATTCTTCCCCCAGATGTATGGGGAGAAGGAAATCCCGAAAAAGTCCGCAAACGTGCAGCAAGAAAATTAGCCAAAACTGCTAAAGCCTGCCGTAATTTTATCAATGAGAAACCTGGAAGAAAGAAAAAGGATGATTTTCCCGCGGTAGTTAACGGTTTCACCGGATCAAGTATATGGCACTCGATCTATGCTTTTCCACCCACAGATCAGGCATATTGGAATAAAGGCTTTGAAGATTTTGCCAAACGTTTTGGCCCTATTCTTCAGGAATTTGATAAGCAGAATGTTAACTTTGCTCTGGAGGTGCATCCTACAGAAATAGCTTTTGATATCGCCAGTGCTGAACGTGCCCTTGAAGCGGTAAAAGGTCACAAAAGGTTTGGCTTTAATTATGATCCTTCCCACCTTGGTTATCAAGGAGTCGACTATGTAAAGTTTATTAGAACTTTTTCTGACCGTATCTATCATGCTCATATGAAGGACGCTTGGTGGGGGCACGGAGATGGTACTGTTGGCGTTTTTGGTGGTCATACAACCTTTGCGGATCCAAGACGCCAGTGGGATTTTCGTTCCGTAGGTCGTGGAGATGTCGACTTCGAGGAAATCATTGTGGCACTTAACGATATTGGATATGCCGGACCATTATCCATCGAGTGGGAAGACAGTCGAATGGATCGTTTCCATGGAGCTACGGAATCATGTGAGTTTGTAAAGCAATTGGACTTCACTCCGAACCAAATGGCTTTTGATTCCGCTTTCGATAAAGAAAATCAATAAATAAAAATTCGATTTGGTATGAAAAGAAAATTACGAATGGGAATGGTAGGAGGTGGGCGCGGAGCTTTTATTGGTGGTGTCCATCGAAGAGCTGCCAACCTTGATGGAAATATTGAACTAGTTGCCGGAGCCTTTTCCTCGGATCCTAAAAAAAGTAAACTTTCAGGGAAAGACTTTCATTTGGATCCTTCCAGAGTGTATGGTTCGTATCAAGAAATGGCAGAGAAGGAAAAGGCCCTTCCGGAAGGTGATAGAATCGATTTTGTGACCATTGTCGTTCAAAATCATCTGCATTTCGATGTCGCCAAAACATTTCTTCAGGCTGGGTTTAATGTGATCTGTGATAAACCGGTTACTTATGATTTAGCACAGGCAAGAGAATTGCGAAAGATAATCAATAAGACCAAAAAGGTTTTTGCCTTAACTCATAACTACACTGGTTATCCTATGGTTAAGCTAGCCAAGGAAATGGTTAAGAAGGGAGAACTTGGGAAAATCATAAAAGTTGTATGTGAGTATCCACAGGGGTATGCAATCACAGCTCTTACAGGTGAGGAGAAAGCAATTGCTAATTGGCGGGCAAATCCAGAAATTGCCGGCATCTCAAATTGCATGGGTGACATTGGTACTCATGCTGAAAACCTCGTTCATTACATTACAGGTTTAGAAATTGATAAGTTGTGTGCCGATCTGTCAGTCAACATTCCCAACCGCAAGCTTGATGATGATGGAAATGTGTTAGTGCGATTTAAGGGTGGAGCACGTGGAATAATTTATGCCTCACAGGTCTCAAATGGAGATGAGAATGATCTGAATATCCGTGTCTATGGAACAAAAAAGTCAATCGAATGGCATCAGGAGGAGCCAAATGATCTTTTGGTGAAGGACGCTCGTGCACCTCGTCAAGTTTGGCGGCGAGGAAATGGTTACATATCTGGTGCTGCTGCCGAAAACACCAGAATACCCTTTGGGCACCCTGAAGGTTTTATAGAGGCATTTGCCAATGTTTACAACGCCGCAGCGGTTGCCATTGCAGATGAGATTGCTGGTAAATATCCGCGCAAGTCAGGATATGACTTTCCTGATATCCGTGACGGTATAATTGGTATGGCTTTTATTGAAACTGTCGTTAAAAGTTCCAAATCTAAGGAAAAATGGGTCAAATTTCCCACACTTCCCAAGTAAAATTTTATGACTAAAAAAATTGGAATTATCGGAGCAGGAGGAATGCTTCAGTATCACGCAGCAGGATTTCGGGCAGGCGGAGCTGATATCCTAGCAATCTGTGACATGAATGAGGCGGCTGCCCAAAAAGCAGCGAAGGAATATAATGTTCCTCATGTTTTTTCCGACTCTGCAAAAATGCTAAGTGAGTTGTCAGACTTGGATGCCATAAGCATCATCACACCAAATCGTACGCATCGGCCCTTGGCTGTTCAGGCACTCGAAGCTGGTAAAAATGTTTTTTGCGAAAAGCCACCCGCATTGAATGCTTCCGAAGTTAACGAAATGAAGCTGGCAGCCGACCAAGCAGGAAAAACTCTGATGTTTAATTTTAACAACCGTGCTCGGCCTGAATCTTACGCTCTCAGGAAATACATTGAGGCAGGGGAAGTGGGCCAAATAAATTCCGCTCAAGCAAAATGGATTCGTCGTACTGGTATCCCTGGCTTTGGTGGATGGTTCACTAATAAGGAAATGTCAGGAGGCGGTCCCCTAATTGATCTTCTTCACATGGTTGATTTGGCATTGTTTTACATGGACTATCCGAACCCATCCAATGTTTTAGCCCAAACTTTTAATGATTTTATAGAGAATAAAGATTTCAAGGGCCCTTGGGGAATCCCTGATGTGGCAGATGGTGTAACTGATGTGGAAAGTGCAGCACACGGATTTGTAACCTTTGAAACTGGCCAGGTTTTGAGCTTTCAAGTTTCCTGGGCTGAGATGAATAAAAGAGAGGAAGTTTCCGTGACCTTTCAGGGAAAAAAAGCAGGAGGAATGATTAGACGTCTATTCGGATCTGATGGACTGGATGAAACGGCTATCGATGACTGCGAATTGTATGTTCAGGAACATGGTCTTTCGGTTAATCGTAGTATTATTACCGAATCGAATGAAGATATGGGAAGGATTCGTTCTGCGGAAAATTTCGTTCGTACAATTAACGAAGATGAGGCTCCACTTAATACTCCAAGTCAAGCTTTGGCATTAATGAAAATTATCGACGCAACATACGCATCTGCTCGGGAAGGTATTCCCATTTCAATTTCATAGTCTACTCGCATTGTCTTGTCAGTAACACCAAAGTAACTTAAAAATTCATTTTATGGGTAAACAATACAAAAAACTTATAAAGCGTCGCAGGCGCAATGCATATCTTGCGAGACGAAAAGCGGCTGATAGTGCATCTAAGCCAAGCTCCAATGGGAATACAAAATCCCAAGGTAAAAAGTCTGCCCGTAATAAGGCGAAAACTTCCGCAAAGACTGCTAAGGAATCTGTCGCGGAGAAGGCCAAGACAGAAGATGTTTTAGGACCGGATGCCTCAGAAAATGAAACTTCCACTTCGCCCACTTCAGAAGATTCTTCTTCTTAAGAGGTCACAAGCTAAGTATCTACAAATTAGCAGGCATTTTGGATTGCCTGCTATTTTATCACTTTTTGGACTTTTATATGTTAACGCGAATGTTAGCAATAGTCTCCTGAAGGTTCAGGTTAGGTTTCATCCAGCAAATGATTTTGTAAGGCTTTCTGAAATTTTTACAGGACATGAAAATACTGGTAATTATACAATTCTTAGAAGCCAGAAAGAAAGGTCAGGGCTTTATTTTTATGTTCCTCTAGAAGAAACTAAAATTCAGGTTGAAAAAATCCTTTCTTTTAAACTCTCATTAATTGATTCAAGAAATCCAATTGCTCGCAATTTCGAATTTCAAATGCCAAGCAACGGGAAGCGGCAAAAAAAAATACTTCTGGGAATTACCGGTGATGATTGGGTTGAGAAAGATGATCGTCTGATTGCCTGGGAAATTAAAATCCTTGGTGAAGATGATAAAGACTTTCAAGTTGCAATGAGTTCTTTGTGGCAACACTCTAATTAGTTGATTTGATTAAACAGTGGCAGTTTGGACCGTGGAAAGAGCTTCGGCCTAATCATAATTTCACTGAGCTTAGTTTAAAAGAAACATTACAAGGCGGACAATCTTTTGATTGGAACTTGGTTTCTAACAGTCACTGGAGAGGAAAAATTCATAACTGTATTGTAGAGTGTCGATGGCAGAATGAAACAGTGGAATGGCGATGCAATGCATCAGAGCCAATAGCAAATTCTCAAGTTGCTAAATATTTTTGGTTGGGAGAAGACTATGAAGAGGTTATGAATGAATTACCATGGAGGTCGGATCGCGTCCTAAAAAAATGCGTACTTCATCTGAAGGGTTTGAGAATCTTAAGACAACCAATCGATCAAACTTTATTTTTCTTTATCCTAAGTTCTGCCAAAAGTATTAAACAGATTCAAGCTATTGGAGATGCTGTTTTTAAAAAATTCGGTAGAAAAATATTTGAAGAAAGTTTTGGTTTTCCTGGCTGGGACAAATTGGCTGAAGTTTCGGAAGAGGAATTACGAATTTTAAAACTTGGTTATCGGGCTGAGTATGTCGTAAAGACAGCCAAATTTATCATTAACCATAAAGGGTGGCTAGAGTCGATTCCCACTCTGCCTTATGAAGACGCGAAAAAGGAACTTTTAAGGCTTCCTGGAGTGGGAGAAAAAGTAGCAGATTGCGTTTTACTTTTTGGTGCCAACTTTTTGGAGGCATTTCCAGTAGACACATGGATCGAAAAAAGTCTCGACAAGAGATATTCACTATATGGTTGGAAAACTGGTCAGAAGATTCACTTTGCCAGAAAGCATTTTGGTAAATTTGCCGGACTGGCCCAACAATTTCTTTTTTCTGCAGAAAGGCTTGGCATTCTTGATGAAGAGTAAAAGATTTTTACTATTTTCAGACAAATTTGACGGGATCAGCAACTAGTGGCACAAAAGTTGCAGTTAATCCATGCACTTCTCTGCCCAATGAACCCTAATTTTTTTGAAAACTACCAATCAGGTAATTTCTTTGATGAAATGTTCGCAGGATCAAAAAAAGCCAAAGCCTACGATTTTTATCAACCAATTTATGATCGGATAGGAGACCTTTCAGAAAGTGAATTTGAGCAAAAGAAAAAGCAGGCAGATTCATCTTTTCTTGAACATGGGGTAACATTTACTGTCTATGGAGATGACAAGGGAACAGAGCGAATATTTCCATTTGATCTGATTCCTCGGGTCATTCCTGATGTGGAGTGGCAAAAAGTTGAACAGGGCTTACGACAACGTATTCTTGCTCTGAATCTTTTTCTCAATGATGTTTATCATGGGGGAAAGATTATTTCTGATGGAGTGATTCCGGAAGAAGTGGTCAAGACTTCTGCACACTACAGAAAGGAGATGATAGGCTTTGATGTGCCCCAGGATATCTATGTTCATGTTTGCGGATCTGACCTCATCCGAGATGAGAATGGTGAGTATTTGGTATTGGAAGATAATGCCCGTTGTCCTTCAGGTGCATCCTATCTTTTGGAAAATCGGGAGATTATGAAAAAAACATTCCCGAGAACTTATCAAAAAATGTCAGTCCGCTCGGTCGAGGAGTATCCAGAATTTCTCCTCCGGTCCCTCGAATACCTGTCACCCCGCAAATCCCAAAAACCGGTTTGCGTGCTTTTGACTCCAGGAGTTTACAATAGTGCTTACTTTGAGCATACCTTTCTTGCCCGACAAATGGGTATCGAAATTGTTGAGGGCAAGGATTTAATCGCCATTGATGGTTTTGTTTTCATGAGAACGACCCAGGGTTTGGTACAGGTCGATGTTATCTATCGAAGATTGGATGATGAATTTCTCGATCCACTTTTTTTTAATGAAGAATCTTTGCTTGGTGTAAGTGGGTTAATGGACGCTTATCTCAAAGGTAATGTAGCCCTCGCCAATGGTATAGGAACCGGAGTGGTCGATGATAAGGTAACTTATGCTTATGTACCGGAGATGATCCGATATTACTTGGGGCAAGAACCGATAATTGAACAAGTTCCCACATATTTGTGCTGGCGTGATCAGGACCGAAAATTTGTTTTGGAAAACCTTTCTGAACTGGTGGTCAAGTCTGCCAACGAATCGGGTGGGTATGGAATGCTCATTGGAAATGCTTCGTCCCAAAAAGAGAGAGATGAATTTGCTGCTCGAATCAATGAGAATCCCCGTGATTATATTGCACAGCCAATCATATCACTCTCGAGGCACCCTACCTTTTGCCCAGAGGGAGTCGAGGGCAGGCATGTCGACTTAAGACCATTCATTCTCTATGGAGAGGATATCGAGATAGTGCCCGGGGGGCTTACACGGGTTGCATTGAAAAAGAATTCCTTGGTGGTTAATTCTTCGCAGGGTGGGGGAAGTAAAGATACCTGGGTTTTGAGTAAATAAGATGCTTTCAAGAGTTGCAGATAATCTCTACTGGATGAGTCGCTATGTTGAGCGGGCAGAAGGGGTTACGCGTTTGGTTGAGGTAAACCGAGATACGGACCTGCAATTTCATGCCAATGAAAATAGACGCGATTACTGGCAGTCTGCTCTTAGTGCGATGTGTGCGGTTGATGATTTCTCAAGCGATGAAATTAATGATCATGAGCTTTTCATTTTGTTTTCGAAGAATTGGACGAGTTCCGTTTTAACCTGTATCAATATGGCTCGGGAAAATGCCAGAATGGTACGTGATCAACTGTCCGAAGAAATCTGGGTGGAATTGAATAACCTTTATCTTTTCTTGAATTCTCCGACTCTT
>MDTE01100566.1_pt1 | contig 19459 bp, 28 predicted proteins | sample 811231 | NCBI WGS metagenome assembly MDTE01 (sample SAMN05326651, study PRJNA326480) | marine metagenome | isolation source: seawater | place: Indian Ocean: Red Sea | collected 2010 | reverse complement strand
TGGATCATAAAAGCAAAAAAGCGTTTATACGCGCTCGCAACAAACGGGATTACCGCATCAACACCCAGCAACACCAGCTGGATGAGGGTGCCGCACGCATTCAGGCCAACGAAGAAGCGTTGCAGCGCCAAAGTGAGCCAAGCAGCGACGAAACACCCGGCACCGAAGTTTGGAGCGCCAAGCTGCAGGAAGTGCGCAACCGTTTGACCAACAAAAAACGCAAAGCACGCGACCGCTGGAACCGCTTTGCCGGCACATCGGGCTCAGGCGGCCATGGCCGCTAGGCTGGCGGCACTTACCCACAAAAAACACCCCCACATGCGATAGCACCTTGCAATTGCCCCCTCTGCTGATTAGAAAAAACGGGTTAATCAATGAGGTTTCAAGCATGCCCATACAGCCCGATCACTGGATTCGCGAACGCGCCCTTAAAGACGGTATGATCGAACCGTTCACCGAGAAACTGAGCCGTGAAGGCGTTATCTCCTATGGACTCTCGTCCTATGGGTATGACGCGCGTGTGTCCCGCGAGTTTAAGATTTTCACCAATATCGATTCGGCCACGGTCGATCCTAAAAACTTCTCCAATGAAGGCTTTGTCGATCGCGAAACCGATGTGTGCATTATTCCGCCCAACAGTTTTGTGCTGGCGCGCACTGTCGAATATTTCCGCATCCCGCGCGATGTGCTGACCATCTGCGTAGGCAAATCCACCTATGCGCGCTGTGGAATTATCGTCAATGTCACCCCGCTGGAGCCGGAATGGGAAGGCCATGTGACGCTTGAGTTTTCCAACACCACCCCGCTGCCCGCCAAAATCTATGCCAACGAAGGTGCTTGCCAGTTCTTGTTCCTGAAAGGGGAATCGGATTGCGAAGTATCGTACGGTGACCGTGCCGGTAAATATATGAAGCAGACGGGTGTAACCCTGCCTAAAGTAGAAGGCTTGAAAGGCTAGTTTTGGATAAAATTCGTATAGTAGGCGGCGCCCCCTTAAAGGGCGCTATTCGCATTAGCGGCGCAAAAAACGCAGCGTTGCCGTTGATGGCAGCCAGCCTGCTCAGTGAAGAAACCCTCACCCTTACCAATATGCCTTTCCTGCGCGATATCACCACCATGGCGAAGCTTCTATCGCAGCACGGGGTGGAGCTGACTATGTCAGACGGCGCAGACGGCACCTGCGAGTCGGAGCGTGAAATCTCGCTATGTGCGCGTCACATCGACAATTTCACCGCCCCCTATGACATCGTGCGCACCATGCGTGCATCGGTATTGGTGCTGGGGCCATTGCTGGCGCGGTATGGGCAGGCACATGTGTCGCTGCCTGGTGGCTGCGCCATTGGCACACGGCCCGTAGACCTGCATTTAAGCGCGCTCGAGGCAATGGGTGCCGAAATCGAGCTGAAAGATGGTTACATCGTCGCCAAAGCGCCTAACGGCCTGAGGGGTGCCGACATACAATTCGATATGGTGTCGGTAGGTGCAAGCGAGAATATTCTGATGGCCGCTGCACTGGCCAAAGGCACCACCATCATCAACAACGCAGCACGCGAGCCCGAGGTGAGTGATCTGGCCGAACTGCTGGTGGCAATGGGCGCACAAATTGAAGGCATTGGCACCGCCCGGCTGGTGATTGAGGGTGTGGAGCGCCTGCATGGCGCCAAACACCGCGTCATCCCTGACCGTATTGAAACAGGGTCATACATGTGTGCAGCCGCGCTCACGGGCGGCGAATTGCTGTTGCAGGGCACTACAATGGATACATCCGGCGCACTGATCGACAAGCTGGAAGCCGCCGGCGTTGGCATCAAGGATACGCCAGAGGGTATTCTTGCTTATCGTGCGGCCGATCAATTGAAAGCCATCGACATTACTACCGCGCCTTACCCCGCCTTCCCCACCGATATGCAGGCGCAAATCATGGCGTTGCTGACACTTGCCGAAGGCGCATCGACCATCACCGAAAATATTTTCGAAAATCGCTACATGCATGTGCCTGAGCTGGTGCGCCTTGGCGCAGACATTGCCATTCACGGCCGCACCGCGACCATTCGCGGCGTAAAACAACTAAAGGGCGCAGAAGTGATGGCCACCGATTTGCGCGCATCCGTCAGTCTGGTTATAGCAGCGCTTGCCGCTGAAGGCGAAACCATGCTACACCGCGTATACCATCTGGATCGCGGCTATGAACGGCTGGAAGAGAAACTGAGCCAGTGTGGCGCACAGATTGAACGGATACCGGAATGAACACAGAACAAAACTTGGTGATTGCAATCCCGAAAGGCCGCATTTTTGATGAATTGCAGCCTATGTTTGCCGATCTTGGCATTGAGCCGGAACCGGCCTTTTTTGACGGTAATGACCGCTCGTTGCAATTTGCCACCAACCAGCCGCATATCAGCCTGATTCGGGTGCGTAGTTTTGATGTCGCCACCTTCGTAGCATTCGGCGCGGCACAAGTGGGCGTGGTGGGCAGTGATGTGCTTCTGGAGTTTGACTATCAAAATCTGTATGCGCCGCTTGATCTGCAAATTGGCAAATGCCGCCTGAGCATTGCCGAACCAAAAGATATGGCGGGCAGCGATGATCCCAGCCGCTGGACGCATATTCGCGTTGCCACCAAATACCCTAAACTAACGCAGGATTATTTCGCTAAGCGTGGCGTGCAAGCCGAATGTATTAAACTGAATGGCGCGATGGAGCTGGCCCCCAAAGTGGGATTATGCGAGCGCATTGTTGATCTGGTGAGCACGGGCAACACATTGAAAGCCAATGGATTAGTGGAAGTAGAAACCATCATGGATGTCTCTTCCCGCTTGATTGTTAATCGCGACGCCTTTAAAACGCGCGGCGCGCAACTACCTGATATGGTAGAACGATTTACACAAGCGGTGCAAAGCCATGCCAACTAAACTCTATCTGAATGACGACGCGTTTGAAGCGCAATTTAAGCAATTTCTGCATTTGCGCGACGAAGAAGAAGCCGATGTAAGCAAAACTGTGCGCGACATCATTGATGATGTGCGCGAGCATGGCGATGCGGCTCTATTCCGCTATACGGAGAAATTTGATCACGTCACCCTTACGCCCAGCAGCATGGTGGTAGACGACAAACGCAAGGCAGAAGCACGCGCGGCCTGCCCAGACGAGGTAAAAACCGCTCTGACAGAAGCGGCGAAACGTATTGAAGCCTATCACCAACAGCAATTTCCTTCTTCCCACAGCTTTGACGACACGGAAGGGGTGAATCTTGGATGGCGATGGACGCCTATCCGCGAGGTAGGGCTGTATGTGCCGGGTGGACGGGCAAGCTATCCCAGCTCGGTGCTGATGAATGCAATTCCCGCCAAAGTCGCAGGCTGCGAGCGCATTGCTATGGTCGTGCCTACGCCCGACAATGAGATAAACCCAGCCGTGCTGGTGGCCGCCGAAATTGCCGGTGTCGATGAGATTTATACAATCGGTGGTGCGCAGGCCGTGGCCGCACTGGCCTATGGCACCCAATCGCTCAAGCCGGTACATCTGATTGTAGGCCCAGGCAATGCCTATGTAGCCGAAGCAAAACGTCAGGTATTCGGCAAGGTAGGCATTGATATGATTGCAGGGCCTTCCGAGATCATGGTGGTGGCCGACAACCAGAATGACCCGCGCTGGATAGCCGCAGACCTGCTTTCACAGGCCGAACATGATGCTATGGCGCAATCGGTGCTGATCACCGATGATGATGCATTTGCCGATGCCGTCATTGAAGCGGTGGAAGATTTGCTGGGTGAGCTGGATCGCGAGGCCATCGCCCGTGAGTCGTGGGAGAAGAATGGCGGCATTTTCGTAGTGGAAAAACTGCTGGATGCTGTGCCTGTTATCGATGAGATTGCCCCTGAGCATCTGGAACTGGCAGTAGAAGACCCTGAGGCATTGTTCGACCATATCCATAATGCAGGGGCTATTTTCATGGGGCGCTATACACCTGAGGCCGTCGGCGATTATGTGGCAGGGCCATCGCATGTGTTGCCCACCTCGCGCACGGCGCGTTTTTCATCCGGCCTTTCCGTGAACGACTTCGTCAAACGCACCTCGATTATTGGCTGCAGCCGCGAAGGATTGCATGCCATTGGCACCCATGCCGCCAATCTGGCAGACAGCGAAGGCTTAGGTGCGCACGCATTGTCAGTACGGCTACGCATGCAGGATAATCAATAACAGCACTGCATCTGGCACTTGCGGCAGTGCAACAAATGCCGCATGATAAGGCCATGAGTGCACACGAATATATCAGCGAAGTCACGCTGGATGATGCCAGTATCATCCGCCGCACGCCCGAAGTAGAGCATGAAAGGCGTGTGGCCATTCACGATTTGGTCGAAGAAAATAGCTTTGCGCCTGCGGAGCTGGATGCAGGGCCTTACCAGCTGTTTATTAGTGTGCGCGACAATCGGCTGACATTGCAAATAAGCAGCGAGACGACAAGCGAACCCTATGATGTGATTGTAGCGCTAGCGCCGTTTCGCGGGGTAATAAAAGACTATTTTATGATCTGCGAAAGCTATTACGAGGCGATCAAACATGCCAGTCCGCACAAAATCGAAGCACTCGATATGGCACGCCGTGGAGTCCATAATGAAGGCTCGGAATTGCTTAAATCCTTGCTCGAAGAGAAAATAACGCTTGATTTCGACACCGCTCGGCGGTTATTTACCCTCATTTGCGTATTACACATAAAGTAGGTTTATGGCTAAAGAAGATCTGATTGAATTTGAAGGCGTGGTGGAAGAGCTCCTGCCGAATGCCATGTTCCGGGTAAAACTGGAAAATGGTCACGAGGTATTGGCACACACCTCCGGCAAGATGCGCAAAAACCGCATTCGTGTATTGGCAGGCGATAAGGTGACGGTGGAAATGACACCGTATGACCTTACCAAAGGCCGCATTAAGTTCCGTCATAAATAAACACTGTATGGCTGCCCATTTCATATTAGCGTCTGCGTCGCCCCGCAGGCGGCAATTGCTTGCGTCTGTTGGTATCGTGCCAGACGAGGTGATACCCGCTGATATTGACGAGACCGAACATAAGGGCGAACGCCCGCGCGACTATGTGGCGCGCGTAGCCGATGGCAAATGCGCCAAAGTGGCTGCCCTGCACCCGGATTCCGTAGTATTGGCCGCTGACACGGCGGTGGCCTGTGGCCGTCGCATTCTGCCCAAAGCAGAAGATGAAGCCACTGCCCGCGCCTGTTTGCGCCTGCTGTCTGGACGACGGCATCACACCTATAGCGGCGTTAGCCTGTATCTGCCTGAAAAGGGCAAACGTCTGTGCCGTGTGGTGCAGACGGTCGTGAAATTTCGCCTGCTCAACGAGGATGACATTGACCAGTATATGGCATCGGGTGAGTGGGATGGCAAAGCAGGAGGCTATGCCATTCAGGGCAGCGCGCAGCGCTTTATACCCGCCATTAATGGCTCGTATAGCAATGTAGTAGGACTACCACTCAATGAAGTCTGCAACCTGCTGCAGCAGGCGGGCATTTACCCAAGCGCACCGACAACGTAATTAGCGGGCCGATTCGTCACCCGGAATGAGGCCACCCAACGGCTTACCACCCAAAATATGCACATGAAAATGCGGCACACTTTGGCTAGCATCACTGCCATGGTTCGTGATCAAACGATACCCGCTGCCTGACAAGCCTGCCTTATCGGCAATGGTTTGCACGGTAGTAAAAAAGTTGCTCACTTCTTCGGCTCCAGCCTGCCGTGCAAAATCATCAAACGACATATAGCTGCTTTTAGGGATCACCAGAATATGGGTCGGCGCAGCGGGCGAAATATCATTAAACGCCAACACGGACTCATCCTCATAGACTTTATCGCACGGGATATCTCCGCGGATAATCTTGGCAAATATATTATCGCTATCGTAGCTCATTATTGAATCTCGCAGCACTCATCAAAATCAGGGCGCGGCGCGCGAGGAAACAAACTGCTCTCATCGCCATAGCCCAAGTTACACAGGAAGTTTGCCTTATAGCTTGTTCCTTTGAAGAAGGTTTCGTTCACCTTGTCCGTGTCAAAGCCCGACATAGGCCCACAATCAAGCCCGACAGCACGCGCGGCCAGCATAAAATAAGCGCCTTGCAGCGAGCCATTACGGAACGCGGTTTCACGAATCAGTTCGTCATTGCCCACAAACCAGCTTTTCGCATCGGTATGCGGAAAATACTTTGGCAGACGCTCGTAGAACTCCATGTCATGCGCGATAATAGCCACCACAGGTGCGGCCATCGTTTTATCGACATTACCTTCGGCTAGCGCCGGCTTCAACTTGGCTTTTGCCTCGTCCGAACTCAGGAAAATAACGCGCATAGGCTGACAATTGGCACTGGTTGGCGCCATTTTTGCCAGGTCATAGGCTTGCTTCAACAATGCATCGCTTACGGGTTTGTCCTGCCAGCCATTATAGGTGCGGGCGTCGTTAAAGATGACATCGAGGGATTCTTGATTAGCCTGACTCATGATGCGTCCTTTCTATTGGCTTTTTCGGTAATACCTGACACGCCCTTGCGCTGTTCCAGTTCTTTGAACACCTCGCTGGGATTAATGCCTGCATCAGCCCATAACACCATGAGATGAAACAGTAAATCTGCTGATTCGGAAACTATTTGTTCATTGCCTTCAGCCACGGCTGCAATGGCGACTTCACTGCCTTCCTCGGCAATTTTCTGCGCCATCTTTTTTCGACCTTTTTTGGTCAGCTTGGCAACGTACGAGTCGCTTGGGTCACCTTTGCGGCGCTCGTGGATCGTTTCAAATAATGTATCGATGACTAAATCTGTATTGCTCATATACGTACCGCTACCCCTTTTTCATCTAGCGCATGTTTAACCTGCTGAATAGTAAATTTTCCATAATGGAACACACTCGCTGCCAAACAGGCATCGGCATGACCATCCTTGAACCCTTCCGCAAAATGCTCCAACTCGCCTACTCCCCCTGACGCAATCACCGGCACATTCACGGCATCGCTAATCGCACGCGTTAGCGGCACGTCAAACCCGATACCTGTACCATCCCGGTCCATCGAGGTAACCAGCAGCTCGCCTGCGCCATATTCTGCCATGCGCTGCGCCCATTCCACCGCGTTGATGCCTGTCGGGTTGCGGCCGCCATGGGTAAATATCTCGAAATGATCATCCACTGCCTTTGCGTCGATGGCGACAACAATACATTGATTGCCAAACTTGTTGGCCGCTTCGCGTACAAATTCCGGATTATGCACCGCGGCGGTATTGATCGACACTTTGTCAGCGCCTGCCAACAATAATTTTCGCACATCTTCCAACTTGCGCACGCCGCCACCCACCGTCAGCGGCATGAAACAGGTTTCTGCCACGCGACTCACTACGTCAAAAATAGTGTCACGGTCTTCATGGCTAGCGGTAATGTCCAGAAAACAAAGCTCGTCTGCGCCTTGCTCATTATAAAGCTGCGCCTGTTCCACCGGGTCACCCGCATCGCGCAGCTCGACGAAGTTCACGCCTTTTACAACGCGTCCATCTTTCACATCCAGACAGGGAATGATGCGTTTTTTCAGCATTAATTACCTATGCGGCGAATCGCCTCGGCAGGGTCAATTGCGCCATCATAAAAAGCGCGTCCCACAATGGCCCCATCAATGCCTTTATTGGCAAAGGCTTTCAGCGAGATCAGGTCGTTCAGCGACGATACCCCGCCCGAACAAATCACCGGCGTAGAGATTTTTTCTGCCAGTGCCACTGTTTCAGGAATGTTGGGCCCCTGCATCGCGCCATCGCGGTTGATGTCGGTATAGATAATGACGGCAACGCCCGCATCTTCATATTCCATGGCTAGCTCTACCGCAGGCTTGTCGGTCACTTCGCCCCAACCTTCTACGGCCACCATACCACCTTTTGCATCGATGCCTACGGCAATCTGCCCCGGAAATGCCTTGCATGCTGCTTTCACAAATGCCGGCTCGCGTACGGCTTGCGTGCCAATAATCACACGGCTAATGCCTGCGTCCAGCCAGCGCTCTACATCGGCCATAGTGCGGATGCCACCGCCCAGCTGCACCGGCACGTCGGTTACGTCCAGCACGGCTTTCACTGCATCTTCATTGACTGCGCGTCCTTCGAACGCACCGTTCAAATCAACCAGATGCAACTGCCCAAAGCCTTGTTCGCCAAATTGCTGAGCCTGCGCTTGCGGGCTCTCGTTAAACACCGTGGCTTGCTCCATATTGCCGCGCAGCAAACGCACACACGCGCCATCTTTCAAATCAATCGCAGGATAAATCTTCATATCAAAACAGGTTGGTTACAGGTTTGAGTTGTTTATAAAAGAAATGCCCTGAGACCATGCTGGCATTTACAAATTCATAATGCGGCAACACACCCCACTCTACATAGCCACATTCACGGTAGAGCGTGATGGCCTGAGTCTGGGTGGCGCGCACCGATAATTTCAATAACGAGAAGCCAGCTTTGGCCGCTTCACGCTCGGCAAATTCCAACAAGGCTTTTGCAAGCCCATGCCCACGTGCCCACGGCGCTACGAAGTGCGATTCAAGCGTGGCAGCAAAGGCCGACGTTTCCTTGCTGCGTGATGGGCGCACCAACTGCACCGACGCGCAGAGCGTGCCATCCAGACGGCCTACGAATAATTTGCGCTCCGGCACGACCATTACGCCCTTCCAATAGGCTTCTAACGTTTCGCGTACGGGAGGGCTAACCCAGTTGAAACCAATGCCATCCTGAATCGCATCTTCCGTCGCCTGGCATAAATCTGCCAGGTCGGAGCCGTTGAGTTCTTCTATTGCTTCTACACTAATGGCCATTCACTACATCGCACAAAAATTTTGCAATAACTGCAAACCGATTTTACCGCTCTTCTCCGGATGGAATTGCGTTCCTAACATATTGTTTTTTCCAATGCACGCACAAAGCTCGCCGTAATAATCAGTGGTGGCCAGCATGTCTGCCGCGTCCGTACCCGTGGCGTGATAGCTATGCACAAAATAGACATGCTCACCTTCGGCAATAGCTTTGAACAGCGGGTGCTCTTTCTGCTTTATCTGCAGGTTGTTCCACCCCATATGCGGCACTTTGGCGCGCTCGGGCAATTGCATCGCCGAAACGGTGCCCTTCAACCAGCCAAGCCCTGCATGTTCGCCATGCTCCATGCCTTTTTCAAACAACATCTGCATACCTACGCAAATGCCCAAAAAAGGCTTACCGTTCTGGTGCACTTCTTCTTCGAGCACCTCACGTATGCCATCCAGCGCATGCAGCCCCGCCATACAATCGCCAAATGCCCCTACACCCGGCAACACCACATGGCTTGCGCTACGCACATCGGCCGTGTCAGTGGTGAGAATAACACGCTTGTTAAGCGCGCTAGCGGCCACATCCAGTGCTTTGGTGACTGAATGTAAATTGCCTGATCCACAGTCAATAATCGCGATAGTCATACGGTTTTTGCATCCAACAGTTCGGCATGGCGATCAAAAAAGCGCAACTCGGCACTGGCTTCGCTATCGCTTGCCACAATGTCTTGCAACACATAGCCCTTGCGCTCCAGCTTGTTGCGCACAAATTCGTTGCCCTCAAAGCCAAACCACACTTGCACAGCAATGCGCCCTACTACGGCCACCGCCGGAGATAAATCCAACTCGCGCACCATAAAATACATTGCCACATCAATCAGCACAAAGGCCAGAAATCCCAGCCATAATCCTTTGACTAACAGCCAGATGCCGGTGAACAAAAACGCCCACCAATTGAAGCCTTCGCGCACAAACACAGGGTCGTGCAGCCCCTGTGATTCATCCACATGCGCGGTGAAGATTTTGAGGTGGGTCGGCTGTGACCGCCAGAAAAACACCCTTAGCCTCCCAGCTGTCCTTTAGTGGATGGAATCGCGTCCGCTTTGCGCGGATCAATCTCGATCGCCATGCGAATGGCGCGCGCTAATCCTTTATAGCACGACTCAACAATATGGTGGTTATTGATGCCGTAGAGATTCTCAACATGCAATGTCATGCCTGCATTGGTGGCAAAGGCCTGAAACCACTCGCGGAACAATTCCGTATCCATATCGCCCAGCTTGGGTTTGGTAAATTCTACGTTCCACACGAAATAAGGACGACCCGACAGATCCAGCACCACACGGCTTAGAGTTTCGTCCATGGGAGAGAGCGCCTCCCCAAAACGGCGAATACCACGACGATCGCCCAACGCTTCCAGAAATGCCTGCCCTAACGCAATGCCGACATCTTCGGTTGTGTGGTGAAAATCGATATGCAGATCACCTTCCGCCTTGGCCGTAATGTCCATCAGGCTATGACGCGACAACTGCTCTAGCATATGATCCAGAAATCCGATGCCGGTGCTCACGTCATACGTGCCCGTGCCATCAAGATTCACTTCCACCGATATTTTGGTCTCGTGGGTATTACGTTCAATTTTGCCAGTGCGCATGCCAGCTCTCCTTTTGGCTTCTTTTGGGCTTTTGAGCGCGAAATGTCAAATAAAACCCTTGCAATTCACACCATTGTAACGACATTAAACGCTATGCTGAGACATATTGTAATAGTTCTGCTGAGCGCTTTATTCGTCACTGGCTGCACGCTTGTACCCGAATCCAAGGCCGAAAAGAAAGCCAAGGAGCAAGAATCCTGGTGGTGCGGCTTCTATAACACCTGCAATAACAGCGGGCAACGCGCACCAGAAAGCTGTGAGTTTTATGGCAATTGCGCCGGGCGCTCCACCATCTGGGGTTCTCCCAGCGATTCCGGCGGCAGTATATGGGGAAATGAAAATGACTGATACGACATGGCATGGCACTACCATTCTGGCGGTGCGTAAAGGCGATAAGGTCGTGATCGCGGGTGATGGTCAGGTGAGTATTGGCCATACGGTGATGAAAGGCAGCGCACGCAAGGTGCGCCAACTGGCCGACGGCTCGATCATTGCGGGCTTTGCAGGGGCAACGGCCGATGCGTTTACGCTGTTTGAACGACTGGAGCAAAAACTGGATAAGCATCCCGGCCAACTGACCCGCGCCTGCGTTGAACTGGCAAAAGACTGGCGTACCGATCGTTACTTGCGCCGTCTGGAAGCGATGATGGCGGTGGCAGATGAAACCACTTCTCTCGTGCTGACCGGCAACGGCGATGTGCTGGAACCAGAGGATGGGCTGATCGGCATCGGATCAGGCGGCAATTATGCCCTGTCGGCAGCGCGCGCACTCTACGACATTGACGGGCTTGACGCAGAAGACGTTGCACGCAAGGCCATGAAGATTGCAGGCGATATTTGTGTTTACACAAATCACAACCTGACCGTTGAAACTTTACCTAACAAGGCCTAGATAAGGCGCATGACAGAACTTACCCCACGCGAAATCGTAGCAGAATTAGACCGTTTTATCATTGGCCAGAAAGACGCCAAGCGCGCCGTATCGATTGCACTGCGCAATCGCTGGCGCCGCCAGTCGGTGGAAGATGAAGCACTGCGCGAAGAAATCTTGCCCAAGAATATTCTGATGATTGGCCCGACAGGTGTCGGCAAAACCGAAATTGCGCGCCGATTGGCCAAGCTGGCTAACGCGCCTTTTGTGAAGGTAGAAGCCACTAAGTTTACCGAAGTGGGCTATGTGGGCCGCGATGTTGAATCAATCATCCGCGATTTATGCGAACTGGCCATCAATATGGTGCGCGAACAAATGCATAAAGAAGTGCAGGCCAAAGCGGAACTTGCGGCTGAAGAGCGTGTGCTGGACGCATTGGTAGGCGATAGCTCAAGCGAAGAAACCCGTCGTAAATTCCGCGAGAAGCTGCGCAATGGCGAACTGGATGACAAAGAAATCGAAATCGAAGTTGCCGATTCGGGTGATGGCGGCATGTCCAGCTTCGACATTCCAGGCATGCCGGGCAGCTCGATGGGCGTGATTAATTTGAATGACATTCTCGGCAAAGCACTAGGCGGACGCACCAAAACCAAGCGCATGCGAGTGGAAGAGAGTCACACCATATTAGTTCGCGAAGAAGCAGACAAGCTGGTGGATGAAGACCGCATTATCAAAGATGCGGTGAAATCAGTGGAAAATAACGGTATTGTATTCATCGACGAGATCGACAAAGTGGCCGCACGTCAGGATGGGCGAGGCGGCGAGGTGAGCCGCGAAGGCGTGCAGCGCGATTTGCTGCCTCTGCTGGAAGGCACCGTTGTACCCACCAAATACGGCCCGATCAAAACCGATCATATTCTCTTTATCGCCTCTGGCGCATTCCATATGGCTAAACCCGCCGACTTACTGCCTGAGTTGCAAGGCCGCTTGCCGATCCGCGTAGAACTCTCCGCGTTGAGCGAGGAAGATATGCTGCGTATTCTGACCGAGCCGGAAGCAAGCCTGGTGAAGCAATATGTCGCATTGATGGGAACCGAGCAGGTCACCGTCGATTTCACCGATGAAGGGGTGAAAGAGCTGGCTGCACTGGCCACGCGCTTTAATCGCGAAGTAGAAAATATCGGCGCGCGTCGCCTGCATACCATCATGGAAAAGCTGATGGAGGATATCTCTTACGATGCACCGGACAAGCCGAACGATACCACGCTATCAATTGATGCCGCCTATGTGCAGAAACAGATAGGCGAAATGGCCAAAACCACCAATCTGGACAAATTTATCTTGTAAAACCGCAGGCAGGCACAGATTGACTTTTAGCCGACTCTATGCCTACATCGTGCCACAAAACTAGAGGTATGTTATGGCTACCCTTCAAGGAAAATCGGCATTGGTCACCGGCTCTGGTGGCGGTATAGGTCTAGAATTGGCCAAAGCGCTGGCTGCACGCGGCGCCAACATCATTCTCAATGACATTCGCGATGCTGCGGAGGTGTCAGACATCAAACAGGATATCGAATCGACCTATGGCGTAGAAGTACTATATGCCAAGGCGGATGTGACTAACCCTGCGGACGTTGAAGCCATGATGAAAATGGCTAAAGACCGGTTTGGTGGGCTGGATATTCTGGTCAATAATGCAGGCATTCAGCGCAAACACCCCCTACCCGACTTTCCAATTGACCAGTGGGAAGCCGTGCTAAAAACCAATCTATTCGCCATCTTTTATGCCACAAAATATGCGATTGATTTGATGCCTGAAGGTGGCACGATCATTAATATCGCGTCGGTAAACGGCCATGTTGGTTCGCCCGATAAGTCGGCCTATTGCACAGCCAAGGGCGGCGCCATCCAGTTTACCCGTCAAGCGGCAGTCGATCTGCACGATAAACAGATTCGCGTATTCTCCGTAAGCCCTGGCTTTGTCGACACGCCACTGGCGCGCCAGCAAGTGAAAGATTTTCAGGAGAAGGATAATCTGAGCGAAGCAGACGCCATCAACAAATTGCTTGAATTTCAGCAAGTGAAAGAATTTATCTCGCTGGAAGCGCTGGGCAATGTGGTTGCCAACCTGTCGGCTTTGCCGGTAGAAAAAGCAATGGCGCTAAGCGGCGGCGATGTGTTGATTGACAATGGCTGGCGCGACAATATCTATACACAGCGCCCACCACAAATCAGCGATGCTGTGGTAGAGCAGCTGAAACAAACTGATCCCGCAGATATCGCTGCGTAACTATAATAAGGACAATTATGATTTATCGGCCAATTACCTTTATTGCCAGTTTACTGCTATTAAGTGCCGCTACGTTTAGCGCGCACGCCGCCTCCCCTGCTAAACCTATTCTTGTTGGATATGTAGAAAAAGTGCAGGTCAGCAATGTCGATGTGGTGTTGAAAGCAAAAATGGATACAGGGGCTAAAACCTCTTCCATCGATGCAGACATTCTGGATATCCGCAAAGACGACGATAAAGAGATCGTGGTATTTAGCGTAGAAGACGCGGATGGCAATATCAAAACCCTCGAGCGTGAAATCGCGCGTTGGGTGCGTATTAAGCGCAAAGGCGGTGAGGGTACTATTCGCCGCCCGGTCATTACCATGCATTTTTGTATTGGCGAGCAGGTCATTGATGAAGAAGTAAATCTTGCCAATCGCGAAGGATTCATTTATCCGGTGCTAGTAGGACGTAACATGATGGAACATGGCAATCTGGCCGTTGATCCATCAAAAACCTTTACTAGCAAACCGCATTGTGAGACTGAAACGACTGAATGAATGCACGTAATCTCCAGGTTTTTCTGCTAGCACTGCTCCTCGCCGCTGTCGGGCTGGGCGTTTTTTATTATAAATGGCAAGAGCTGGAATTTCCGCTCACTCCCACCAAAACCTATACGAGCTGGTATGTAGAAGCACGGCTCGAAGTGCAGCCGCCTAGTCGCCGCAGCCGCGACAAAGCCATGCAGGTCGACATGAAACTGCCGGCCGCCTCGTCCAACTATGTCATTGTAGATGAAAATATTGTTGCCAGCGGGTTTGGTAGCGAAATACGCGAGCGTAACGGCGAACGCATCGTATCCTTCTCACGGCGTAAGGTGGACGAGAAAGAAACACTATTTTACCGCGCGATCATCTACCAACTCGACTCCCCCGCTTCCAGCACACAGCAAAAACCAGACAGCAATGAGCCAAGCGAACTCACTGACCTGCTGGATAATGAGGAAGAAGAAAGCCCGTTATTGCTTTCGCTCAATGCATTGGTAGAAGAAGCAGAGAATAAATCGGCCAGCGACACCACTTTTGTGCGTGAAGTGCTACGGCTGGTACAGAATGATAAAGACGATCGTATCGAGATTATTCGTAATTCGGTAAATGAGCCCGTCACCACCATTCAGTTGGCACGCTGGCTAATGGAAATGCGTGATATTCCCGTGCGCACCGTGCATGGGATTTCGCTGATGCATGACCAGCGGCAGGCACAGTTTGTCGATTGGCTGGAAGTGTATATCAACAAAAAATGGCGTGCGATCGACCCCTATGATCTGAGCTTTGATCTGAAACAGCAATATCTGCCATGGTGGTACGGCGGAGATGCATTGCTGGCAGACAAAAATGGTCGGGCAGATGCTAATATCTCGGTTAAAAAGAACACCAATAACGCCCTCACCCGCGCTATCTGGAAAAGCGGACAAGTGGCGGATTTGTTCCTGACCTTCTCCTTCTTCAATCTGCCACTCGACACACAGCTGGTGTTCCGCGTACTCATGCTTATTCCGATTGGCGGGCTGGTGATTGCATTCCTGCGTCAGGTCATCGGGGTGAAAACCTTCGGCACATTCATGCCGGTATTAATTGCGCTTTCTTTCCGCGAAACCGGGCTCACCTCCGGTATTTTGCTTTTCACCATTATTGTGGCACTGGGGTTATTTATCCGCAGCTATTTCGACCGGTTACAGCTATTGCTGGTACCACGGCTGGCGGCGGTGCTGACTATTGTAGTGATCTTGCTTGGCTTTATGGCCGTTATCACCAATGAAATGGGCTATTCCATCGGACTGTCTATTGCCTTGTTCCCGATTGTCATTCTCACCATGACGATCGAGCGCATGTCGCTTATCTGGGAAGAAGTCGGCCCCAAAGACGCCGTGATCATTGGTATTGGCAGTCTGGTTGCCGCAGTCATTGGCTATTTCGCGATGAATATGGAGCTGGTGAATCATCTGGTCTTTGCGTTCCCTGAATTACTGCTGGTAGTACTTGCGCTTAATCTGCTGCTGGGGCGCTACACCGGCTATAAACTCACCGAATATATGCGTTTTCAGGCACTCAAGCGTTCCGCTAAAGAGCTGAATAAAGGCTAGGTTATGCTGGGATCATACCTGTCTAAATTTTCTGTGATGGGCATCAATGCCCGCAACAGCGACTATATTTTTCCGAATAATAAACGTCGCCTGTATCCGTTAGTAGACGATAAATTGCAAACCAAGCAATTAGCAGAAGACGCAGGCATTCAGGTGCCCGAGCTTTACGGTGTGATAGAGTTCCAAAGTCAGGCGAAGCATATCGCCGAACTGGCCGCCCCACACAAAGAATTTGCCCTCAAACCTGCCCAAGGCAGTGGAGGAGGAGGCATCATTGTCGTACGCGATATTGTGGATAGTGGCTTTGTGAAATCCAACGGCACTATCATTTCGCATGCCGATATGCGCTATCATGTCAGCAATATTCTAAGCGGCATGTATTCACTGGGTGGCGTGGCTGATAAGGCAATTGTGGAATACGCTGTCAAATTTGACCCTGTGTTTGACAATATCACCTATCAGGGCGTGCCGGATGTACGCATTATTGTGTATCGTGGCGTGCCTGCCATGGCTATGCTGCGCCTGCCTACACGTGCATCCGAGGGCAAAGCGAACCTGCATAAAGGCGGGCTGGGTGTAGGTGTCACCATGGCTGACGGCGTGACGCATTCGGCGGTGCAATTCAATAAATATGTGACCCACCACCCTGAAACGCGCCAGTCGCTCATGGGGCATACGATTCCACATTGGCGCAACATGCTGGAAATGGCCGCCACCTTCTATGACGTCACCGGCCTTGGCTATCTGGGAGTGGATCTGGTGTTGGATAAAGACAAAGGCCCGATGTTGCTGGAGTTAAATGCGCGGCCTGGTATTTCGATACAAATTGCTAATCAGACCGGTTTGCTCGAACGCACACACAAGATCGACGCACATCTGCAAAATTTGCATACGCTGGAAGAAAAAGTCGCATTCTGTCAGGACGCGTTTAACTAAACTTAAGCACCAGCTTTCTCAGGCTATTCACCAGTTCTTCGCCTAAAATACCTCCCTCACCCTGCATTTGCTCACCAAATGCTACTTTCAGGGCTTCGGCGTGTTTATGTACCACAAGCGCATGCTCAGGTACGGGGCGGTAGTGATCTTTACAAAAGAGATGCAATGAATTCAGCAGGCGTGCAACCATGGCATAGCCCAACGCCTCAGACTGCCCACGGATGCTATGTGCACGCAAGCGTACTTCACTCAATGCCGCCTCATCGCCGGCATTCGCAAGCAACTGGGTCGCCGCTTGATGAATCGCTTTAATATCTTCAGCATTTTCTTCGAAGAAGTTTGCCGATGCCTCATCCAGCAACGCCTGTGACTGCTGAATACGCTCTTCTGTCAGCAGGTCTTTCACGTTCACGCCTTTGCCCAGCTTATCTTTAAGCTTATTAGGCGGACGAATAGCCTTCACCTCGCCTTTTCCTGCCATGGGGTTCGATTTGCTGTCTGCCATACTAGCCTCTCTTAGCCATCATACTTTATCACTTTTACTTCCAGCTTTCTGCGCTCTTCTTTGTCCCACGCTGCTTCGCGGCGGCGACGGTCGGGCCCTTTGTAATTATCACTGGTAATAAACGCACGGGGATTATCAACAATTTCAATGATGCGACGGCACAAATTGCGCGCATCGACGGGTTTCATCAGAATTTCATTTACCCCCGCGTCGCGCGCATATCGAATATTATTGCTGAGCGTGGGCCCCGTGATCATGATTACGGGCACAAACGGATGCGGAGAGGTAGGCGAATGACGCAAACTATGTACAAAACTAGCACCATTATTGGGGGGGAAATCGCCCCATTCCGTGCTTATCACTTTGTCTTTACTTACCCCTTCCGGATATTGCCGAATAGGCTGAAGGTCCCAATCAGTGATCACCAGATCAATTGATTGTTCGCGGAGAATCTTTACTCCTTCATACCCGTCACGCGCGGTAAAAATGGTTTCAAAACCTAGCGCGCGCAGCACATTTTCTAACAATTTAATGATTTTATCGTCATTATCGAGCAGCAGCACATAGACCTTAGCCAGCTTTGATCGCTGTTTAGGCACATAATTTTCTGTATTTTCTATGGGCTGATTCATGTGTGCATATTCAGGTGGGAAAACCGCCTTTTCAATTTCTTTTTATCACACATCCTAAGATGGTACCTCGGGTCGGACTCGAACCGACACTCCCGTGAAGGAACCGGATTTTGAATCCGGCGCGTCTACCAATTCCGCCACCGAGGCATCGTAAGCAAGGCGACATCATAGGCATGTTGCGCGCTTCGTCAATAGTGTAACGCTTGCGATACGCATATTCACATCCTACATTATAGTATATGAGCATTTTTTCACGCATCTCTATCGTGCATTTGGCCCTTTTCAATGTGTTGGCTACAGCATTGGCATTGCTCGGCGCACTTATCAGCCAATATGGCTTTGGGTTGCATCCGTGCCATTTATGTATTTTACAGCGCATACCGTATGCCATCATCATCGCACTTGGGCTTATCTTGCTCGTGGCACGCCACCGTAAGCCACTGGTTAAATTGCTGTTTGCAAGTATTGTTCTGCTGTTACTCGCAGAGACAGGCATTGCCATTTATCATGTAGGGGTCGAGCAAGGCATTGTAGAAGGCACAAGCGCCTGTGGTGCTGCTGGAGCAGGCAATGCGCAATCACTGGAAGACTTGCGCGCTGCCATTATGAATAGCCCGTTAGTCTCTTGTAACGATGTAAGCTTTGCCTTATTTGGTATATCAATGGCAGGTTATAATGCCCTATTTGCGTTGGGCCTACTTGCCGTCAATATTGGAGCATGGAGACGAATCAATGACTAAAGCTACCGCTTCACGCGCAATACCGGGCGATCGCTCGATTGATTCCGATCTGGAAAGCATGATCCGCGTGGATCACGCAGGAGAATATGGGGCGCAGCGCATTTATGCAGGCCAAATGGCCGTATTGCGCAAGGATCCCAGCTACAATACCATCAAACATATGGCCGAGCAGGAAACCGAACATCTGCATGCCTTTGAGAATATCATGCGTGAGCGGCGGGTGCGGCCATCGGCACTTATGCCATTCTGGCACGTCGCCGGCTTTGCACTGGGGGCAGGCACAGCGTTGCTCGGCACCAAAGCGGCCATGGCATGTACGGTGGCGGTAGAGTCCGTCATTGGCGAGCATTATCAGCATCAAGAAGATGCCTTAGCCGATAATGAGCAAGAGAAAGATTTGCGCAGAACCATTTCCAAATTCCGCGCAGAAGAGCAGGAGCATCACGATATCGGGTTAGAGCATGATGCAGAGAATGCACCTTTTTATGACCTTTTAAGCACCGCGATCAAAGGCGGCACGCATGCTGCGATATGGCTCGCTAAACGTATCTAATTCATACATATCTGTTCCGCGTTGGAACATAAGCCACAGATAATTATGGTATTTTTATAAGCGCTCGGCTATACTTGCGAAAAATTAGGTAAGCAAGCAATGACTGACAACAACGACATTGTGGGTGAACCCACACTCAGTGATCTATTGGATGATCCCATAATCAAACTGGTGATGAAGCGCGATGGCGTAACACGTGATCATCTAATGCCAATGATTCATCTGGCGCGCGAACAAGTTAATAGTCCCGCACCTGATTCTTTAAGCGCCTAACCTCATTTCTGTCATATAATCTTCACCTTTTATTAGTCATT
>MDTE01119805.1_pt1 | contig 19464 bp, 21 predicted proteins | sample 811231 | NCBI WGS metagenome assembly MDTE01 (sample SAMN05326651, study PRJNA326480) | marine metagenome | isolation source: seawater | place: Indian Ocean: Red Sea | collected 2010 | reverse complement strand
TTTCTTGTCTTACCACTAGGTAATTTTGCAACTCTGGACTCAAACTTTCGACTTTATAATTCTTGCCGTCTATTAATACTGAATTCATAATAATCTCCTTATATATAATACTATTTATACACCTAAATAATATAGAATAGGAGATTTAAATGGTAAAAATTAAATTAAAATATACCAATATTGTTCATCCTGACAAAACTTTTAGTGATGTTGCCGAATTTTTTGAAAATGGTAATGCTGGTGTAGATGATAATGAAGCATTAAATAATCATATAAGTAATGATAGATTGTATGAATTTTCAAATGAAAAAATTTTATTAGATGATAAAAAATCGGTAGTAATTACAAGAACATTTACCAATCAAGATATGGCGAGTAAATGGCTTGAAGAAAGAAAGAAATTACCCACAATAGATAAGAATCTAAAAGAAGAGGTTATCTAATCCTTGTTTAAGTATTGTCAAAAATATAATTTTTCTTGGCCGAAAAGTGAAATTGTCAGGTCTTGTTTAGAGGCAAAATATCATAGAGGTGTTGACCGTCATGGCATACAATGGCCAGTAGATGAAGCGCCGGTACCTACAACTTCATGGAGTGAGGCATTAAGTAATCTCACACAATCTGAAATTAGTAACATGAAATTTTCCAAAGTACATTATGGTGGCCTTCCTATTCATAGAGACCATAGTAAATTATGTTCACTAAACTTTCCACTTGTAGGTGATTTTAACAAAAGCTCAATAATATTTGTTGATGATTTTAACGAACCTCTTGAAGAGTATAATGGTGAAGAAGTTTACCTAATAAACACCAGACAACTTCATGGTGTAAAAAATAAGACAGATAAAGATAGAATTACACTTACCATAGGCTTTGATAGGCCGTTTAATACTATCAAACATACGCTTGACATTTTAGTTAAAAATATGTATAATAAGACTTGATATAAATATGAATATTCATTATTAAAGGAGAACTGAATGAAAAAATATATTATCGCATGTATGATGTTTCTATTTGCAAATACATCATATGCTGGTAGCACCACGGTAGTCAACGCTGGTAGTGACTCTGGTGCTTTTCACCAAATGTTAACAATGATTTCTGAAAAATTAGATAACTCTAATTATATTCAGGCAAACAATCCAGTTGTAGCGGGTACACACTTTGACAAAGGTAATGTACTTACTTTATGGTCAACAGAATGGCCAGGAGATTCATCTCTACCAAAAGTAACTATGGACGAAAATACAATTGTTGGTGTTACTGCATACGAAACAATACTTTGTAGTCGTACATACAATTCACTATCAGATATGAATGGTGAAAATATTAAAATTGCAACATGGGGTAAATCACCTGCTGTTGAGAAATTTTTAAGTGACCTAGCAAAATCAAATAACTTTACATTTGAGATTGTACCATATGACGGTAGTGGTGCCACTACTAGAGGTTATCTAGGTAAAGACGCTGACACTATTTTTACAATTCAAACTAAACAGGCTAAAGTAGAAGCTGATGGCAATTGTTTTGCCTTTAGCTCTAAAGGTGATTTAGACTTTGCATTTGTAGATGTTATTGTAACCGTAAATGCTGAAAACGGAACCGTTGAAGAGTTAAGAAATGTCTTAACAGATTTATCAACATCTGAAGCATGGCAAACTGCCTTTGCTGGTTCAGCAACTTATGTGTTGAATGATGACAATGCTACTTCACTTGTAAATAAAGTTGAAGCAGCTGTTACTTTGAATAGTAACTAATACAATTTTGTAACTCGGTGTTAACGGACTGATACTTTCTTTGCATATCAGCTTCGTTAACTCCAGTTATTAAAAAAGAAATTCTTGGCGCCTTTTCAGTAGTAATATGTGTAAACTTCGGTATAGTTTCGCCAGGTCTTAATCTATCATTATTAGTCTTACACCAATAACCTTTTAAATGACTTATATCTTTTACAGATTTTATTTTACCTGGTTTTAATTTAGAAGCAACCCAATATATCTGTTTATTAATAGAGTAAGGTTTATCATTTAAAATATTTGATACAATCTCACCTTTATGCACATCATCCATTTGTTGTAGACCTTGACCTAATCTAGGATTACAATCTATATACTTTATAGTATTATCCCATTTATAAAAGTCTGGTCCAGAAAAAAACATATTTCTTAAATTTAAACTTGTAATTAGTTTATTAAAAAAATTATTAGCAGTTTCTATAATATCTTTAGGTACATCTTTTTCATCAAAACTCATCCATTCATAATTCTTTGTTTCATATGAATATTCATCAATTTGATTGTAAGCAACTTTACCTCTGACCCACATTAAAATTTTAAAGTAACCTTTGTCATTTACATAACCATAAGGACCCCACATAATGGCATGTTCTGGTAGTTGTTCTTGTGCCATATAATAGTTTTTACGATTATTAAATTCACTATCTAATTTACCTTTTTTATTATCTTCAAAGAATGATTTGCCAGCGTGTAGTAAAAACTCTTTCTTATTTTTAAAAGATAGGTAATTTAAGCCACCTGGTTTTGCACCTGAACCAATAATTGGTTTTATAATAAAAGGTGAATCTTTAAATACATCAAGGTCTGTATCTTTAGTAGGTATAAAACTATAAGGTACTATACTTTTTAAACCAAGACTAATACACCAGTTGTCCATTTTTGATTTATCTGATAGTATATCAGCAGCCTTTTCAGATATACTATTTAATCCCCACGACTTTTCTAATTTAGCATGTAACGGCAGTAAACTTTCTGATACCGTATAAATTCTATCATAAGGTCCTACAATATTATCAAAGTTTTCTGTAACAACATCTACATCATGGCCGTTATTTTTTAATGCTCTTTCAAGGCATGACCATTTGTTTTTTGCTCTTGGATATCCTAATATTAAATGTTTCATTAATATATTACCATCACTCTCATTAAATTATCCCAAAATAAATCTGTTAAAAAATAACCATACAATATAGGAAAAGTATCAAATTTTCTTAACATATAACCTATCAATCCTAATGCCATTAAACATAAAATCATCCACTCTTTTACAGGATAAATGTTTATACTCATAATACAAATAAATGTTATAATGGAAATAATTAATATGTTTTTGTATTTTTTATAGATTTGTGCTAATTGACCTAATATATTAAAACACCCCCAAGATAATACTAAACATATAACTAAAACTAATGGTATAAAATATAATATATCTGTAAAATAATTCATAGTGTCTATACTAAAAATAAACCCTTTTGTAACAATTAAATAATAAATTAATACTTCACTACCAACAATTGGTATACCTAATATAATCAAAGGCAATAACGAACTTAACGCACCACTATTATTAGCTGACTCAGCAGCTGCTATTTTATTTAAATCTTTCTTGACAAAGTTTGCACTTAAATAACTACCTAATATATTTGTTACGCCTGGTATAAGACCACACCAAAAACCAATAAAACTTCCTACACCAGTTGCTGGTATTGTGCTTGAATCATAACCAAATTTTTTAATTGTTTTTTGTTTACCTATTTTAACATCTTTAAATTTTAATAATTCTGGAATAATATAGAGGCAAATCATCACAGCACTAAACGGAATGCCTAATGTCAAATAATCAATATTGAATGTTCCCCATGTTTCATATGTTGTATTATCAAAACCTATCTTTGCTAGCACACCACCAAATAAAAATAGAGATATGGTTTTCCACATCTTTTGTTTTGACATTAAAGTTAAAAGTAATATGGCTACAGATATAATAACCAGTTGCAAGGTACTATTATAAAATTTAAATATTTCGTAGATACTAGGTAAAAACAATATAAACAAAGCGATTGCAAAAACAGAACCTATGGTACTTGAAATCGCATTATTGCTAACGGCTAAATGTCCTTGACCTTTTAAAAATAAATTATGACCATGTCTAGCAGTTGTTACAGCAGCTGCGTCACCTGGTATACCATAGAGAATACCTGTTACTGAATTTGTATAATTTGTTGTGATAAGAAGTGAAATATAAAAGAGTAATATATTAAATGGATCTAAAATTAATAATAAAGGATAAATTGTTGCAATGGCTAAAAAAGGTCCTGCGCCAGGTATAACACCAAAAATTACACCTATTATAACACCTAGAATACACCATAATACAGACATTATTTTACTTTGCCATATTCCAACATTTTTTGAAATAGGTCTTTGTCAAATTTTAAACACATAACTAATAATATTATACCATCTTTAAATGAAAATACACTATGTCTTTTATTACCATTAAAGTACCATAGAGTACCAGGATTACCTTTGATAACCTTATCATCATAAATCCATTTAAAATCGTACTCATTACACTTTACAAAGCCAATAAATCTTACTTCATCATAACTATAATCTTCTTTATTAATATCAAAGTGTTCAGGAAAGAAACTACCTCTATCCATTCGTAAGAAATGACAACGACCTAACCAAGGTTTCCATGGTTCTAAAATCGCTTGTAGTGTAGGACAATTTTTGTACACATCTGTTGGTACATTTAAATCGTGATTGTGTATCTGTTCACCAGTTTGTATTTCCCAATCTCTTAAACTTGTCAAATCAGGTATGCCATGAAGGCCACCATCTATACTAGTTACACTTAACCCAAAACGATTATTTGGTTTTTTAGGATTATATCTTTTCCAGTCTTTCTCGAAAGGCTTTAATTCTTCTAATAGTTTGTCTTTTTTAAAACCTGGATTTAATTCAATCCAATCAGACATTGTGTTTAAGCGTAATAACGCTTTATCATTATCATTCATAATAATTTCCTTATATGAAATATTTAGTATACCAACCAGACCAGCCTTTTTCCATTAAATGGTGCATTTGACCTAAAGTACAAATGCTATAGTCTTTTGGTTCTTCGTACAGATAATCCTTTATAGAGGGGCATACAGGCTCGTATGTGTCGTAATAATTAATCTCTTTAAAGTAAAACTCATCACTACCTCTTTTATAATAATCTAGGTTTTCATCTTCATACATTTTAAAAGTATTCCAAATATAAGATACATCACCTTCCCATGAAACAATTGAAGAGTTTAAAGGTGTATGTGCTGGCTCTCGCCACCATGTATCATCTAACAAAGTAAAATATCTTCTAGCTAGATTAGGTAGTTTTTTGAATATAACAACATCTAAATCAAAGTATAAATTTTGGCCGTCTTTAAACTTACTATACATTTGAAGTTTGTTAAAAACACTATTATACGGATTGTCTGTAATAACTTCAAAACTATCATACTTTAGACCTGAATAGGTGTCTATCATATGTTTTAAATTATCTACATGCCAATCTGTAAATTTATTACCAAATTTACAACATATTATTCTCATTTTATTTCAATTACTTTAATTACTTTTTTTCTTATAGTATTAATTTTAATATTTGCGTTAGCTGGTATTTCATGCCAATCACCATTAGGACATTGCATTTTTTCACCTGCATGTTTTGTTATATCTACAATCTTAATTTTTCTAAATGGTTTGCCATTTTCATTTTTGTCTAATGTTAAATCTGTAGCTAAGTTACTTCCGTTACCTGCGCCAATGGCTAATTCTGTTTGGTCTGATTCATATCTTTCTACACCCTCTTTAGGAAAACCAATACCAATACCGTAAGTTATTTTCTTTTCACCTTTTTTAACTTCGTCTAATATACCCAATTTCTTTTCCCAAAATTTATCACCATTTATATCATTATGACTTTTATTACATCCAGTAGATAGACCTATTTTTCCAGCAGCCCTCATAACTAAACCCATTGCTATACCTATACTTACATATGCATTTTCCCAACGAGCTGCCGTATGGTTTTCTTTTAATGTGCCATCTGCGTTGCAATTTAATTGAGTATCTGGCTCTTTTGCAACAAATAAAATATACAGATTAGCATTCATTTGTGAGTTTTGCCAAGTTGAAGGTGGCTTACGAATATGTGTACAACCCCATGTATATTTTGACAATTCATCTAATACTTTTCTATCAGCAGTCCAATAAACATCATAATACGCTTCATGTTGTTTTGAAGGAGAATTTTCGGCAGTCCATAAAAGATAATCTATAACTTCTTGATGAATTCTTTTTGAATGGTCCCAAACTCTTTGACATTTTTGAATATTACGAATGACATCCATCTCTTCGCTCCAATCATAAAACATATCTTTGATACCCATTTCGGTATTATCACCGAGAGATACAATATCTTTCCAAGCATTTCTCCATTTATCTTTCATTACTTCCAGTTTTCCTTTATAAAGGGTTGATTGTGTGTATGTATTGTTTTACCTGGTCCTGTAAAATGCAATACTTTTATATATTTATTAATTTTATCTAATATCATATAGTCTTGATTACATTCTTTTGAATACATTTTATTCAACTCCACATTTTCTTTGAAGTTATCTGTATATTTACCTAACCATTCTCGTGGTGTGTTTGTTAATTTTATATTATGTTCTTGTACTTTCCAATCAACATAGTTTTGTTCACCATAATATTTGTAATGTACTTCGCCTTTATTATAATAATGCATTTGCCAATATTCTGGATTTAAAGAAAAGTCGTCCCATATTTGCTTTAAGCTGCCTGATTTAAACTTATAAAATCCACCTTGTAGTTTTAATTTATCAGTCCACCATGGATAATATGATACTAATTCATTCTCTTGTACAGGAAAACCTAAAAGGTCATCAACATTATCTATAATTACTTGGTCAATATCCATAATTATAATGTCATCACCAGGTTTTTGATATGCAAATTGTGGACTAAAGTATTTTAGTTTATGCCAATGTTTTTTTATATCACTATGATGATTAAAAGGTAATATAACATCAGCTTCAACATCTGTATCACTTAAACATATAAACTCAAATGGTATTGTAGAGTTTCTTTTTAAACTTCTATACAATTTACTTACATAATCTGGTGTATAAAAACCTTCAAAATATACCGTACATATTTTAAGCATAGTTTCTCCAGACTAAATCAAAGTCTTTACAAATACAATGTACAAGTTTAGTATCTTTAGGAATAAACTTTTGTTTATCTAAAAAATAATGCCACTTATCATCTAGCCATTGTATTTTTATATTATTGACTTCTCGTTTAAATGAAAAGATTGTTTCATTATCATATCTAAACATATCAATAATATTTTGAGGATAAAGACCACTTGTATCATTTCTTAACTTTGTCATTAAATCAATAATATCTTTAAAACTACCAAAGAAATCTAATTTTTGTATATCTTCTTTTCTTGCACCAATAATGCCTGTATTAATAACATCATTTTTTGGGCTAAAATTGTTTTCTAAAAGCATAGCTTGACAATTATAATATTTTGCTGACGGACTTCTAATACTATGATTTACTCTGACATTTTTAATTACATGGTCATTATTACTATACACACAAATGCCTTTTGATAAATCCCATGCATTAAAAAATGACTCGTTTGTAAATGGTATAACATCAAAATCTAGGTATAATATCTCATCATACTTTTTAGACAACTCATACAATAGATGTATTTTGTAAAAGTTAATTATTTCATAGCCAGTAAAAACAGGATAATCTTTTAAAAAGTTTTTTTCAAATGTTTTGTATTGTTCATCATATTCAAACATTAAAAAATCTGCCTTACAATGTTCAGCATATTTAATTTTAGTCTTAATTAATTTATCATAATGACTTTTAAATGCATTAATGGTTACATTAGCTTTGTCTATCGAATCATGTCTATTTTTAGAATCGCCAAAATGTTCTTTAGCTGGTACATCAATATACAAACTATAAATTACTCTTTTCATATTTTGCCTATTAATGTAAATCTGGTGCCTCTTTCATCTGGTATTTCATCTTCTATTAATACCTCTGCTTTATCTGGTAATTGTTGTTTAAACTCTTCTATACTCCTAACACAATTAATATGTGTAGGTATATTAAACATAGCGTTAGATTGAAAAGCAAAGTAAGCTGGTGATACTCTGTCCCACCATGGATTTTTATACTCTGGCGCTGGTCCCCACTCTTTCATAGGTTTCATATGTTCGCAAGATGTATTAATAAACAAATCAGTATCTTTAAAAGAATCTCTAAACTCAAATACATCACCTGTTATAAAGTCAACTTTGTAATCTTTAAACAACTCATACTTTGCTCTATTAATAACTTTTGAATTTAAATCTATGCATGTAATATTTTTTACTTTATTGTAAAATGCTGGTATTAATATACTACCATACCAACTACCAAATATAACTATATTTGATTTTTTATTTAAAATATCTAAATTGTTAATATGATTAATTAAATTCATTTTAGATAAAAACTGATTAGGACTAAACGAATCTAATAGGTCTTTTTCTTCTTTGGTTCTATTCTCACCACGGCCTTCTCTAGGATTATCCACAACTTTTCTCATATCAGGAGTAATTAATAATTCTAATATTGTTTGTAATAGTTTTATATCCATTTTATAATCTCTTCAGGTTGTGGTTTAATATCATCATCTGAATTAAATGACGCTTTTAACCATTGATATCTGTAATAGTCACCATATCCTATTGACATAATAGAATGTACTTTAGCCATTTGATTTTCTTTATCATACCATAAGTATGGTGTATCTTTCCACTTATGTTCATTTTTAGGTAAACAAGCCGTGTATGAAACATCAATACCATTTTCTATACACAAAGCAGTTAAATTACCAGCAAACAAACCAACTTCAAAGCTAGTGCTTTCTGCTATCTCTTTAACATGGTCTATTTCACATTGTTCAGCAAAATGACCACGAGCTCGTACCATTCTTTGATAAAATTTATTTGGTTCAGGACAAACTCTTGAAGAAAATATTAACAAATGTGAATTATGTCTTACATGACCATAGTTAGGATTTTTTTTAAAAGTATATTCTATTTTCATTTTAGGATTTGCTTTAGTATCTTTTTTTAATCCCATTTCATCATAAAATTTATGATTATTTACCACTTTATCATATATTTTATTTTTCTCATCTTGTTTATAAGGACCTAAAACATTAACTTGATATGGCATAAAATTATTTTTTGACGGTGATATTTTCCACGCTCTACGCAATAAGTCATTTAATATTTTATCAGGAACAACTTCAGGTTTATATTTTACCACATGATGTCGTTTTTCTAATGTATGAAATATACTCATTTTCTAATTAACCAATCATTAATGACCAATAAACTTAATTTTGTTCTTTCAAATGTTCTAATTGCCTGTTGTGGTGTTTCTACAATAGGCTCTTTACAATTAAAACTGGTGTTTAGTAACATTGGTATGCCTGTTATCTTATAAAATTCATTGATTACATTATAAAACTTTTCGTTAAACTCTTTATTTACCGTTTGTATTCTAGCAGTATTGTCAATGTGTGTAACACCTGGTATCTTATTTGTTTTAACTTGACATATTCTTGACATATAGGGGCTAGGACAATTTGTATCAAAGTATTCTTTATAGTGTTCTTCTAATACTGCTGGTGCAAAAGGTCTAAAATCTTCTCTCATTTTTATAGTATGATTAATAATATCTTTTATATCAGGATTTCTAGGGTCTGCCAATATACTTCTATTGCCTAATGCACGATTACCACTTTCTGATTTACCTTGAAACCAACCTACGACTGCACCGTCAGCAATCGCTTGTGCTATCTCCGTATAGTTTACTTTTTCATTACCCTCAAAATCATATTCTTTACCAGCAAATGTATTAGTTTTATGAATATTATTATTGATAACACAATCAGCGTGTTGATAGACACCAATAGCTTGTCCTTCATCACCAACAGCAGGTGGTATAAATACATTTTGGTAATGTTTTGTAAATTCTTCATTCATATATCCGTTATATGCCACGCCACCAGCAATACATAAATTATCACAAGACTTTAAAGGATATACAACTTCTTTGATTTTATCTATTGTAAATTCTTGTAAAGTATATGCTAAGTCATCTATATTATCTAATCTAATATGTTTAAACTTTTCTTGTTTTTTTTCTGTAATTGGTCCGTCTAATATTATTTCAAACAAGTTATAATAATAATCACTATGTCGACCATAACCAACTTTACCCATAAGTTTACTTGCACCTAATGTGCCAAAACCTGTAAGATTTGACATGTGATTCCATAACCAACCAATCGGCAACTTATTTGATAAATCTATCATGTTTTCATCTTTATCAAAAAACACACATCTATACTTTGACCCAATGCCATCTATGGCCAAAATATCTGACTTATCAAAACCAGAGTTTAAAAAGGCATATGTAGCATGTGATTGATGATGGTCTATGTAATAGATGTTATCTTCAAAATAAAAATCCCATAGTTTTTTAGGTTCATAATCAAAGACATCTTTTGGTAATAAATCTCTACACATTCTAATACCACCATAAGTATAAGTAAATGCTAGAATATCATCTGTCTTTTTAAAATACTCTTTTACAAACTCGTCATTTAAACGATAGTCAGCTGGATTTAATATGTCTGATTGATGAGCATACGCCTCAGCATGATAAGGTAAATTGTGTTTAAATCTAGTTTCTCGTTCTCTTTGATTGTGCCATTCACCATCATATGTATTATGGTCGTGTAGATTTAAAGCGACAGCAAATATCTTTCTCATTTTAGTAACCTCGCATACTTGCTCATTGGAAAATGACCCTTTGGTTGCACCCATTCAGTACAGGTTTTGCAATAATTCTCATATTTGAACAATCTAAAGTTCATCATTTTATCTACATTCTCTTGTGTTAGGTCAAAAGTTTTAGATAATTCTGTATTGTTAGCAAACTTCTTACTACAATGTACAATATGTCTTTTTTCAAAGTCTATAACAGGCACCATTGGAAAGGCTGCACACATTTTCCTATCTATCTCTGGTGCTTGAACAATATCAGTAAACTCTGGTGACCTGCCGTTAAATGCTTTCCACATTGTATTCTTATGGTCTAACTTTTTCATTACTTCAGGATACTTGTCTTTATATTTGTAGAAGTTTGGTGTTCTTACAACTACATTATAGTTATTAAAGTCATTCTCTGGTATGTAATCAAAGTTACCTAATTTTTTTACTTCGTCCTCATACCAGTCTAATATATTATGTTCAACATATAATATATCTTTGTCTTCTAATATGTGAGGGTATCTTTTACGAACAAACGAATTAGACAATACTGAACACACATGATTTGGATTCTTCTTTACTTCATTAATCACATCATCTAAATTTTTAATAAGGCCTGGTTCTCCACCTAATAAACATACTCGTATTTTATAATTTCTTAAATAGTGTAATGTTTTTTTTAAAAAATCCATGTCAACCGTAAGATTACGCATTTCTAAAGTATAACTAGTACAATAATGACAATTCTTATTACATGACATAGATAAGAAAAAGTCTATTGCTAAATAATTCTGTTGTATTTCTTCTAGTGTTTTCATTCAATGTTTTTGTAGTAAAATTTGTTAAAGGCTATCTTTAACTTTTGTTTATCATTAAAATTTACATCTTCAATATAGCTAGGTAACTGATAAGATTTTTCTATAATATAATCGTAAATGTCTTCAGTTGTTTCATTAATTAAATTCTTATCAAATAAATCTTCACCTAATACTCTTTTCATATTGTTTACAAATTTGCTATTTTCATGTTCTAAAAAAATTAATATGGTATTAATGACCTTATTAACTTCATCTTTTTTCATGTAAGGATGTATAGGCAATGTTAAGATTGTATCACAAACAGACTTTGTAATAAACAAATTATCTTTTTTATGTTCTATGTTTCTATACATTTTATTTTCAGGTATAGGTTTAGGATAATGCACATTCGCACCCAATCTATCTTTTAATCTATCTCTAACTTCTTTGTTTTGTAATCTTATAACATACTTGTGATAGTTATGATTTAAACCATCAGGCACTTCTTGTATTGTTACACAATCTTTTAACTGCTCATCATATTGTTTAGCTACTTCTTGTCGGCCTTTAATATATTCATTTAGTTTTTTAAGTCTAAAGTTTATGACTTGAGCATTAAACAATAACATTTTAGAGTTGTAACCTAACATCTCATTATTGCCATGTCTTCTTAACTTTTTAAATACCTCTGTATCACCATCTGTTATAATCGCACCACCACCTGATATGCCTGATATAACTTTATTGGCATTGAAACTAAATGTACTAATATCACCTATAGTGCCGGCTAAAACACCATTGTAACTAGAACCAATTGACTGGCAAGCGTCTTCTATAAAATGTATTTTTTTCTCTTGACAAAATTGTTTTATTTTGCTAACATCTGACATATTACCAAATAAGTGTGGGTAAATAATTGCCTTTACCTTATCAGAGTACATTCTTTTTATACTCTCAAATGACATGTGATAATCTTTCATATTAATATCACAAAATACTGGTGTTGCACCTGCCATAGTAATTACACTAGCTGTAGATATCCAAGAAAATGCTGTTGTTAAAACTTCATCACCTTTACCAATACCTAAACTAATAAGGGCAAAATGTAAAGCGTCTGTGCCGTTAGCACAAGCAACCACATTTCTACCTAACATTTTTGATAAACTTTTTTCAAGAAACTCTATATTAGTTTCTTGTTCTTTTTGCATTACTTCATCAAATAGTTTTAGGTAATCATCTTTATATAATTCGTATTCTTCACCCCAACCTGTCATATATAAACTCCGCTATTTTTTCTTGACCTAATTTATTTGGATGACTATCAAGATTTGAAATCATTGTATTGTTTGTCATGTTTATTAATTCTTTTTGAATACTATAACCACCCATTTCATAACATAAAGGCCAACCTAAAAATTTTTTTGTGTTAATTAAATCTTCATAACTATTAATAATTTTAATAATTTTTTTACCATCTTTTATTGGGTCGCCTGGATAAACATGTCTAAATCCTTCTTTATAACCAATTTCTAATTCTCTAGGTCTTAATCCATGTAACCAATCTTGATATGGCATTAACATTTGTACATGTAAATAATTTAAATTATATTTCTCACATAATATTTGAAAACTAACATAATTGTCTAATGTTTTTTTCATCCAACTAAAAACATCACCATTAGGGTCTATTCTAGCATTTGTCCAACGACCTAAATTGCCTTCTTGATAATCTTTTCTATTACATTGTGACCAAGCAGGTATGACTAACCCTATATTAGAGCTATCGTTTCTAGTAATGTAATTTAAAAGTGAGCGATAGATATAATCATTACCTGCTCCAGATTTGCCAAGATTGACATAATCCATATCTAATTTTTTTGCTAGTAATTCTGGCCATTTAGGCCATGAAGTATCTAATTCTGGATGTAACTCACTATAAAAAGATTCTTCCGTGTTACTACAACCACTTACTAATAATGTTTTTTTCATTATATACTCTTAATTAAACTTACAAGTATATTTATATTGTTTTTATAAATCTGTTCCGTAGGCGTAGGCCTGTTCCAATACACACTTCCACCATCTTGTATGTTCTTATCTCTTAAATATTTTACCGGTTTACCTAACCATTTAAACTCAACAAATAGTCTAGGCGCTGGGTCAAAGTTAGGTTTTGTATATACATATGTTTCAAACTTACCTAATATATTTTCAATAGGTGCAAAGAGATTATTTAATTTAGGATTAATCCACTTTTTGTTGTATGTTACAATACCGTGGTCTGGATATTTGTCAATATGTTTTTCAATCTCTTTGTAATATATCTCATTTGTACCTAAAAACAAATGTTTATATTGTATATCATTTACAATAGGTTTATATTCATCAAAGTTAATTATCTTTTCATACTGAATACCGACACCGTTTGGATAAACATCATGGTCGCATAAGTCATAAACCTTTTTAGGTTTAAAATATTCTAATGCTAATGGGTAATCTTTAGGATGGTTTTCTGAATATACTGCTACAATGTTATTATTAAATAATAATCGTAGAGTTAAGAGTTGGTCTTTTGTGTATTTGTGTCTGTCTAGGTATGGTAAAGTAATCATACTTCTACCTAAAACTAATGTTAATTCACTAGAGGCTGGTGTATAATCATTAAACACCACATTTTCATATGTCTTATATTGGTCTTTTAAAGATTTTGTGTAGTCTTCTTTAGTAAAGTCTGGATGAGGTATGATAATAATGCGACTTTTAAAACCTAGTTTATTTAAGTAACAGCAATGTTCATAACTATATCTTAATAATCCATCACCAGGTTTACCTGTACATACTATATTCATTCATACTACTCAATCATATCAAACACGGCTCTAAACAATTCAATTTTATTTTTTGCTTGTCGTATTTTCTTTTTGCCTTCTACATTATCAGATTCACTAACTTCTTTAACTTTGTCAAATATGGCTATTTTTAAAGCAAATAAATGGTCTTCGTCATCTCGTTTTTTTGTAATTGCGTCAATAATATTAATAAAGTATTCATCATTGCCTTCTTCTTTTGCAATAGTAGATAACATACCAGATTTTTTGGCAATTCTCATTACCTGTTCCTCAAATAATCTAGCTTCTTCTTTTTTCTTATTGTGTGTATCTTCGTGTAGTTTGTCAATTGTAATTAATTCCATAAGCTCTTTAAACATATGGTTGTTTTCATCATAAGGTATAATTGTAGGTATTAGTTTTTTACCGTCATCACTCTTTGTTAATACTTCAATATTTTTTCTGTCATTGTCTATAAATGAAGCTGCTATAAAATTATCTTTATTAAACATTTTTTCCTCTATTTTCATTATGATTTATTAATTCTTAAATAATATGTGCTTGCTGTTATGACTGAACCATTTGGAAACTCTTGTGCTCTATAATCATTTGCGTTTACAAATCTTGTTTGGTAATTACCTGAACCATTTAAGATTGTATCTGCCATACCAGTACCTCTTGTGTTACCTGAACCTGAAGTACCAATATTATAACTAATACTATAACCGTCAGTAGAAGAGGCCGCTGTATATCTAATCCATTCTTGTATCAAAGATTCAAAAGTTGCTTCTGCGAAAACTTGTAAATGATTTGAACTATTAATAAAAAACGGAGCAGTATATGATGTATCTGATCCATCAACCGTATATAGATAATAATTTGTTATAGTTGTAGGTTGGTCTAATGTTTCGCCAATACCACCTGCTGTATATGCTGATGTATCAGCTCTTGTATCTGAAAATATTGGTGTAGCAGAAACTCTTGTTGAACCTGTTTCACTTGTATTTGATGATATCCAATGTGTGCCTGCTTGTTGTGATGTAGTTGTCCCAGCAGTTAACAAATCTATAGCTGGGTGTAAAAAAGTATCTTTAACATCTTGTAAATTCATTGCTTGAATTTGACCACTTGAATTATAATAAACAGGCCAAGTCGTACCTGTATCACTAGTAGGTGTTACTGAAGCAGATGTTGAAGTTAATTTATCATAAGTTACCGTAACCGTACTTGGCTCAGCCGTTGTCGCTTCACTAGGAAACGCTGTTGTGCTTGAAGACATTGCGCCTGCCTGTTTTCTAGTATCAGTTATGGCGTCTAAAGAACCACCTGAACTAACTACAGATAATGCTACACTAGGATTTAATGAATATTGATATACAATTTGGTCGACTATTTGGTCTACCATGGCTGTTGACATTTCTTGAATGTTGCCTGAATTGTTGTATAACGGGGCTCTTACTGACATGATTTAATCCCATTTTTAAGCACCAGCGCCATACAATGTCTTTAATACGGTACCAGATGAATTTAATATTTGTAATGTTACTAGAGTCTTTAACTCATTTTGACCAATGGAATCTGGTCCCATCATTGACTCTGTAATAGCGTCTGTTGAACCTGTTGTAATGATAGTACCTGATTCATCTGGTAATGCGATTATTCTGTCTGCCGTAGGGTCTATTGCATAAACAGATGTTTCGTTAGCGTCTGGCGTAGAACCTTCAAATATTAAACCACCTGTTCCACCTGTTGCTGTATAATAATGTCCGTCAGTTGATAAATTAATTGCACCAAAGTCAATAAAAGAATTTGCTGATGAAATTTTATCTAAAGTTAAAATTTTTCCAGATGAAAGAGATACATGGTCATCAATTATCATTGTAGTTGAATCAGTTGAACTGATTGTATTACCTGAAATTTGAATTGTACCTAGAGTATGTGTTGAGCCTGTGCCTGTTATATTTGCACCTGTAATATTACCGGTTGAAATAACATTATCATCACCAAAAGATATTTGACCACTTGTGTCTGTAATAGAACCATTTGATAATGACATATTACCAGTTGATAAAGTTGGTGCTGTTAAAGAAGTTGTTACTGAAACTGCGTTAGGTAAACCTATTGTTAAAGTATCTGTCGCACTTACAACTGCTTCTATTTCGTTTGAAGTACCAAAAACTCTTAATGTATCACCACCACCAATAATCTGTGAGGTTGATGTTGAGTCTTCAATTGTAAAACCAGCAGTAGATGTAGCAATACTAATCGTTTCATTCATAGCGTCAACTAGATTAGTTGCACTAATAGAACCTGATAAGTTTGCTATATCACCAAAATCATTAGCCGCCAAATCGTTAAATGTGGTTCTAAATGTTTCTAATGTATCTGTTACTGCTATATTTTTAACTGCCATTGATTAACTCTTTAATTAAACCTTTTATTTCTCTTAACTCTGCTTTTAAAGTATTTATCTCTTTAACTGCACTTCTAATTTGGTCACCATGTTGCTCTCTACTTTTAACTCTTTTCATGTAAAGTTGATATTCAGTAACATTTGTATTTACAATAGCTCCTGAATTTACATCTCTAATTAAATGTTCATGTCCTTCAACTTTTAATTTTGCACTCATATTATACCGCCAATGCTAATGCTCTAAAATCTTTTAATCTAGCCGGATAAGCAGAATTTGTTCCGTTAAATACTACTTTAATTTGGAATGATGTAAACTCTGGTAATGCACTAGCGCTAAATTTGTAGTCTTTGAAATCAATGTCTAATACTTGGTCACCTTGTGATGGAGGTACATTTGTATCTGAAGAACCATCTGTATTAAATGGAGTAAACTCAATGTCTTGTATTCTTCTTGTTTCCTCGCCACCAGATAGACGGAAAAACATCTTGATAGATGAAGTCGACCTTACACTAGCAGCCACACGAACTTCAATCGCCGTAGATGGATTTTCTAAATTAACTGGTTTAGTTAAATAAGAACCTTCAGATGAACCACCCTCTGTAGCAGTATCATCTTCATAATCTACCGTATTTGATAATTTAGCAACAACTTTTGCACCGCTAGCAGGCGCTGAAGTTAAAGTTAAAGTTGTGCCTGAAACCGTGAAGTCATCAACTGGTGATAATCTTTTACCAGATTTTTTAACAGATAATAAATGAACACTTGACGGTGTTGATGACATTGTAAACGCTGTTGTAGAGCCATCACCTGTAAATGTATCAGTAGATGATACGGTAGGTTGATTTAATCTATTTGAAATTGCAAAAGCATTTACTCGTTTTAAATCTATAACAGGAGACAAGTTAGCATTTGACGAACTCATAGTTAAATTAACAAATAATGATTTTGAACCCGACATTTCATTTGTTTCGTTAATTGCACTTGCAACCATTCTAGGTGATGTAAAGTAAATATTGTCTCCGACTACAACATTTTTAGCTGATGAAGCTGACTCTAAAGCAAATGGTGATTCTGTACCATGTATAGATTTACCAGATGTTGTTCTTAATGTTGCGCTCATACTTGTTCTAGGATGTACTACTTTACCAATTTGTAATTGCATTACATCAAAAGGTCTATTTTGTGTAGCAGTTACGGTTGCGCCTCCAACATCACCTGTAGCAGTCGCTGTACCGGCAGTTGTTAAATCGTAACTATCTAAAGTTATATTTGAAATACTTGTGTATGTTCCGTTAATATCTGAATGAGCTATACCGTTGTATGTGCCTGAAGCCAAACCTGAAATTGTAACATTATTATTTGTACCATGCATACCATGGTTTTTGTGGAAAACTCTAATTACACTTGAACCATTGAATGTTCTAATTGGTGAACTATCTAAAGTTTTTGCTGGTAAATCATCATTTGTTAATGTTAATGTTCCTGTAGAAGAAGTATCAAATACTGCTTTCTTTAAAGTAAACTTTAAATCTTCCATTTGTTCAGGAGTCCATGTTCTATTATTGGCAGATTTAAATAATACACCCATATTTGGTTGAGTGGATATTGTTCTATTTGAACCGATATTTGTTTCACCTAATCTTGCAACATAAGCTGTATAATCAACTGAATCAGAATATAACACCATACAATACTCAACACCTTCTTGTAAATATACAGGTGAGTCAAATGTAAATGTTGTTGCTGCTGTAGCGTCTGTACTAGTATTTACTGAACTAGCATTAATCCATTTTCTACCAAAAGGTAATACTTTAGGTCCTGGATAACCATTGACCATATTTCTAATTTCTGCTTTTACAGGAATTGTATCTGATTTTGTAGCAAAGAAAGCGTCAACACTTGTTATAAAGATACCATCTTCTTCATCAACGATAAATGATTGAGCTAATGGGTCACCATCAAACCCTCCACCTCTATCAGGTGGATCCCTATCTTGAGGTGGTTGTCTAACTGCAATAACTCTGCTTGCTGTTCTTGTTGTTGTTCTTTGACCAGTCGTAGCACTTCTTACCGTTTGTGCTTCTCTACTTGAAATTATAGCTTCTTGCGTGGTTTCTAATAAACCTTTTGCGTCATAATCGCCTTCAGCTGAAGTTGCTACTGCTGTTCTATCTTGACTATTTGTAGATGAACTTGTTAATCTGAATACTCTTTTACCTGTACGCCATCTAGGATTGCTGGTAGTATTAGGGTCAGGTATAGAAAAAGTACCGGATACAAAACCATTTGAATCTGTAACAATAACACCACCTAATGAACCTCCAGTTGGTGTAACATAAACTGATACATCAATATTATCAAAGAAAGGAAAAACTCTTGTATTAGGTCTTAAACCATAACCTTCAAAACTAATTGTTCTACTTCTAATGAAAGGAACAAATGCAACTGAAATAACTCTACTACCTAAACTTTGTCTTACCGTTTGAGGCACTATTGTTGTTCTAATACCTGCTCTTGTTTGAACAACATCTCTATTTGTAGTTTCAATTAATTGATTACCTACCCACCTTTGAGTCGTTCTAGGATTACCTGACCATTGGTCTTGCCACTCATTCCATTCTGTACCAACAGGTATTTCTGAAATACTTGTGTTATCTAAACCTGCATTGATAGCTAAGTTATCAAATGTA